>Ga0129333_10007784_pt1 | contig 10106 bp, 13 predicted proteins | sample CPB6_08_DNA_FD_94474 | JGI IMG/M metagenome (GOLD analysis project Ga0129333, IMG submission 94474) | Freshwater to marine salinity gradient microbial communities from Chesapeake Bay, USA - CPBay_Sum_0.6_0.8_DNA | ecosystem: Environmental > Aquatic > Marine > Coastal | place: USA: Chesapeake...
GAACTTAGGGGACTCGCAGTTGAGTTTAATGTCCCGATTGTCTCCGCTACTCAGACCACTCGTTCAGGTTATGGTAGTTCTGATGTTGAACTTACTGATACTTCTGAGTCCTTTGGTCTCCCTGCTACTGCTGATCTTATGTTTGCCCTTATTAGCACAGAAGAGTTGGAGGAGTTGGGACAGATTCTTGTGAAACAACTCAAGAACCGTTATAATGATCCAACTATTCATAAGCGTTTTGTTATTGGAATTGATCGTGCTAAAATGCGGCTATATGATTGTGAGCAAAGTGCTCAAAATGATATTCTTGACAATGGTAAAGATGAGGAGTATAATTATGAAGAATCAAAATCTAAAAAAACATTTGAGGGATTTAAATTCTAATGACTATTGATTTTAATAAGTATGTTGAGTTTGTTAATACAACTACATCCAGTCCTAGTAAAGAACATACTTCGTTCATTAATCGTCTTATGGAACTTCGACAACAAGAGTTTCCTACCGAGCGATTGCTTACTGCTGCTGTAGGAATGTCTGCAGAAGCAGGTGAATTTACTGAAATTGTCAAAAAAATCGTCTTTCAAGGCAAACCTGTCAATGAGGAAAACCTTTTTCATCTTAAAAGGGAACTTGGAGATATTATGTGGTATATTTCTCAAGCATGTATTGGTCTGGATATTTCTATTGAGGAGGTTATTCAGATGAACTTTGATAAACTGAGTGCTCGTTATCCTGAAGGAACATTTAGTATTGATCGTTCTGAGAATCGTGTGGAGGGAGACCTGTGACTAAAGAAAAACAAGTAACAATTAAAATGGATGCTCGTAGTGCTGCTGCAGTTCGTCAAGTTCTATTTGATGCACAAAAAGGATATACTTATGATGAAGTAAGTGTTCCTCCTCGCGTCTCTGATATTCGTGGAGTAATCCAACAACTTGATGATAATATTGGTGCAGTTCTTGGTGCTTGACCCTTACGGGTCTTTTTTATAAATAACTAAAAAAGTATTTGTAAAAAATGGACACTAAGGATCTTAGAGGTTTGATGGAAGCATATGCTGAAGTTTATGCACCCCAAGAAGTTGATGAAGCATCATACTCAGCAAAGGCAGCAAGAGCGGGTAAGGACATTGGAAAACCTGGTAAAGCATTTGCAAAAATTGCAAAGTCTGCCGCTAAGCGTTATGGTTCTAAAGAGCGTGGTGAAAAAGTAGCAGGAGCAGTTCTTGCAAAACTCCGTAAAGAAGATATGGATATCTTTGATGTAGTCCTTGAGTTTCTCCAAGCAGAAGGATTTGCAGAAACTCTGGAAGAAGCAGAGTGGATGATGGCAAATGTGATTGATGAAGAAGCGATTGCGATTGTTCTTGGTGAAGCACAAGCAGCAAGAGAAAATCCTGAGAAGTATGAAAGAGAGCAGAGCAAAAAGACTGCTCCTGTTCGTGGAGAAAGAACTCCTATGCCACCAAGAGGTGATAAGCGTAGAGAGGACTTTGAGAAGTGGTATGCTAAGCAAATGGGTCGCTGATAAATAAATCGGAAGGTTGCTCTAACCCTCTTGACTTTTTAGTTGAGAGGGTTTTATAATGTGAAGTGTTATGGGACTGTAGTTCAATTGGTAGAGCATTAGCTTTGCAAGCTAAGAGTTACGAGTTCGAGTCTCGTCAGTTCCATAAATATTTAAAAAAAATATAAATGGCACTCTTAAAAAAAGAGGACCTCTTGAAAAGAGGTAACTACGATACCTTAGTGAAGAAATTTTTAGGATTGGAAGGAAAAGAAAATAAGTTTTTGACGAAGGAAGGTATTTTTGTACCCATTGCGTTAGTATTAGAAATAAGTGGAAAGCAATATGTGTATGAAACAAAAGAATCTAAACTTGTTAAAGAAATAATTTCGCGTGTAGAAGAAGCGGCATCTACAAAAGGATCTAAATCTTCAATTGAACTGACTGGCAAATATGAAAATACTGGAAGAATTACTACAGTCAAAGTTACTGACTTAGAAAAGACTGGAGAATTTGGCGGACAAGGTGCCGGTTCTGGTAAAAAAGAAAATCTTGGATTAGTTTTTGAAAGAGATTTCTATGATTCATTGGTTAATATATTAAATTGTGAAGGTAAAAAAGGAAAGTATCACGATCAAGCAGAAAAATTGATTGAGGATCTTGGAAAAAAATATAAAGCTCCTTTAAAAGAAGTTATTGCTGTTGGTGAATTGAATCAAAAAAGACCTTTAAAAGTCTCTAAAGGAAATATAACAATTGGTTCTGGGCAAGAGGATATAGGATCTACTGTTACTGATATTACCGTTAAGTTTGGTAATAAAGAAGTATATCTATCTTTAAAATTCCAATCAACTTTGGCATTTGCAAATATAGGTATTCAAACTATTTTTACAGAAAAGACTATCAATGATTATAATTTGAATGATACTGCAAAAAATATTTTAGAAGTTTTTGGTATCGATGAAACATCTTTTTGTAGCACATTTAATAATTATCCTCACTCATCTAAAATTCAAAATTATCAACAAGATGTAACTAATACTTGTGATAAAAAAGCAATGACTAAATTATTAAGACAAATGATGGGTTATGGATATGTTATGGTTCATGGCAAGGGTGCTGGAAAAGTGGATATATATGAAGTTGATGATAGTTATCTAAATAAGTCATCTAATTTAACGGGAAGTATTACTGTGTATTATGGTGGAACAACTGGAACTGGAAAGAAAGTAATCGTTGATTGTTCTTCTTCACTGTATAATTTTCAATTTAATTTTAGAAATAAAGCAGGGAAAATTTATCCATCACATATTATGTGCGATTATAAGAAGAAATAAATAAAATATATCAAGATAAAATATGAAAAGTTTTCTACACTTCTTTTCCGAAGCAAAGGAATCTCAGGCAGTAGTTCAAGCAAAGAGACTGGGACTCAAAACGGACGGACATGGTGGTTGGTATGACAACCGTGGAGAATTTGTTGCGAAAACAGAAAAAGGAAAACTTCGTTTTTATAATAAAGGAGAAAAAGTAGGGGAGAAAGATTCTCCAAAACAAACGCAAACTGCTGGTCCAGCACAACAACCACAGGCAACTACTGCTGCTCCAGTGTCCTCAATGGGTCAGCAGCAGGCACCTGGAGAGGAACCAAAGCAGAAGGAAGGTGGTTCAGTAACGCTTGTTTTTGGTCGCTTCAATCCACCAACCATCGGACATCAGAAACTTTTAAGTTCTGCATCATCCATTTCTTCTGGTGGCGAGTTAAGAATCTATCCATCAAGATCCAAGGATCCAAAGAAAAATCCATTGGACCCTGGAACAAAAGTCGAATATATGAAAAAGATGTTTCCAAAGTATGAGGACAATATCATTGATGATGATAATATGAAGACCATCTTTGATGTTCTCAAAACGGCTGATGAGGATGGTTTCAGTGAAGTTACGATTGTTGTTGGTGCTGATCGTCTTGCTGAATTCAAGAACTTAGCAAACAAATATAATGGAGACCTTTATAACTTTGAATTTATCAATGTAGTTTCTGCTGGCGAAAGAGATGCAGATTCTGGTGGTGTAGAGGGAATGTCTGCATCGAAAATGAGAAAGGCCGCAATGGAAAACGACTTTGATACATTCCGAGCAGGAATTCCAAAGGCATTAGATGATAAGGGAACAAAGGATCTTTTTAATAATCTTCGTAAGTCAATGAAAGTAACCACAAAAGAGTCTTATGCTCTGTGGGAAATTGCTCCAAAGTTTGATTGGGAAAATCTTCGTGAGAATTATATTACCAAAAAGATTTTTAGACTTGGAGATCTTGTAGAAAACTTAAACACAGGATTGGTTGGTAGAGTGATGAGACGTGGTGCTAATCATCTGATTTGCGTCACTAAAGAGGGTTGGATGTTTAAATCTTGGATTAAGGATTTGATGGAATATACTGAGGTAAAAATGGATAATCAAATGAGAACTCCTAAGAAACCTAATACTTTAATTGGAACTACTGGATATTTTAAAACTGCAGCAAAGATGACACCTGGGTCTTTGGGTGTTGGTAAAGAGAATCTGCAATATGGTGGAAAGTCGTATGGTCTTAATTTCATAAATAAGTATAAGAAAAAGTAAACGTCAAATTACCATGTCAATGAATATTCTTAACGATATTTCCAAAGTTTATTTGGAGTCGGTGGCAGCTAAACCCGACTACTTGGACTTTGATAAAGATGGTAATAAGAAAGAGTCAATGAAGAAGGCTCTGAAAGATAAAGAGAAAGTAAATGAGGCAGTCAAAGGCCAAGATACTGAGATGAGAAGAGCTGCTTCTGCAGAAAGGCAAGCAGAAAGAAAGGAGAGAGGTGGTGCTGCTCCTAAAATTCCTGGAAAAGAAGGCCCATCTGCTGGGAAGTCTTATGCAGATTATCAACAGGTTTCTATCAAGGCTCATGATAAAGCAACCAAAGGGAAGTTTATTCATGGCATGGTAAAGAATGAATCACTTGATCCAGTGGGTCAAGAGGATGCTGATATTGATAATGACGGCAAGTCAAATACTAAGTCTGATAAGTATTTGATGAATCGTCGTAAGGTTCGTGGTGCTGCAATTAAGAACGAAGGTTTTTCAAATTGGAGACAAGATCTTTCTGAGGTTATTGATTCTCTTGATGATAGGAAGAATGATCAACAAATTAAAGAAAAAAAGGTCGAAAATAAAATTGAAATCAATCCTAAATTAAGTGAAGCAATTGAAGAGTTGGGTGGAACTCTTATTGAGATGGTGGAAATTGATGAGTTTGATTATGTAATCGAAAGTGTATATGATGAACTTCTTGAAGAAGGTTATGAGGAAGATGATATTGAAGAAGCAATTGAATATGCATTGACTGAAGCAAAGGTAACCTTCGGACATGACACTGCCAAAAGAAGAGAAGATGGTAGTATGGTTGGTGCAGTGAGAAGACTTGCAAAGCAAAAGTTGAAAAGTTTTGCTAAAAAAGCAACACATAAGGCGTCACAAGCAGCAGTAGGTGCATATGCTGCTAAAAAATCAGCAGAACGTGCTGCAGGCGATGTTGTTCGTAAAACTAAAAGAACTGCAGAAATAATGAAAAAACGCGCAGCAGAAGCTCCACAAAAAGCAAAATCTGGTTTGAAGGGCGCTATTAAAAAATCCGCACAAAAAGTTGCAAATAGAATGAGTGAAGAACTTGAAGTTGAAGAAGGTTACAAACCAATTGATAGAAAAAAGGAATCGGCAATGTATCGTCGTGCAGGAAATCTTGCTCGCACTTCATTGTCTTCAAGAGGAAAGAAAAAGGAAGAAGCACAGACCAAATCTGCTAAGATTGTAAGCGCAATCACCAGACAAAAAGAAAAAGAGAGATTTGATCGTATCGGACAATCTCCAGCACATAATGAAGAGTTTGAACTCGATGAAAAGACTCTGACTTCTGCCGAAACCAAAAAGAAAGAAGAGATTGTAAAGTCAATGAAGAAGAGTGCAGGTGACTTTGAAAAGAGATATCCTGGCCGTGGCAAAGAAGTAATGTACGCAACTGCCACTAAGATGGCAAAAAAGGTTGCTGAAGCTACTGACACTCAAGCAATTGCTGCAGAAAAACCAACAGTCCAACAACAGAAGAAAGATTTGACTCAAGATCCTTTGCGCCAAAAACAACTTCAAACAATGAAGATGATGCAGCAAAAAGAACTGCAACTTCAGAGACAAAAGTTTGCTCTCCAAAAGCAAGGACAACTTCCTGTTACAAAAGAGGAAACTGAAGTTCTTGATGAGAGGAGAAGAGAGGATAAGGGAAAACCAAGAGGTCCTGAACCAAGTGCTGCTTTTAAAGCAGTATCTAAAATGATGGGTTCCGGAAGACTGGGTGTTGAACCTAGAGGGAAGAAAAAAGAACCAGGTAAAAAACCACCAGTTGCTGGTCAGTATGGTGCTCCTGCATCACCTGCTCAAAAAGTAGCAAAAATTCGTGCCGCGAAAAAAAGATCGCAAGATAATATGAGTTCAAGGTTCGATTGATCTAAATATCTCAGGATACTCTCACACGGAGGACATCATGGGAGCAGTAGTAGCGGTTGTAAAACCAATTATTATGCAACTTGCGACACATCCTGCTGTTAAAAACCTTGTAATTTCTCTTCTTGAAAAGTATGTGAAATCAACTGATAATAGTATTGATGATCAAATTCTTGAGACTGTTAAAGTTCTTCTCTTTAAACCAGAAGAGCCTAAGACATGATTACCTGCTTTGTAACTAACTGGGGAGTAACCATTGCTTTAGGTCTATTACTAACTGTCTCTGAGTGGTTAGCAAAAACAAAAAGATTTGAAGAGAATGGATTACTTGACCTTATTACCCATTTTTTAAGAGTTGTGTTACGCAAAGGAGATCAAAAGTAAGATCTCCTTTTTTTATAAATACTTTTAGCAAAATTTTTACGAGCAAAAAACATGGCACTCTGGGGAAATAATGATGCTAAAGGATCTGGAGGAACAGTATCCCTTGATTATTCTACTCTTGTCGTAACTGGAACTGCAACTACTTTTGGTCAAGTTGGAGCAGCGGCTACTGGAGATGTAATTAGATTTGGTGATCGTGCTGGAACTTACTATGGTGATGCTGTAATTGTTGGTATTGCAAGTACAACTCAACTTTCAATTGCTTCTACTTCTGGACTGAGTGGTGCTGCTATCTCTGGAGTTGAATTTGATATTAGCGAACTTCCAAAATATACTACTTGGGATAGTGTTTATAGTCAGAAGACTCAATCTGCTGCAGAATCAACTCTTGTAGTTAGAACATCAGTGGCTTCAACAGCATCTGCTGGTGTTTCTACTGTTGCAATTGCATCTACCACAGGAATTATCGTTGGTGATACTTTTGCTTCAGGTAGTGTTAGTAAAGTCGTTGCTTCAATTGGTGCTACAACAGTATCTTTTGGTTCTACAATTGCTTCAACCCTTGCAGAAGGAGATGCTGTTACTGTAACAAGAGCGACAGGTGGTCAAAAGTCCTCTGTTTATGGTGTTGCAGGTGCTGGAGTAACTGCTGCTGCAACAACAAAGTATGAATTAACTCATGCTGGTTGGGTTGGTGTTACAACTTATATTGACTCATCAGGAAATATGAGAGTGAAGAAAGAAACTCTTGTTGCAATGTCTGGTATTAGCACAGGAAATACTCCTGCATATCCACCTGCTTGATAATATATGATTTTTAATGAATTGAATGAGGAGAACTTTCTCCTTTTTGCTATTAAACATTATGAAAATCCTCAGGCAGTAACCAAAGAAGATTTTGAAAAAGACTTACATCATTTTAAATATATTAAAAGATTGCTTAAGAAGTATAAAAATACAGGTGAGCTAAAGTCTCACCTTCTTCTTAATCATTTTATCATTCTTTACAATATATTTGGTGATGCTGCAACTCCAATGTTATTTTTCAAAATTGATTCTTATTTGTGGTCATCGATGAAAACCTTTGTAATGTTTCTGAATAAGTTGCCAGAATATCCCAAATGTTATCTTCATGATATTCCAGTCGATTTAAATTGTCTTTCGGAACTTCAAAGGATCTATAACAAAGATGAACAAAATTGATAAAATTATTCAAGCATTTAGATTGATTAAAGAAGAGGGTGGAATGGTTGCAAACCCCCCTGGTGGAAGTGGTGGATTTGGTGGTGCTTCTAATCCTAAAGGACCAACTGCTGGTTTCGATCCCGTAATGGGAATGAAAAAAAGAAGATATGCAAAAGGTGGAATTGGTAGTAGAAAAAAATGGTTAGACTACTTAAAATCCTCCAATGGAAGAAGAAATTAAAGTTGCTTTACTTGGACAGAAACTTGAAGATTTAAGACACATTGTTGTACGCATCGATAATGCGATTGAAAAACTTAGTGAGGTAAATAGTAATGTGAGTAAGATGCTCGCAGTACATGAAGAAAGAATCACTAAACAAGAAGAGACCGACTCTATACTCTTTGCAAAAATTGACAAACTCCGTGATAAAGTTGACAGGGATTATGACAGCATTGTGTCACGAGTACAGACAATAGAAAAAAGAGTTTGGATGGCTATTGGCGCTATTGCCTGCATTACATTTTTGATGAATACAAATTTGATCAAGGTCTTGACATCAAGCAATCAAAGTTCTATAATGGAGCAGAGAAATTATAGAACTTGATTATGGATTTTGTTGATGTAAAATACATCAATTTGATTTCTACAAGACTACAGAAGTTTAAAAGAGTAAAGAATAATCTTTATAATTTTCGTTGTCCTATTTGTGGAGATTCTCAAAAGAATAAGAATAAAGCAAGAGGTTATCTATATCAAGTTAAGAATAATACTAATTTTAAATGTCATAATTGTGGTGTCAATACATCTTTCAATAATTTTTTGAAGCAAATAGATTCATCTACATATAAGCAATATACATTTGAAAAATTCAAAGAAGGTCATACGGGAAGAAACTTTGTTACTGATGAACCAGACTTTGTGTTTGAAGCACCGACATTCAAATCTAAGATTTCTTTGCCATTATGTTCTGAGGTAGAACGTGGTAAAGTTTATCTTGAGCAGCGTAAAGTAGATCCAAAAAAGTTTTACTTTGCAGAAAAGTTTAAAGAGTTTGCCAATTCTCTTAAACCAACATTCTTAAATATGGACTATGATGAACCACGCATTATAATACCTCTTTACTACGAAAAGAATTTGATCGGTTTTCAAGGAAGATCTCTTGGACCATCACCAAATAAATACATCACTGTTATGCTTTCTGATGACGCACCAAAAATTTATGGACTTGATGACATTCAAAAAAATGAACCTGTCTATATTACAGAAGGACCATTTGACTCCACATTCATTCGCAATTCGATTGCTATGTGTGGAGCTGATGCTGATGTTAGTAAGTGCGGTATTCGTGATGTGGTGTGGATATACGACAACGAACCGCGTAATCGAGAAATCTTATCAAGAGTCTCACGCACAATTGAAGATGGAGAAAAAGTTGTCATCTGGCCTTTATCAATAAAAGAAAAGGACATCAATGATATGGTGCTCGCTGGACACGATGTTCAGTCTGTGATAGAATTAAACACCTACTCTGGTTTAGAAGCAAAACTTAAATTTACCACCTGGAAGAAAATATGAGCAACGGTACAAAGGTTAAAAAGCGTGATGGTCGAATTGAGTCTCTTGACTTGGATAAGATGCATTTGATGGTTGAAGAGGCATGTAAGGGTCTTGCAGGTGTCTCTGCATCGCAAGTTGAAATGACATCTGGTATTCAGTTTTATGATGGTATTACAACTGCAGAGATCCAGGAAATTCTGATTCGTTCCGCATCAGACTTAATTGACCTTGAGCATCCAAACTATCAATTTGTTGCGGCTCGCCTGCTTCTGTTTGCAGTTCGTAAACAACTTTATGGGAAGATGAAAGAACTTCCTACTCTGGAACAGCACATTATAGATTGTGTTTCTGCGGAGGTTTATGATCATGATATCTACAATAAGTATTCTCAGGAAGAAATTGCTAAGGCAGATTCTTTTATTGACCATGATAGAGATTATCTCTTTACTTATGCTGGACTTCGCCAGGTTGTTGATAAGTATTTGGTTCAGGATCGTAGTTCAAACGGAGTATATGAAACTCCACAATTCATGTACATGATGATTACTCTGACAATCTTTGCGGAGTATCCAAAAGAAACAAGAATGTCATACGTTAAGAGGTACTATGACGCAATCTCAAAACACAAAATCAACATTCCAACTCCCATCATGGCGGGTGTTAGAACCCCACTTCGCCAATTTGCAAGTTGCGTTCTTGTTGATGTTGATGACACCCTTGATAGTATCTTCAGCTCTGATATGGCAATTGGTCGCTATGTTGCTCAAAGAGCAGGAATTGGCATCAATGCAGGCAGAATCCGTGGCATCAACAGTAAAATCCGAGGCGGAGAAGTTCAGCACACAGGTGTTGTTCCATTCCTCAAGAAGTTTGAAGCGACTGTCCGATGCTGTACTCAAAATGGCATTAGAGGTGGATCAGCTACGGTTCACTTCCCCATTTGGC
>Ga0129333_10007786_pt1 | contig 10104 bp, 27 predicted proteins | sample CPB6_08_DNA_FD_94474 | JGI IMG/M metagenome (GOLD analysis project Ga0129333, IMG submission 94474) | Freshwater to marine salinity gradient microbial communities from Chesapeake Bay, USA - CPBay_Sum_0.6_0.8_DNA | ecosystem: Environmental > Aquatic > Marine > Coastal | place: USA: Chesapeake...
AGGCTCATGCATTTCTATTACTTCGGCAAGATGTGAGGCCAACATTAGGGCTTCTGAGGTAATACCCTCTGCCCAGTATGGCTCAAAATTGCCTGCCTGTTGTTTAATAATCTCCTTCATTAACTCCATAAGTCTGTCTTGGGTATATAAAGGAAATCTATTAACGATTACGCTGGCGGCAATAGTTGGATTAAACCAATGGTTATCCAATACTGCTTGTAGTTGTTCCGCAATTTTGTCTTCATCTGTTTTCTTTGCCATATCCGCCTTTTCTAATCTTTAGCATTGTATCATGGGTTGGGGAGAACCGTCAAGAGAGGTTGACGAATTCCCCCCAATGTTAGTTAGTTTACTTAGTCAGCTTTGGCTCTGCAGTAAACTTAATACCGTTCTTCTCTGCTTCAGAGAGGGCTTGCTTGGCAGCTCCTGAGAAGCGACCACGCTTTCCTACTGTAATGCCCTTTTGAGCTAGATATTCACGCTTTGTAGTCATTGTGTTACCTTTCTAAAATCTGAGCTCCGCCTTGAAGACCCAGGTCCTGCATTCTATATTAAGTTGTATTACTCTGACTGCACGTCGTCAGAATCCTCTATATCGTTCAACCACCCGTCATCCTCCAGGGAGGCAATGAACTCATTATCTATTAGCCAATCTTGGACAGCCTCATCCATGATCTCTGCGCCATACTCCAAGGTAAAATCTTGAGGCGGGCCATCCCAGAGTTTATCCCAGATACCATTTAATGTAGTACCCTCAGTTATAACATATTCATCAGAGAAGTCATCCATAGAATATCTATCAAACTTATCTCTGATTATATCCCATGCCCATAACCATACTAATGAAGCACCAACTGGAAGATTATTTAAAGTATCAACCATTTGATCTAATTCTTTACGTACCTCTAAACCTTTTTCTTTATCGTCCATTATTTCTTGTCCTCTCTTGAATGGCGAATGATAAATTATACGTCATAATGTAGATATCTGTCAAGGTATCCAGCCTACCTGATAAATATTGATATTCAGGATTATCTTGCAGCTCAGAAATGTCTAATAGTCTAGTTTCACATTCATACATTAAGTTCTTTAATTCACCATGCATGATGTTAGTTCCTGTTTCTCCCATATCTACCAGCTTTTGAAGATGTGGGCTTAATTCATCAGACATAATCATTTGCTACCTCCAATAGATGTCTAACTGCATGTATCTGTCCTTCTAAAAATATAAGATCTTCAGGGCTCTTATCTAAAGGGTCCCTATCTTGATTTAAACTAATTAAATGTATCTTCATATATTCAATCATATTATCCGTAGTATGTGTTTTCATCTATATACCCTTCTGCTAATAAGCCTTCAAAGAAATTCCAAACATCAAGCAGGCTGCGCTTAATAGATTCTGACGGGGCATTATCAATAGCCCAAGTTAATCCATTTCCAAACTCTTGTATATCCTTATATGTATATCCTAACATTCTAAGTAATATTCCTCTCCTGGTTGAACATCCCAATATGTATTAAATTTTTCACGGACGGAATTATCAGAAGTCATACTAGCCATTTCATAGTCAGCAATGAACATACCTTCATCTAAATGTCCAGTTATCCAATTATCAAATAGTTCCTCAGATATTTCTTGAACAATAGCATTTGTAATATGTTCAGGCATATCATCAAACATACTTGGTTTATCATTTGAATATCCCATATATATCCTTTCGTTAGGACCTAATTATATAATGGACCACTGACATTTGTCTATATGGTGTGGATCACACCAAAGCTGACCAAATTGTGAGATTTCCAGGAAATATACTTGACATCCGTAAAAGAGATATGCTACCCTCATGTCTTTTTGTGGGCAAAATGAAACCCCCAGGCGCAGAAGCTGGGGGATCAAGAGGAGTGGCTGCTAGGACCTCAACGAAAGGAAAAACCTGCTTTACTTAGCAACTCGATTAGTTGCACCACTCATATAAATAGGCACCCAGGCCTACCCATATTATAACATATTAGGTGAGCAGCCTTTCCAATGCATACTTCTCACAGAATGCTTCTAGGTCCATGGTAAAGATTGCTTCATTCTTCATACCTAGCACCTTATTTTCTAAGTTACGGTGGTCGTCTTGCTCATGAAGACTAAATGTCTTGTCTTGCCAATTAATTACAGCAATCTTGTGCTCATTGTCTCCAATAGCATTTACCTGCAGTCCCCATCCCGTTTCCATATTCCATTGGTCGCCGATTAAATAACTAATAGCAATACGTGTGGCATATGATTCATCATTCCAACGTGGACGTGCTGCGATAACAGCATCTGCCAATTTTCCTAGCATGTTGTAGCCTGCCCAGTGCCCATATAGACATATGGTGTCACCTGCTCCGTCTACGAATACGAAGTTTGCTCTGTCTCCCATTTTATTCCGCCTTTTCTAGTTGAGGTGTTTCTTCTTCTATTTTGTTTAATTCTATCATTTCATAGGCCCAACTGTCTAGGGCTTTTGAATTCTTGTTTTTATGGTGTCCACAAAATGCCAGCTCACCTGATGTACTACGAGCTAACCACTTGGCCTGAGCTGCACATGAATCACATTTAATCCATTCGCTCATATCTTATTGCTCTCGATCATATCTGAGAGGCGGTCAAGCAACCAGGAATCAATATCATTAATATCAATCTCTCGTAGTTTCTCGATAAGTTCCTCACGAGCAAATTTATACCCGTCTTGGAAACCATCTCTATAGTCTGACATATTATCCCCTTAGATATCCAGTAGGCTCGTATTCAGAGGCAAAAGTTTCTTTTAAATTAAACTTATCTCTAATCCTACTTACCTTCTCAATATTACCAGTTCCAATATTGAAAGTCAATGATGTCATGGGCTGAGGATCCAGCCCAATCAAATCTGCCTCCCAGTAGGCACTTTTAAATGCCTGCTGGGTTGGTGCTGTAAGTTCGATATACATTAATGTACATCCGCATCTTCGACATCAAATGACTCCACAACAATGTCTCCGTTATATGAATCAATACTTAATTCATCTTGTAGGAAATACTTTGCATCAAAGTCTTCCAACTCATTAAGTGGACAGTTATATGATACTTCAACCTGGATGGTTGCAGTCATTCTAACTTCTTGCTTGGCTTCGTGCTCAAGGATTTCGCATAGGTCTCTAAGGATATCTTCCTTCTCGACGTTAGGATTATACCAACCATCAATAGTAAGATTATCAATAATCTGACCAATTTGTTTTTCCTGATATGCAATGCGCTGCTCTAAAAGATTATTCCGATTTAGAATTCCTTCTAAGTCAACTGCTTTATACAGAGGATATGTATTCTCCTTTGTATTTTCATCAATGCGACGAAGAGCAATTAATCCATTTGGATTATATAAACTCTCTGTATCTATGTTTTCCATTTTTATCCTTTCGTTTCGGCTAATTGTACAGCATGGGTCTGACATTCTTGCATTGCTTCCTCATCCTGCCAAGAACCCTCATTGCATTCTAGGCAAAATTCACCACAACCATTATCGCAATACTCAATACAGTTAAAAGACTGACAGGCATAGCAACGATTTTCATATTCTAGATTCTCTTTTACTTCACCACGAAGAATCTCATATTCCCCACCCCAACCTGTTTCTTCCTCAAATTCAAGGGTCAGAAGGGAATTAGGAACAAGATTACTTAACTTAGTTAAGATTGTAACGGCAGGTGACCAAGCGGTATTATATTTATATATAACCCAGTTATCATCACCTTCTGATTTATATTCAATTAACTCAGTCTCAGGATACTTATCATCATCTGATACAGCAACATCCCACTTAGTTCCCCAGTTAGAATTATTCCATGAATACCAATCCTTTTGAGTTTTAGCAAACTCAACAGACTTAACAAACCAATCAGGGTCGTCTAAATTTATACCACTGCGGTCAGGTTGTTGTGCATACTCTTCATCAGTAATCCCATCATCTTTATATGAGTGGATATTAAAGAAAGCAAATACAGGATTGCTATATGTAACTTCTTTAAATTTAGTGGGGAATCCATTAGCATTAATATCACCCATACCATGTGTCTCTATTGCTAATGTAAATGGACGATTCAATCTTTCTTTAATAGAATCAATCTCATCCTTTGGACCTTGTATGGTCAAAGTGTTATATACCCAATTTGGCATTTCATTCCTTTCGTTGTTTTGGAGAATTATAGCGCATGCAACTGACAATTACAATAGGTTCTGGGAAAAAAATCCCCCTTGCCGTAAGCACAAAAAGCTGCCTTCACCTTCTGGGGGCATTTTGCGATCCGTATCGGACTTGAACCGACGGCCTCTACCGTGACAGGGTAGCGCTCTAACCAACTGAGCTAACGGACCAGGAGGGGCCCTTGCGGGCCCCTTTGGGGATTAGGCTAAAGCCTTGATTGCTTTGAAGATTTTATTCTTCTCGGCAGTTACTACAGGGTCAAAACCACTAGCACCAGCATTAAGCGATTCAGTATTACCCTTACGAGCAGTACGGAAATAATCAAGGCGTTCAGTTAGAGCATTAAATGCGCCCCAAGCGGTGCCTTTAATCATGGAGTTAGTAGGTGAGTTATGATAAAGGTCATCAATCAAGACAACTTTATTTTCCCACTTTTTAAGAGCACCCTTAGTATCTTTATCAGGTTTTGGATAAAGATTACGAACAAGGTCTGAAAATTGCTTATCAGTAATAGATTGCTTAAACAATTCGTCAGCCTGCTTTTGGAATTCATCAGCATATGCAAATGTTAATCCAAGAGCCTCACGAGCAGCAACAATTCGTCCATCAGCAGTCTGAGTATGACGAATCTTGAAAGATTGCTTTGCAGTACGCATTGCAAGATTCAATGTATTTTGGCAAACAACACGAACAGGAGTAACCGCTGCTTGAACAGCAACAGAGCCGTCGTGTGATGTCCATACGATTAGATATAACTTTGTTCTATCATTTACACCTTGTGGGTCTAATACGATTTCACGAGGAATATCTAAAGAGCCGAATACAACTTTGCCCTTCTTAAGAGAGCCAGCAGATTCCCATTTTGCGGAATCGTTATCTAATACGTTATCAGCAAATGCAAATAACTCTTCGTTTTGTACAACTTTGTAACGTGAGCCAACAACGGAAAGCACATCAGTGCCACCATCAAATGGATTTGTACGTAGTACAAAATGATTTTCTGATGAATTTCTCCAATCAGATGGAATATGGTCTGAGACATCAGATAGTCTGACATTCCAGTTATTTAACTTTGCTTCTTCAAGCATTGTTGCAGTAGTAACCTTCTCATCTTGTGAGAAGATTCGATTGGCAAGATTATGCCATGCAGGAGCACCACGAAGAGCAAATGCAACTTCGCCATTCTCCGACATTTCGAGATTATGCGCCATTTTATCCTTTCGTTTGGTTGAGTACGTATTCTAACATACAAGGCTGACATTGACAAGATTGACACACATTTGTTTTCAGGGTTTATCCACAGGTTGCCGTAAGGCTGTGGAAAACCCCGCACCTACTTGCGGGCAGCTTTGGGAAGCTGGGCCAGGGATCTAGATGATTACACAGTTCAAACCTGGCCCAAGATTATTAGATTAAGTTATGAATACTTTCAGGATAGAAAGCAGCAAATACTTTTTTATTTACATTACTATCATATACATACGCCTTAACATTGCCTTGAAAGCGATCTATATTTTGTTTTACAATACGGGTTAAAGAGTTGCGATTTAAGTTTTCATCTGAATAGATGGTTAAATCATGTGCTTTGTTAGCATCATAGATTTCTACACGATAACGCATTTATTTCCTTTGTTAGTAGGGATAGATATTTTAGCATAGGGGGCTAGATTTTGTCTAGCCCCCGCTAAGATTACAAGTATCTTGCGATAGCGTTGTAAGTAGATGTGGAAACTACTTCCTCATCGGTCATCTTGAGAATACGAATAGCGTTCTCTATTTCCTCTACCATCTCATTGTAAGTATGGCGGTGGATTTGTTCGTAGTTTTGCTCAGGTTGTTTAGGGAAATCATTTTCCTCACAAGTCAGGTCAAAATCTACATTGAGAGTTCTATTCCAAGCACGATAGTTGGTGCGTAGGTTTTCTGCTTTGGAGATTTGTCCAACCGCCCATTTGCCTACTTCCTTCTGCCATTTTTCTTGAGCCTTCTTGAACTTTGCTTCGTTCTCGTCTTGCTTTGCGTAGTCAGATTTGATTTTTTCTAACTTAGTTTCTAGGGCTTTGATAACCTTAGATGTAGCGATTTTCACGCTTATTGCTTTTTGTCTAGCCATTTGTTTCCTTTCGTTGAGGTTGGGTTGATTATAGCGGATACCACCGACAAGCGGTATCCGCTAGGTATTACTTTACTGATACGGAAGTCCAGCGTTCTTTGCCATTTACATCTAGCAAAACTCTAGCAGTTCCAGAAGGGTGATTATCTATTGCTTTGATGATACCCTGAATACCACTTTTAGTGGTTGTGTATAGTTGTCCGATTTCCATTTGTTTCCTTTCGTTAGGTCTGTATTATAGCACCCACCACCGACATTACTCGGAAGGTGAGAGCCAAGCCTGTAAGTGATGAGCCTCTATGATAGCCCAAGCAGGTGCAGTTTTCTTTAGTTTATAGGTTATGCCTATTGGCATATCTATTTCTCTGTTATAGTCCTCATCATAACACGCATCAATAGCCTCAATACAAGGCTTAATCATTGAGCGTGGGACGGGTGGGTAGTGATTACTAGATAGATGAATACCTATTTGAGTTTCCAAGTCTAAGTCTAGAAGCTCATTATCGGCTAACTCATAAGCAAGATTACTTCCCATTTTTTAATACCTCGTTTCCAATAGTTTCTAGTTCATCAATAGAAGCAAGTAGTTCTTTGATTTGTTCTTTATTTAATAAGACTTTCATAGCCTTATCTATTGCTAGAGAAGCAAGCATACATGAATACATATAGATAGCCTTAGCAAACTGTTCGCCTTCCATTTCGGTATGAGTATGATTTATCATGGTAGCAAAACCCATTACTTCATCATCAAAAATACTCTGTTCGGTTGCCTCGATAAGAGCAGTTGCGGTTGATAACATTTATTTCCTTTCGTTGGTGATGGGCTAGATTTTACACTAGCCCACCGACATTATTAGGCTAAGACTACAAGAGCCTGTTCAGCACCAGCATTTACTCTATCTAACTCATCCTGTAACTCTTCAACGGTTAGTTGAGTTGGGTCACCGATAAGTTCATTTACCATGCGGATATTTTCAGCAGTAAAGACACCAGCAGGCAAGCGTTCTACCATAGGATAGAAAGAGCCTTGGGGGTCTAACATTGAGTTAAACTTAACTCCGTTTACTTCAAACGGATAAGAAACCCAGTTGGTTGTGTTTAGTTGTGTTATCATTTTTTCCTTTCGTTAGGTGAGGATTATAGCAGTTTTAACTGACATTATTTGCGACACACCGTAGAATTCCAGGGTGATTTACATCACACCCATAACGACACGCCCGACCCCGCAGCTAGTGTGGGGGCTTTTTATCCGCTAAGCCCATCTCCGTCCGTATCTTCTTTAACATGCATGATCATATAGATTATTATTAATGGAGGGGCCAATAATAATAAAGATAGAAATCCGCCGATCAAGTTACCAATAAAGAAATCCATGGGCCCTACTTTTTACTGGCGCTAAATCGAATATCAGATTTATTAAACACACACAATCCGCAAGACACACACGCAGAACCGTTAGCAGAAATAAGTGGAATAGATTTATTATTTTCAGGACATTTAGCGCCTACTTTACCCGTTAACTCTTTCATGACAGATTCGGCTAACGCAAAATTCTTAGCAAGATATGCAAGGCGGACACCATGATTAGACTTTAAATCTCTAGCAATCTCCTTATTTTCATCATCCGTAGAATAATAAAGTGATAAGTTAGGGATATCTTTAAGTATTACCGCTGCAGACTTTACACGAGTATAAACCCAGAATTGAACGTCGGAATGATTTTCAATAACAGTCTTCCAGGCATATGCGTAAGTATCATTAAAGAAATCTCCGTCCCAGTGGATACGGAAGAGTTGTTTAGCATTTCGCTTAGTACAATCATTTTTAAAATCATCAATCATAGCATTTAGCAATGAAATCATTTCATCGCTGCTAGCGTCTTTTAATAAATTCCAGTTGTGCATGAGCACGTCTTTAACGCCCTTATATATTTTTTCTAGTTTACCAGCATAACATACGGATTCGCAGACGGTAGTTGCTCCAGGACATGAGAATGATTTACCCGCAGGCAATCCGAATGTATTTGCAATGGTGGGCGTTTTTCCGTTAGGGCTAACGGCATTTGCCACTTTTCTATCTTTAGAACGTTTTAACATAGGGGTGATTATAGCAGCTGCAGCCGACATTATAGGTCCCCCATTTCTGCATCGGCCATGCGTGTCATAGCCCAATCATAGGCTAGATCACGATCATACACGGCCATGCCTTCGCTAGTATAACCACGGGCACAAATTGTGCAAATAGAATAGTTGGTGCAGTAGCATGAATTGATATCGTTCATTAGTTGACCTTTCGTTAAGTAATGAAATACTAACAGATCACACTGACATTTACAAATCGACACGCCGCAGAGTTCAGGGGATTTTTATAATGTGGCGTAAATCACAAACGGCCCCCACAGCTTGTGTGGGGGCTCGAACATTTGTTCTAATCTATATTTTTTTTATGTTTTATTTTTCTAGAATAAAGCTTTTTAGATTTTATTGGTTGCGCCGCATTACTACGGCGCAATTCCAAAACTCTTTTAATTCGAGTTATATTGGGGAATATGATAACCACCTGCCTTGTAAAAAATTTGTGCGTCAAATTTTGGATTATCTTTTGCGAACATCATCGCAAAATCTACAACAACTTTTGAAAATAAAGCGGGGTGAACTTTATCGCTCATATATTTAAGAATTTCAGCAGTTGCTACATAGTCTTTTCTAGTCATCATTTTACTGACACCAATCCAATCACATTAAAGTTTTTAGTATACATTTTGCCATTAGGCATTTCTAAATTGTAAGTTGCGTATTCATTAGCAAACCCATAGTCTTTACATCTAGCAAACGCTTCAAACGCTTCTAAAGCGTCAGAAAATTGGTGTGTAAATTCTAAGTTGCCGTCATACCAAGTAAATAGTTTATACATTGAGTTTTCCTTTCGTTGTTGAACACAAGCATTTTGTTATTGTTATTGTATCGCCTACCACCGACAAGGTGGCAAGCGTTGAGCAATCATCGCAGAGAAAAATTTCCATTTATAAATCCTCTCCGATTATTATTTCATGAGGATTACATTCGCAATACTCAAAATCATAGTCGCCATCTTGCGACACCCAGCCAAAATAACCTAAACCGAAACAGTTGTCGCAGTTTTCGATTTTTTCTAATAGTTGTTTAGTTGTTGCCATTTTTAGTTTTCCTTTCGTTGTTTTCTTTATTCTATCATTTATCACTGACAAGAGGCAAAACGGGTGAGCCTGCTAACTCTAATCCGATTTCAAGATTTAACAACTCTTCGGGAGTGGCTTCGGATAAATCTACCCAGCCAGCCCCCTCATCATTTAGGCGAAAAATTTCTATGTATCCCATTAGTCATTCTCCCCTACTGCTACGACACGGAATTGATTTTTAATCATTCCATTATCTATTTCAACAAGATAACCTTCGGCATTTCTGCCAAACCAAGCAGAATGTTTTTCTGCTGATACGATTTTTCCCTCTAGGGATTTTGAGCGATAGATTTTACCGATTAGTAAATCTTCGATAGTGTATAAGTTAGCCATTTAGTTTTCCTTTCGTTATGCCGTTATTATAGTGGAAGCCACTGACATTTTTCAACTTACCCACGAGTAATTCCACGATTTGAGACGGTGTGTCGTGTGATAAATATCACAAAGTTTGGGTGTGGGCGATCCAGGGTTTTCCACAAGCTAGCGTAAACCTGTGGATAACCCCCACAAAAGACTGGGGGCAGCTGCCGCCTTTGTCAAGGCGACACGCCGATTA
>Ga0129333_10007787_pt1 | contig 10103 bp, 11 predicted proteins | sample CPB6_08_DNA_FD_94474 | JGI IMG/M metagenome (GOLD analysis project Ga0129333, IMG submission 94474) | Freshwater to marine salinity gradient microbial communities from Chesapeake Bay, USA - CPBay_Sum_0.6_0.8_DNA | ecosystem: Environmental > Aquatic > Marine > Coastal | place: USA: Chesapeake...
CGAGAAGAAGCTGCCGACCCGGTAGATCAGGGTGTGCTTGCTGGGATCCGGATCGGAGGTGTTGAGCGTGATGTGGGATGGGTCAAGCGCCGCATCGAAGATGAGGCTGCCGCGGGTGCGCACAGCGGTGTGCCAGGCACCTTCTGGGCTGCCGCTGGAGGGGAAGAGGTGGACGATCTCCTTGGCGTCGTAGGAGAGGGCCTGTCCGAGGGCGTTAAAGAAGTAGGCGCGGGCGTAGATCTCGATCTCGCTCCAGGTCTTGCCCGCCCCGAAGAAGATCTGGGCGCCGGCCTGCCAGCGCTTGAAGTCCGAGTCGCGGTTGTAGGACTCGAGCACCGAGGGGTAGGCCGTCGAGCCGAAAGTGCCGAGGTTCCGCTCCTTGTTGGGGTAAGTGCCGCGCAGGGCCCGGACATTGCTGGTCGGCGTGCGGACGCCGAAGTCCATGCGCTGGCCAAAGCCGCTGCGGCGCCGTGGCATGGGCTCAGTAGTAGCCGCCTTGGGCTACGACGTGAATGCGGGTCAGCGTGCTGGGGGCCGTGATGGCGAGGTTGAGGCCGGCGTAGAGGTAGCGGCTGGGGGGCAGGAAGAGGCCGGTGTTCTTCTTGTCGAACTCGCCGGCGACCGAGGTGGCGGCGCTGCTGATCCCGGGCACCGGCGTGGAAAGCGGCAGCATGGGGAAGTTGACCCGGTCGCCAGCGATCAGGCCGGTGGTGGTGGAGCAGACCGAGACGACGGCGGTGTTGCTGGCGTAGACGCCGCTGGGCTGGGGGGCCTCGCTGATGAAGAGGATGACCTTGACGGCCAGGGTGCTGGCCTCGGTCATCAGGACGGAAACGCTGTCGATGCAGGCGCCGTCAGAGCCGGGATCGACCAGCAGTTTGAGGCCGGCAGCGATCGGCGTGTTGAAGTTCGTCGAAGACGTGAGCGCGCTGGCCTCACCGAGCGAAACGTATTGCAGCAGCGGACGATCAATCAGCAGCGGCTGCTTGTTGGTTGCGGTGGAAGCCAATGCAAGACAGAGCAGGCATCACGATTGTAGGCCGCCCCACGAGAGGTGAAGCGGCCTACTCCTGCTGCCCTCAGGAGCCGAAGGCGGCGCTGGGCTCGAACTGGCTGGCGTTCCAGCTCGGGGCCTGGAGCTTGGACTTCTTGAGGTAGGTGTCCAAGAGGTCCGGGCTCTCACCAGTGAAGGCGCGCTGCACGGCCTGGCTCTCCTCGGCATTGAGCGGCGAGTCGGAGCCGCCGAGGTTGGAGGCCCGGATCGTGGGGCCGGAGGGGCCGAGGGTGCCGGGCTGGAGGGCGCTCGCTTCCTGCCAGGTGGTCTGCAGGGGCTTGGCTTCCGCGGCGAACGCCTTGCCGGCGCCGGAGCCGTCAACAGTGGTCTCGCTCAGGCGAGCGGTGGCCGGGTTGTAGGCCAGGCGATTGGCGACGTCCTGCCAGCTCTCGTTCGGGCCAATGCCGAAGTCGAGACTGGCGGCCTGCTGGAAGCTCAGCGAGGGAGCGGCAGGGGAATTGAAGGCACCGGTGGGAGCCTTGAGGGACTGCTGGTACGCCTCGGGCGCAACAAGATTGCCGGCCTTCTGCGCAGCGGCGAAGTCCACCTGCTGCTCGGGGTTGAAGCTAACGGGCTCGGGGAACGCCTTGCCGGCATCGAAGGGGGCGGAAGGGGCAGCGGCGGGAGGCTTGCCGTCGGGGCCAAAGGCGGCCAGCCCCTTGCGGACGCGGAGCTTGTTGGCCAGCTCCGGGTTGGCAGCAGCCCAGGTCTTGATGTCGGCGCGGTTCCAATAGGCTTCCTGGCCGGGGTCCGAGGTGGTCTCGACGTCGGCGAGGGGGCCGTTGCGCTGACGGTTGTCAGCCGAGAGCTGTCCGGCGAATTCAGCAGCGCCGGCCTGGGCGGGGTTGGCCTTCCAGTAGTTGCTGGGCACCGGGGCGCCGGCGGCCTGCAGCATCTGCCGGGCGCCTTCCACCTGGCCACCGGTGCGGGAGCCGCGCACGATCGGCTCCGGGGCACCTTGACCGGGAGGGGCCTGGGCGGGACGGTAGGGGGCAGCTGCGGGGGCGGGGTTGCCGCCGGCGCGCACCGCGGCGTCACGCCACCCCTGCTGCCCGGGGGCGTAGTAGTTGGCGGGCGGCGCAATGCCAAGCCGAGCGTTCAGGGCGGCGTCAGAACCGTTGAACTTGAGAGTGGTGCCCGGGGGCATGGACCGGACGACTGTTGCGCCCGAAGCCGTCCGCCTGCGCGGGTCGGGGTTGGAGCCCCTGATTTGACCGGGGACAGGGAAAGCGCCAGGCATGAGAGGTTACCTCCAGTTGAGTTGACCCGTGTGACACGCGATGCGCGTGGTCACGGAAGTGTCAGCAGGGCCAGGGATGGCCATGATGAATTCGGCTCCCGAGCGCTCGAAGGCGTAGCGGCGGACGTCTTCGCGGCGGTAGTTGGCCACGTAGAGCGTCTCGGCCAGGCGATCGACTTCGCGCAGGTAGAGCTCGCGGTAGTCCTTGTCTGCTTTCACAGGGTCGGACTGGAAGATGGCCCGCTCTGTGTCCCCGGTGATGCGCTCGATGCGATTCGGGGTGGGCAGTGTTTCGTCGCGCAGGACCTCGGAGACCCGGTAAGCCTTGTCGCAACGATCCAGGTGATCTGTGATGCGGCCGTAGAAGTAGCTGTCCGGCACGCGGGCCATGGCTTCTTCGAGGCGCGCCAGGTCACCGGCGGGCAGGTTGGCGCCGACGTTGTAGCCGAGGTGGAATCGGCAGCGGCTTTTTTGATACTCGTCGAGTTCCAAGCAGCAGCGAGGGCGGCGCCGGATCGCAGTCTAGAGCTTTCTCCCCTGCTGCCCCTTGGGGTTTGGCTCAGCCGATGTAGAACAGATCGGCCTCGATCACGGCATCCCAGTCAACGCGGCCGACGCGCTTGAGCTGGGCCAGCTCCTTGAAGCGTTCGCCGGGGAGGGAAGAGCGAAGCTCGACGATCTTCTTGGCCGTGGCGTAGCCGATGCCGCGCACATGCTTGGCGATGGTCTCGGGCGTGGCGGTGTTGATGTTGAGGCGGGTATCGACCGGAATCGTCGGGGTGGGGATCAGCTCTTCATCGAGGGAGCCTTCGGCGGACTGGGGCTCGATGCTCTTCCCAGTGCGACCTTTGCCGGGCTCGTAGGACACCAGCGTCTCGAGGGGCACGATCGAGACTTTGCCGGTCGCGGTCTTGACCATGGCGTAGTCCTTGTCGTGGTAGGAGACGAACTCGACGATCTGGCCGTCTCGCGTGTTCTGGTAGAGAGCCATGGGCCAAAAGAAAAGGGCGCCTGCTGGGTGCAGACGCCCTGATTGTAGGGAACAAACGCATGCCAGAGCACACGCAGCTCAGGCTCACCAGGGCAGGGCCCCGACGTCCTGACCGCTGGTGATGGAGAAGGGCACGCGAACGTCGTCCAGCTCGGGCACCACGTCATCAATGAAGAAGCAAGCTTCACAGATGAGGGGGGTGCCACCGGTCGCGCTCGAGGTCAGGGTTGCCCCTGCAGCGGTGTCGGCGCTCGTGGTCACGTAGACCTTGAGGGTCAAGGCCGAGGTGAGAGCGACGGGGGTGATCACGCCGGTGACGCTGGACGCCGGAGCCACCGTGGTGGAAGCGACGGCCAGATCAGCAGCCTTGGTCGACACCGCGGTGGCCGCAATGGTGTCGGTGGCGGCGCCGACGGCGCTGGCGAGCTTGAGGCGGTTGGTGTTCGTGCCAACAAGACCGCTGGTGGCGGTACCGAGGCCCCGATCCTTGCGCACATCAGGCACACGCAGGCCAAGGTGGTAGACCTTGGCGCCGAGGGGCAGCTTCATGCCGACGATGTCGGTACGAGGCTTGTCGTCGGTGCGGCGATCGGGGGAAGAGATCACCACGTCGAATTCCGTGCCACCGGTGGCGTTGACGAGGGCGTAGCCGATCAGCTGGTAGTAGATGCGGCCGGGTTGCGCCACAACAGGCTGACCCTGGTAGGAACTGAGGTTCTCAACCCAGTTGCCGGGAAAGATCTTTTTAGCCATGGGGGATACCTCCTCAGTAGACGAACGAGTAGGCAACCGTCACGAAATCCTGGTTGAGGATCTCGAAACCGGCAAAAAGCGACCAGATCATAATAATGAAGCGACTGAAATCGTCATTATTATTGAGAAGAATCTGAGCGTTGTTGCCGCCAGTAGCTACACCTACGGCCTGGGGACCGAAGAACAGCATCGGAGCCGCCGTGGTCACCGCGCTGGTGATGGAGGCATCCGTGATGGTGACCTGGAGCGATTTCTCGGCCAGGTTGGTGGACTCGAACCAGCGGACCCCCTCAAAGAGGAAGCCGGAAGGCATGACGGGCTGACCGTTGACCATGCCGGCCTGGCCGTAGGCAGGGCCCATGCCGCGGAAGAAGTTGGCGTTGGGCGCCAGTTCCGGGGCCATCGGGTTGACCTGGCCCATGCCGGCGTAGCGGGCGATCTCACGGAACGCCGCGTTCTGACGCAGGTGCATCATTGCGGTCGGGTCCGCGACGCAGCGGTAGTAGCCGTCCGCGAAGGTCGGCACGTTGCGCTTGCGCATGTCCTTGACGACCTCGAGGAGGTCGGTCTTGACATCGAACTTGGCGCTGACGCCAGCGGCGTAGGTCAGGAACGGAGCGGTGCTGGCCTTGGTCTTCTTGCCGGGGAAGTAGTAGCCACCCTTGGTCGAGTCGGCGGGGCCGTTCGATTCAGCGGTGAACAGTTCGTCGGAGAAGACGCGGTCACGCCAGCGGCGGTAGTCGTCCAGCAGGGTGAGCGAGCCGATGCTCTGGTGGAAGACGTTGATGTTGCCCGTATCGAGCAGCATGCGCTGCGCGGTGAGCAGGGTCTCCCGGGCCACCTTGAAGGTGCTGGGGGCGGTGGTGTCGGTGGGGTCAGCGGGGCCGGTGTATTCGGTCAACGTGACCAGCACCTTGTCTTTGACGATGGCACGGCTGGAAGCGGTGCCGAGGGTTTGATCGGCCGTCCGTGCACGGCTGTCTTTGGTACCCGGCGACCCGAAGAAGCGGTACCGATCAAGCTGCACGGTTTGGCCCGGCTGTCTGGAGAAGTCGTGCACGACGACCGGTTCCACAGCCATCTCCACCACATACGAGGGGTGGGGACGGTAGAGCTCAACGCCAAGCAGCTTGGGAAAGTCGTTGTCGATCCACATGGGATGACGATCTCCTTGCTGTAGGTGAGTGACCTGTCAGGCAAAATGCCTGCCAGAAGCGCACTATAGTGAGACTTTCTAGGGAGCAAAAATTGGACGTCGTTGATGTCCGCGGCCTGCTTGGCCTGCTGCTCGTTGATGGCAGCTTGGTGCCATATCGCTGTCCTGGCGGGGGTTACATCCAAATGGTGCTGACAGCGGGGACGTCGGAATCGGCGTTTCTCGAGGAGAAGGTGGCGGAATTCCGCGTTTTCCTGCCGACGAGGGCGCAAATTATTCCCTACAGGACGGCGACCCGCAGCAACGGCAAGAGCACACCGGTGCTGCGCTTCCGGGTGTCAACGAATCGATTGCGGCCGATCTACAACCTCCTCTACCCAGGCGGCGAGCGGGTGATCACCAGCACGGCGCTGGGGCTGCTCGGAGCAAGAGCAGCCGCCTGGCTGTGGGCCGAGGGGGCCCGGCCGCAGCGCGATGGTCGCTGCGAGCTCGCCCGGGTGGGGCAGAGCATTGGCGAGGCCACCCTGCTGCGCGACTGGCTGACGATGCTCACCGGGGCGGAATCGACGGTGGACGATCGCCGGCGCCGGCCGAGGTTGCTGTTCTCAGCAGAGCAGGACCAGAAGATTCGCTCTGCCCTGCTGCCCTATGCGCCGCGCAGCCGGCAACACCTGTTCACCGATGAGGAGGGCCACGATGGAGTTCACCAGGGAGGCGCTGATCTGCTGCATGGGCGGGGGCGCGCTGTCGCTGCAGGGGCAGAAGCAGCGGCCGTGGCTGACGCTGCGCCGCTCAGAGGTGCAGCGCTCCCGGCTTGATGGTCAGGTGCGTCGGCTGCGGCGCGTGCATGACGGCCCGATGGAAGCCGTCTGGGATCAACTGCCGACGCAGGGGTTCTACGACGAGGTGCGCGTCAGGCTGCAGGGGGAGGGGCTGTATCGGGTCTATGAACTCCTCTATCCACGGGACGAACTGACATGGAGGCGGCCCATGCTCGAGATCGCCGGCCTGCGGGGGTATGCCGCCTGGCTGGAGGAGCGCGGTCAGAGGCGGCAGGGGCGCCTCAGCCTGCGGGGGCCCGTGCAGCAAGGCGACTACCAGGAGGTGGTGGAGCATTTGAAGTCTCTCGGGTTTGAGGCGAATCCAAGGTGGGTGAACGGTGTGGCACGCGGTGTGGAGCTCGACTCAAAGTCTGCCGCGGCATTCACAGAGCTCCTAAAACCCTGGAGAAGACTGAAGTGCGCTGCCTAGAGTTAGGCGATCGGAAATTGCGTCCATGCCACTGCCATCGCTGACGCTGCGGCGGGTTGTCTCCAGGGCGTTGAGCTGGGATGAGACCGACGACAATTTCGATCGGTTGGATCAACGGGCGCAGACCGGCGAGACGGCTGTCGCTGCTGCCCAGGCCACGGCCGATGCCGCCCTCCCGAAAGCCGGCGGGACAATGACCGGAGTGATCACCTACGCCACAGATCAGCCGCGGCTGGTCTCGACGGCAGCGCAAGCAGGGCTTGGTGCCATTGTCACGGGATCGATCTCAGGAACAACGCTGACGGTGACCGCGGTCACCAGCGGCACGCTCAGTGTTGGGCTTGCCCTGTCGGGGACCAATGTCACCGCGGGGACCACGATCACGGCACTGGGGACCGGGACAGGCGGCACAGGGACCTACACGGTGTCGGCGTCTCAAACGGCGGCCAGCACGACGATCACAGCGGGGAAGGCCAGCATTGATTTCACGGGGATCCCGAGCTGGGCCAGGCGGATCACGGTCTCAATGGCGGGCCTGAGCAACGTGGGCCCCAATGCCGTCCTGCTGCGCCTGGGCACATCCAGTGGCGTGGATGCGACGGGCTACGTGGGAACTTCGCTGGGCCTTGCCGTGGGAGCCATTGGAGTCACCTCAGCTTCCACAGGCTTCAACTTATTTGGCGCTGCTGATACGGGAACCAATCCAGCCTATGGAGGCGTCATTTTGCATGGCAATATCCAGCTGACGCGTGTCGATATTGACTCGGCCACGCTGAATCATGTCTGGGCCTGCAGTGGATTGCTGGGAAGGGATGATGCCAGTGGAGCAACGGCGTTTGTTGCGGGAGCCAAAGTACTGAGCGGAACGTTGGCGCTGGACCGGATTCGCCTGGTGTCCTTCGGGACGGCGACACCGTTTGATGGAGGATCGGCGAGTATCCAGTATCAGGGCTAGGCAAATGCGCGCCCTAGAGTGCAGCAGCTCGGTGAGCTGAACCATGCCAGTCCCGTCCCTCAGTCTTCGGCGCGTGCTCGGTCGGATGCTGAGCTGGAACGAGATGGACGACAACTTCGATCGCTTTGAGCAGCTCGCTACTGCCATGATCGACACGACGGCACCGGCGGCTCAAACAACAGCCAATGCCGCCCTGCCCAAGGCCGGCGGAACGATGACCGGCGTCATCAACTACGCCACGGCTCAGCCCCGGCTGGTGCAGACAGCGACGGCTGTCGCGACCAGTGGCACGACCGTGCTGTTCGCGGGCATTCCGAGCTGGGCGACGCGGGTCAGCCTGGCCTTCACGGCTGTGAGCGTGGCGCCAACGGGTGCGGCAGGACCGCTGATTCTGCGACTGGGGACGTCAGCCAGCATCGAGGCTACGGGCTATTTCGGGTGCGCAGGAACGATCAACGGGAGCAGCGCGGCGACATGCAGCCACGATCCAGCTGATGCAGCGGCCAAGGGGATCAACTTGATCGGAGTGGCGGCTTCTTACGCCACAGGTGCGGACACGGTGCTGAGCGGGGAGGTGATCCTCAGCCTGCTTGATCCGAGCACGAACACCTGGGCATCGCGTGGCGTGATGGCTTTCACCAACACCACGCAGATGTCGATGACCGCTGGCACCAAGTCACTGGCCGGCGCCCTGGATCGATTGCAGTTGACCTGCAGCACCGGCAACAGCTTTGAAGGCGGGAAGCTGAGCGTTCTCTACGAGGGCTGAGCTCTCGGCCATTCCTAGAGTTTTCTGATCCCGAGCACGCGAGATGCCCTTACCGTCCCTGAGCTTGCGGCGCACCTTGGGCAGGATGCTGTCCTGGAACGAAGTAGACGACAACTTCGATCGGCTCGAGCAGCGCTCCAGCGCCAATGACACAGCAGTGGCGGTGGCTCAGGCGACGGCCAATGCTGCGCTGCCCAGGGCCGGCGGGACGATGACGGGTGTCATCAACTACGCCACGGCTCAGCCGAGGTTGGTCCTGCAGACGGTCAAGGCCACGACCTCGGGGCTGAGCGTGGACTTCACCGGCATTCCCAGCTGGGCGCGGCGGATCACCTTGAGCCTGGCGGGCGTCAAGACCAATGGCGCCAACATCATGATCGTGCGCCTCGGGGCTGGAGGGGTCTACGAGACGGCCTCCTATGACGGGGCGGTCAGCGTCTTCAGTAACGGGGCCACTGCAGCTGCGGGCTTGGGGACTGTCCTCCATGCGAACGGTTTCAACCTGATCGGGGTCGCTCCAACGGGTTCGGCCGCAACTGTGGATCTGCATGGGAATCTGACGTTCACGTTGGTGGATGCGGCCGTGAACATGTGGGTCGTCAGCGGCGTCCTGGGACGAACGGACACTGCCGTCTGCTCGTACATCGGGGGCTGCAAGCCGCTGGCGGGCACGCTGGACCGGTTGCAGTTGACCACCTTCAACGGGGTGGTGTCTGGGGCAGGGTCTTCGACCAGCGTGTTCAACGCCGGCAAGGCCAACATCCACTACGAAGGCTGATTGGCGTAGTCCATCAAGAGCGCAAAGGACGGCTCGAACTCTTCTGCCCCCTGCTGCATCTTCGTGCACCGTGACTGACTGATTGGCGCTCGGCACCGGAAGAGCAGTGCCCTGCTGCTCGCTAGGGTGTGTGCCAAAGCAGTCAGGGCGCACGATGAGTGCTCGCATGTACAAGGGCCAGGCCACGGAGCAGGTCCTGGCCATTGTCCGCAACCCGGCAGATGAGCCGATCCCGATGATTGCGGGGCTGGAGATCCCGGCGCACGACTTCATCAGCTTGAGCTACACGGGCGCGGACCTGACTGGGGTGGTCTACAAGGACGGCGGGGCCAGCGGTACGACCGTGGCGACTCTGACTTTGACGTACGACGCCAGCGGCAATCTCTCGTCCGTCACCAAGAGCTGACCCATGGGATACCAGTTCAATCCCTTCACGGGCAATCTCGATCTTGTTGGCAGTGCTGGTGGCGGCGGCGGCACCGGCGACATCACCGCTGTTGCTGCCGGTACGGGCCTGAGCGGAGGCGGCACCAGCGGTGCGGTGACACTGAACCTCGCCAACACCGCAGTTGCCGCAGGCAGCTACACCTACGGCTCGTTCACGGTTGATGCCCAAGGGCGAATCACTAGCGCGAGCAGCGGCACGGCTCCTGTCACCAGCGTGGCGGCAGCTGGGCCCATTAGCAGCAGTGGTGGCACCACGCCAACGATCAGCACCAGCATGGCGACCAACCGCCTGCTGGGCCGCTCCACGGCGGGGACAGGTGTAGCCGAGGAGATCAGCATTGGCAGTGGCCTGAGCCTCAGTGGTGGCACGTTGTCCAGCACCGGTGGCGGCGGTGGTGGTGGCACCCCGGGCGGCAGTGACACTCAGATCCAGTTCAACGACGGTGGTGCGTTCGGTGGGGACGTTGATCTCACCTACAACAAGACGACCAACCTGCTCACCACAAAGGGTGATGTGCGGCTGGATGACGGGGGGACGTTTAGTACGACCCTTCAAATGGTCACGGCCACGACCAATCGAACCATTTCGTTCCCGGATGCCACTGGAACGGTCGCATTAGTTGCAGGCTCTAGTGGGCAGGCCATTTACAACAACGGAGGTGCGCTGGCTGGCATCTCCACGATGACCTTTGACGGCACCAGCGTTACG
>Ga0129333_10007791_pt1 | contig 10101 bp, 12 predicted proteins | sample CPB6_08_DNA_FD_94474 | JGI IMG/M metagenome (GOLD analysis project Ga0129333, IMG submission 94474) | Freshwater to marine salinity gradient microbial communities from Chesapeake Bay, USA - CPBay_Sum_0.6_0.8_DNA | ecosystem: Environmental > Aquatic > Marine > Coastal | place: USA: Chesapeake...
TCAAACATATGCTTTTTTGCTATCATGTGACCAGACCAATTGCGATTCATTTTTTGATCAAATCGATACACATACATTTCTAATTGACAATTCACTGGCCGATTGTGTTGGTCCAAAAACTCCACCAGTGATGACCATTTTGTGGGATCAAGTATTTCATCAAGGTCACTGTGCACCACAATGTCGTTGTTGTCAAATTGATCAATCCCTTGTTGCAAACTGGCTCGGCTAAAGTTCTCGCACTGCCAATCTTTGTACTCCTGCGGTATGTCTAGTGTAATCAACGTGATACGATCTTGGTATGGTGCATACTTTTGAAAATTGTCTTTGAGATGGTAGGCCTTGGATTTGCCACTCCATGTTTTGTTGCCTTCAAGAATCACCCAGTGGTCTACATAATTTTTGGTAATGGCCAGCCTGATGTCCAGCATCTCAAATTCATCGTTGAACATAAAAGCGTCAATGATCATTTTTAAAACTGATAGATGATTTGATAGTGATCGTAGATGGGGAAAATATTTTTGTTTTCAAGGTATTCCACAATTCTACGACCTTTACCGGTTCTACGATTGTCGGCCAACAGTCGAGAATTGTCATCAATGGCCACCACAGTACCCACTGACAAATGTGGTTCAATGGTCAAAAATTCTTGCAGATGGTGCTCGGCACTGGCACTGTCGTTTTGCCATTTTACGTCCCAGCTATCAAGGTAAAACAAATTTACCTCGTGCAGATCTGGCTGTTGTTTTAAAAAAGTCACGCTGTCACTGCAATGGCCAAAAAAACATGGGTCGGCAATATAACTGTTGGCAGTTGCCACGGCCGCAGGATCAATGTCAACGCTTCTTAGTGTGCCCCCATGGTGTTTGACAAATTGTGTAAACAACCAGGCGCTCTGTCCGTCTTTCCAATTGTTGGGTTGTCTTAGTGTGCCTGTTTCAATGATTTTGTATTGTGACTTTTGCAATTCCAACAATTTTTGAAACATCAGCATAAATCCATCACCGCGTTGGCAATGTCCTTCAACAAGGCCGCGTTTGGCACCACTGGATTTAGGCATCAGCTGGCTGTAGTACGTTCGTTGATAAATTTCTAACCAGCTCATCAAGGTTTCCTAACTACCCAGCAACGACCCATTCTACTGACTTTGATTTTTTTGGGTTTGAAAAAATCACCTACCGCTTGTTGCAGTTCAGGAAACCCTTTGGTGTAATCGTCTCCACCAAACAAAGCACCGGATCGAATTTTGGGCCACCATGCTTGCAAATCGTTTGTGACACATTGATAAGTGTGTCCTGCATCCACATAACAAAAATCCACACTGTTGTCTTTAAATTGTGCAGCAGCATCCCAACTGACGCTTTCAACCGCAGTGATGTAATTTTTGATTGGGTCAATGTTGTTGCAAAAGATTTGTTTGAGGTTTTTCAAAATTTCCCAATTTTGATGTTCCTCACCACCTTGCCAGGTGTCAACGCAAAAGAACGGACCAATTTTATTTTGATTCACCAGTTCAACTACACAGTACGCTGCACTTTTTCCTGTCCATGAACCTAGTTCTACCCATGTGCCCCTGGCCGGCAATTCTTGTATGGCTCGATTCAACAGATCTAGGTTGCGATGATTCATGAAACCATCTATAGTTTGATAGAAATGATGCATTTTGTATTTACCGTAATCTTAGCCTATAAATATTAACATGAACATTGTACTTGTCACTGGCGGTTTTGATCCTGTTCATTCAGGACACATTGCCTATTTTAAAGCAGCTCGCACTTTGGGAGACATGCTGATAGTAGGTCTCAACAGCGACGAATGGCTGGCCAGAAAGAAAGGCCGTGCATTCATGCCCTGGAATGAGCGCTTGGCTGTGATCAACAATCTCAGCATGGTAGATGAAGTGTACACCTTTGATGACACAGATGGATCAGCCAAGGCATTTATACGTCAAGTGCGAGCACACTACCCCGACGCTAGGTTGATATTTGCCAATGGTGGTGATCGCACTGCCAAGAACATTCCTGAAATGGATGTGGCCGATACCAACATAGAATTTGTGTTTGGTGTGGGCGGCGATGACAAAAAGAACAGCAGCAGCTGGATCTTGGAAGAATGGAAAAAGCCCAAGACTGATCGTGCCTGGGGATACTATCGTGTGTTGCACGAAGTGGGCGCTAACACCAAGCTCAAAGAACTCACTGTGATGCCCAAAACTTGCTTGAGTATGCAACGGCATGATCAACGTGCAGAGTTTTGGTTTGTGGCCGAAGGCGAAGCCACAGTGTATACCTTGGATGCTGCTACCACAGATGCTGATATTAAGTGTTCCATGACTGTGCATCAAAGTTGTTGGATTGACCGCAATGAATGGCACCAACTGTGTAATGAGACTGATCGGCCGCTGCGGCTGATCGAAATTCAATACGGTGAAAACTGTGTTGAAGAAGATATTGAACGCCGATGAAAGATATTGTACCGGTTTTTGTGGGATATGATCCACGAGAGGCCATTGCTTACCATGTGTGTGTAAACAGCATCATACGCAATGCATCGGCTCCAGTGGCCATTGTACCAGTGGCGTTGAACTTGTTTCGAGACTACACAGAAACACACACCGACGGCAGCAATCATTTTGTTTACACACGTTTTTTAGTGCCTTATCTCATGGGCTGGACTGGCCGCGCGATCTTTATCGACGGAGACATGATTGTGCGCGGCGACATAGTTGAACTGTACAACAGCATTGGTTTCGACCAAGACGTGGCTGTGGTCAAACACAATTACAAAACACGCATGCGTGAAAAATATCTAGGCAGCAAAAACGAAGACTATCCACGCAAAAATTGGAGTTCGGTCATAGTGTGGAACTGTGCCAGTTTTCCCAATCGCCGACTCACACCCGAATATGTTACACAAGCCACCGGTGCCGATCTGCATCGTTTTACCTGGCTGGATGACAATCGCATTGGCGAGTTGCCTCCAGAATGGAACTGGCTGCCTGACGAATATGGTGCCAACACCAATGCCAAATTGCTGCACTATACCTTGGGCACTCCCTGCTTCCATGAATTTGCTGACACACCACAGGGCGATGAGTGGCATCGTGAACGTATACTAACTGAATACTGCCAGCAAAGAAATATCACATGAGCAATTTTATTTTTCTCAGCAAAGGCGGCGAGGATGAATACATCAACATGTTGGCCAAGAGTGCAGGTCAAGAGCCCACTGACACTGACTTTTTTGATTACCGATATGATGTGTTGCAAGATGACATGACGCCGGTGCTGCGTGGCATTCTCAAATACAAAATCATGCACCGATGCTTGGCTGACAAAAAAGATTTCTACTATGTTGATTCTGGTTATGTTGGCAACAACATCAGTAGGCACAATCGCATGGGCAACAAACTGTATCATCGCATTGTGAAAAACGATTTGCAGCACACTGAAATCCGCCAGCGTCCCAGTGATCGCTGGCAAGCACTTGACATCAAACTACAGGCAAGAAAATACGGCAACAAGATCATTGTTGCAGCACCCGACGAAAAACCTTGCCGGTACTATGGTATCAATCAAGAACAGTGGGTGCAACAAACTGTTGAAGAACTCAAAAAACACACCAACAGGCCCATTGAAGTACGCCAGCGAGCCCCAAAGCGCATTGATCGTGTGGTCACTGCACCGTTGCATCAGGTATTGGCTCAAGGAGTGCATGCCTTGGTGACATTCAACAGTGTGGCAGCAGTGGAGTCTATCTTGATGGGTGTGCCAGCAGTGGTGTTGGCTCCCAGTCATGTGGCCCGGCCAGTGGCCAGCACCGATCTCAGTCAAATTGAAAAACCATACTGGCCTGATCGTGACACTCTGGATGCATGGTGCCACAGCATGGCCTATGGCCAATATCATGTGCGCGAACTGCAAGATGGCACTGCTTTTAGAATGATGCAACAATGAAAGTCGTAAGTTATCTAGCAACCTTGCCACGCAAAGAAGCATACACTTCTGAACAAAGCTTCAAGGCAGCCACAGACAAACTCAACACTTTGAAATACTTTGTCCAAGGTGTGCAGGCCTGTGGCGATGAGGGTATCATTGAATCTGAATTCAACTACCAGCCCAGTGATGTGGCCGTGATCTTGGGTTGGGTTCACGAACATGGCAAAACTGCTCCACATCTGCAGTTGAGACAACAGATTCTAGATGGCCAGCGAGCGTACAATGGCCGCACTGTGATAGCCGACAGCAATCTTTTCTTGTACAAAAACACAGCCAACCCGGGTTATTGGTTGCGATACAGTTTTGATGGGGTGTTTCCCAACACTGGAGATTACTGTGATACTGCACCCGATCCTGGTCGTTGGCTGGCAGTGCAACAACACCTGGGGGTAAAACTCAGACCATGGCGCACCCAAGGAAACCACATCCTGTTGTGCCTGCAACGCGACGGTGGCTGGAGCATGGCCGGGTTTGAAGTGCTGGACTGGGCTGTCAAGACCATTATGCAACTGCGCAGGTACACTCAACGTCCCATAAGAATACGTGCTCACCCCGGTGACAAGCGAGCCAAAAAATACTGTGAACGACTGATCAAACTGTGTGTGGGTCGTAGATTGCTCAACGTAGAACTCAGTGCACCTGACTCATCGTTGGAGCAGGATTTGAAAAACTGCTGGGCAGTGGTCAACCACAACTCCAGTCCCACAGTGGGTGCTGCCATAGAAGGTATACCAGTGTTTGTGACCGATCCCGAGCGCAGCCAGGCCAGAGAAATTGCAGAAACAAGATTAGACAAAATAGAAACTCCCATTACACCTGATCGCGAAGCCTGGATCCAACGCATCAGTCAGTTTCATTGGAGTCACCAAGAGCTCAAAGATGGCACAGCCTGGGCACACATGAGAAAGTTTGTGGCAAAATGATAGAAATCATTACCAGCTTTGATCAACGCTATTATGACTTGATTGGTAAAGATTGTGTCGGCAGTTTTTTAGAACACTGGCATGATCAGTTTCAATTGACTTGCTATGTTGAAGGTTTTGCCATGCCCGACCATGCAAGGCTCAAACAGATTGATTTTGACACCGCAGTTGATCCTGAATATCATGTCTTGCAGCAGGACACTGCCTATGGCGTGCAAGTTAAAAAATTCAGCAAAAAAGCATTTGCATTTGTGCATGCCATGTACCATAGCACCGCAGACTGGATATTGTGGCTGGATGCTGATGTGGTCACAACAAAGTCTGTACCAGCACGCTTGATCTATGATTGCATGCGCAACGAAGATCTCAGCATGTACATGGGTGTGACCTACAACACTGACAAGTCAGGCCGCCCTGGGTCATGGTTGGTGCCCGAAACTGGAGTGTTTGCCATAAACAAAGGCCATGACAAATTTGAAACATTTAGAAACGAATATCGCAGACGCTATGTTGAACGAGATCATGCTGACCTGCGCAGATTTTACGACAACGATGTGTTTGGTGCTGCAATAAATGTTGCTGATGCGCCGGTGTATGATTTGTGCAAAGGATTTGTCAAACCTTACAAAACACCTTTGCCCCACACTGTGCTAGGCGAATACCTTACGCACTACAAAGCCAAACACAGCAAAGCTGAATATCAGGCCGCTGACCAATAACTTTCACTGCGCGGTTGTATGAGATCCTTGGCAGCACTGCGCCCAGTTTCTTTGCGTTTGCCTTTGAGGTGATCAAGATAAGCACCCCAGGCGGTGTTGATCAAGGGATGGCCTTCGCCTTTGATCAGCCCTTGACTCCAGTTCAGCTGCCGCCATTTGGGATGTGCTGCTTGCACTTCGTTGCGGGTTTCATCAAATACCCAACAGTCGTTCCACTCGGCCATGGTCATGAGACGTCCTGAATCATAGGCCAATTGAAATTCTTTGAGCCATGTCAAAGTAATAGAGTTGCGCAAGTTCATGCCATACAGTCCGCACTCGCTGAACTTGCGTTCACGACCCAGATATGCCAGACCAATTTTGGCTGGCATTTGACTTTCAATAAAGTCCATGGTTATAGGTGTGTGGCACACCATGTCAGCATCCATCCAAAACAGCACATCTGCATCACAATTGGCTGCGCAGTGAAATACCGAATAAGCTTTGTGACTGAATCTTATGGCGTCCCAGCGAAATCCAATGCCCGGCGCTTTGCCTTTGCGATCCACGGGTCCCGTGGCCACCAATCCGCGTGCTCTGGGATCATTGCCCCAGCGTTGTTTGAATGCCACTATTTCTGGACTCACAGCGTGCAGATCTCGCACATGTAGATTGGGGGCAGATTGACGGATCGCACAGTCTTCGGTGTACACGTAAAGGTCAATTTCTAGTGGCCAGTTTTGCAAAAATGTATCAATCATGCGACTGGCATAGCGATCGTATCCACTGGCATTGAATGTCGTGACCACTGCGTATTTCATTGAGGTATCCATATGGTGTTGGTTTTGCTTTTGACTGGAGCAGCCTGGTATGGTCCACACAAGTCATTAAGCCATTGTTGATGTCGGCTTCGATTGCCATTGTCTTCCAACAGCAACCAGGGTCGGTTACGCTGTATGGTATGTCTACTGCCTTCCAGCACAGCATCTTCAAATCCTTCAACATCAATCTTGATCCAGTCCACACAGTCAAACTGATACTGATCCAAGGTCACAAGCTCGCATTCAAAATTTTCATACTCGGGTTTATCAGAAAATTCTTGCACCTGTTGACTTTGACCACACTTCAGGGTTTTCATACTGAATTTGGCCAGTTGTGGCGTACTACTGATACCCATGTTGTAAAGTTCTACATTGGTGTAATTTTCTAAATTGCGTTGTAACACTGCAAAAATTTTAGGCACTGGTTCAAAACATATCACACGCTCAAACTGCTCGGCCGACGGCCGGGCAAAGATACCAATGTTGGCACCAATGTCAATCATGACTCGTTTGCGTGGGATATTGTGGTACACATAGTATCGGTAGCGTTGCTGATAGTGAACATCTACCACATCCTGCAGGCGCTCGCTGAAAAATCCATTGAGTGGTTCGGGCGAATACCAGTGTGAATTTATTTTGTGCATATATAACTATTTACTTGCAATGAAGATCAGCCTTTTTAATAATTTTGGTGCCAAAAATTCAGCACCGGTGTTTCAAGCCATGGCACAAGGACTGGTATCCCAAGGACACCAAGTTGTGTACCATGATCACACAGCCGACGCAGCAGTGATCTGGAGCATGCTGTGGACCGGACGCATGCGATCCAATCGCGAAGTGTATCACGCATTTACAAAACAACACCGGCCCGTGATTGTGGCCGAAATAGGCATGATTCAGCGCGGTCACACATGGAAAATTGGGATAAACGGCACCAATCTACACAGTTACAACTTTGACAATTTGATCCCCAATCGTGCAGCCAGTCTGGGTCTGACTCTAAGATCTTGGAGATCGGGTGCCAATGTAGTGATCGCCATGCAGCGGCAAGACAGTCAACAGTGGGCAGGCATGCCTCCTGCTCATGAGTGGTTGGCTCAAACTGTGAGTGAGATCAAAAAACACACTGATCGCACCATTGTGGTACGTCCACATCCACGTGGTAACTGTCCCACACCCAGCGGTTGCTTGATTGATCGACCTCAGTTCTCTGTGGGCAGCTATGACGACTTTGATTTTGAGCGAGTGCTGGGCAATGCTCACTGTGTTTTGAATTGGAATTCGGGTCCGGGTCCGCAAGCCTTGATAGCAGGCGTGCCAGCATTTGTTGGTCCTGACAGCTTGGCCAGTCCCATTGCCAATTGGGATCTGTCGCAAATAGAAAATCCTCCACGTCAGGACCGCTTGACATGGCTAGAACAACTGGCACACACCGAGTGGACTGTGGAGGAAATACGTTTGGGCTTGCCGTTTACACGCTTAGTCTTTTGATGTCGGCATCCACCATGTCACGTATCATGGTTGCAAAGTCTGTGCGCGGTTGCCATCCCAACAGTTCTCTGGCTCTGGTGCTGTCGCCGCATAGGCTATAGAGTTCAGCTGGACGTTTGAATCTTGGATCACTCTTGACCAAGGGTTGCCAATCCTGGATGCCCACATGCTCAAAAGCCACACGACATAGATCACCAATGGTGTGTTGCTGCCCTGTGGCAATAACATAATCACGTGCAGTATCTTGTTGCAACATCAACCACATAGCCTCCACAAAGTCGCCGGCAAAGCCCCAGTCTCGAGCACTGTCCAAATTGCCCAAGGTCACTGAGTCTGCCAAGCCCAGTTTGATACGTGCCACTGCATCTGTTACCTTGCGGGTCACAAACTCACGTCCGCGCAAGGGCGATTCATGATTGAACAAAATACCCGAGCAAGCATAGAGACTATAACTTTCCCGGAAGTTAATGGTCATCCAGTGTGAATACAGTTTGCTGACACCATAGGGACTGCGTGGACGGAACGGTGTGGTTTCACTTTGTTGACCAGGCTCAGTGGCATTACCAAACATTTCACTGGTGCTGGCCTGATAGAACCTAGCGTTGGGATTGTGTTGACGTATGGCGTTGAGCAAGTTCAACGGGCCCATGCAGTTGACTTCGGTTGTGAGTTTGTTTAGGTCCCAACTGATACCAACAAAACTCTGCGCAGCAAGGTTGTAGACTTCTTGAGGCTTGATGGTCTGCATGATATGATTCATGCAATTTTCATCTGTGATGTCGCCAGTTACCAACTCCACATCGTTTTCAATGCCCAGCCAGTGGATATTGTCTAGATTGGGATTGGAGTAACGCTTGACCAGGCCATACACATGATAGCCTTTTTCAATGAGATATTTTGCGAGATACGGGCCGTCTTGGCCCGTCATCCCAGTCACAAGTGCAGTTTTTTTCATACTGCTATTTACAGTGCTGTCTAAAACAGGTTGACTTTTTCCCAGGGCAATCGATTTTTGCCAAAATGACCATAGTTGGTGGTGTCGCTGTAGATGGGTCTAAACAGATCAAATCGTTCTATGATACCGCGTGGGGTAAGATCAACGTTGTCTTGAATCCATTTGGTCAAGTCACGACTGTCACCGTCACTGTCCACGTAAAAGCTCATGGGCTGCGCAACACCAATGGCATAGCTGATCTGCACAGTGGCCCAGGACGCTTTTTGGGCAGCCACAATGTTCTTGGCCAAGTATCGCATCATGTAGGCCGCAGACCTGTCGACTTTGGTGGGGTCTTTGCCCGAAAATGCCCCGCCACCGTGTGGTGCATAACCACCATAGGTGTCCACGATGATTTTGCGACCAGTCAGTCCTGTGTCTCCGTCTGGGCCACCGATCACAAAACGTCCAGTGGGATTGATATAGAATTCAGTGCTGTTGTCTACATATTTTTTGGGCAGCACTGTTCTAATTATTTCTTCAATGGCATGACGCACACTTTCAATACTGGCGTCGTCTGTGTGCTGAGTACTGCACACCACTTTTTTGATGCGCACAGGCTCATTGCGATCGTTGTATTCAAATGTGACCTGACTCTTGGCATCCGGCCCAATCCAAGATGCCAGGCCAGCTTTTCTAATCCTTGCCAGCTCTTCCACAATGCGATGGCTCCAGTATATGGCACTGGGCATGAAGGCATCAGTTTCGGTGTTGGCATATCCAAACATCAAACCTTGATCACCAGCGCCAAATGTGTCTGTGCCCAGAGCAATGTCTGCGCTTTGGCCATGCATGAGATTGGTGATTTTGACTGTGCGCCAATCAAAGCCCGGTTGTTCATAGCCAATACGGCGTATCACAGTTTTGACAGCAGCTTCAACTTCTTCGTTGTGCAATATACCTTTGTATTCGCCTGCCACTACCACTGTGTCTGTGGTCACAAGAGTTTCACAGGCACAGCGCAGTCGGCTGTCCTGCTGGCTCATCACAAGATCCAACACTGCATCACTGATGGCATCGGCCACTTTGTCTGGATGGCCTTCGCTAACACTTTCGCTTGTAAACAAATAACTCATAAAATTATACTGTAATGTCTTCCATACCGGCTGTGCGCAGCCGCACAATATGACCCATTTGCCACTGCTTGGTTTCAAGGCCTTTCATGACACCCAACCA
>Ga0129333_10007792_pt1 | contig 10101 bp, 5 predicted proteins | sample CPB6_08_DNA_FD_94474 | JGI IMG/M metagenome (GOLD analysis project Ga0129333, IMG submission 94474) | Freshwater to marine salinity gradient microbial communities from Chesapeake Bay, USA - CPBay_Sum_0.6_0.8_DNA | ecosystem: Environmental > Aquatic > Marine > Coastal | place: USA: Chesapeake Bay...
CCACCGGGCATGTGGACACGTACTTCGCCTGCCGAACTCGGCACGAGACCCCAAGCAAGTGCTGCCTCCGCTGCAGCACACGCTCCGGTGCCGCAGGCCAGCGTCAAACCCGCACCACGCTCGTGAACACGCATCGTCACGGCGCCCGGTTCCGGGCCGGGCTCGATGATCTCGAGATTCACCGTTGGGATCTTCTCGCCAAGGGTGACCAGATCGACTGCCTCGACGTCGTCCACACCTACCACTGCATGCGGATTCCCGAGCGAAACATGGCGTACGGGACGGTCGTCGTGACAACCGAGCGAACTCCACGTGTCCGGTGGCTCGATCTGCTCGACGGTGCCCATGTCGACGCTGAGGTCGAGTGCGCCGTTCGTCTCGGGTCCGAGGACGTCGACGATACGCGTTCCCGCATCGGTCTCGACCCGATATCGAACGGGCCACGAAGGCGGGCTCGCGGCACTCCAAATCGACCGATGGGCTGCCTGAACCAGACAGCGAATGCCGTTCCCGCTCATCTCTGCTCGACTGCCATCGGCATTCACGAGGATCATCCCGAGTTCAGCAGGACCGCGGATCTCCAAGAACAGGAGTCCATCAGCTCCGACGCCGGTTCTGCGGTCGCACAGAACTCGTGCGAGATCCGACTGGGAGAACCCCGGGGGCAGTATCTCTGGACGAGTCACGTCCAGCACGAGGAAGTCGTTCCCCCATCCATGGTGTTTCGTCAGATGCACCACGGACCGATCCGAGTCGGTGAAGCCGGTCATGGTCGGGGGCTCGTCGTACGATCCATGGTCGTCGCCAGGTTACGCCAGCATCTCGATGATCCGCGGGGCGACTTCGTCGACTGGATCCTCTCGCACGTCGAACCAGGTCACACGTGGATCCCGCCGGAACCAGCGCTCCTGACGAACGGCGAACTGGCAGGTCCGAACGACGATGGACTCGACCGCAGATCCAAGGTCGACCCGACCCTCGAGGTGCTCGATCACTTCCTTGTAGCCGAGAGCCTGGCGGGCGGTTCTCGAGAGTCCAGTCGCCATCAGGTTCATCACTTCATCCACGAGACCGGATTCGACCATCGCTCGGACCCTGTTCGCAATACGCGCTCTGAGGACGTCACGGTCCCACCGCAGGGCAACTTGCCGCACGCTTGCGATCGGATACTCGTCGACCCCCGGACCGAACGATGAAAACAGCCGGCCGCTACCTTCCACCACTTCGAGGGCTCTCACGATCCGGCGGGTGTTCGTGGCTTCCATCCTCGCCGCCGCCTTCGAATCGAGTGACTCGAGACGTCGATGCAGTCGCTCTGGCCCGCTGCGTTCGGCTTCCTCTTCGAGTCGCGACCGAATCTCCGGCCAAGTGCCCGGTATGTCCAATTCGTCGACCACTGCACGCAGATAGAGCCCCGTTCCCCCGACGAGCAGTGGTGTGGCACCACGCAGCGAGATGTCCGACACGACATCGCGGTAGGCAGCCTGGAACTGCGCCACCGTGAAGGTCTCCCGCGCGTCCACGAGATCGATCATGTGGTGTCTGACGAGATCTCGTTCCGCATCTGTTGGCTTGGCCGTTCCGACATCCATGCCTCGATAGACCTGCATGGCGTCGATCGACACCAATTCGATTCCGAGTCGCCGACCTGTTTCGCTCGCAGCAACCGCCATGGCAACTGCTGATTTGCCGCTCGCAGTCGGACCGAGAATTGCAATCGGCTGGTCGATCTTCGATGCTCTACTCGACGGCAATGGGAATTCGAACCTTGTGCGTCGGCTCCGATGTCACTTCGAGGAAGGTGCCCCGCAGATGATGAGGAGCAGCCCCCGTGATCTCCACCATGCCATAACTTCCGACACGCACAGGTGAGCCGGTTCTGAAGTGAACAACCTTGTTCTGGCGAGTGCGTCCCGTGGTGATCTCAGGGGACTTCTTCGAAGGGCCTTCGATGAGGACCTCTTCCATTTTCCCGATCCGCGCCTCGTGTTTCATCAATGCCGAACGCTCGACGACGACTCGCAGGCGGGCGAATCGCTCCGCGACCACCTCGGGATCGACGAACCGGTCGGCCATCGTCGCCGCCTCGGTTCCCTCTCGTGGCGAAAACACGAAGGTGTAGGCGTAGTCGTATTCAGCTTCTGCAGCAACCTCGAGAGTTTTCTCGAAGTCATCTTCGGTCTCGCCGGGGAATCCCACGATGATGTCCGTGCTGACCGCAAGATCACGGACCGCATTTCGGGCTTCACGGAGTTTGTCGAGATATCGATCAGCGGTGTAACCGCGATGCATGACAGCGAGGAGTCGGTCACTTCCGGACTGGAGGGGATAATGGAGATGCTCGCATACGGTCGACGTCTCGGCCATCGCAGCAAATGTTTCGGAGCGCATGTCCTTGGGATGAGGACTCGTGAATCGGACACGTCTGATGCCCTCGACCTCGCCAACGGCACGCAACAGGCGACTGAACATCGGCTGTGCTCGCACATCCTCTCCCGAGCGCTTTCGGTCGAGTTGCAGGTCTCGTCCATAACTGTTGACGTTCTGTCCGAGGAGAGTGACCTCGGTGACGCCCTGAAGGGCGAGTTCTCGAACTTCCTCGACGACATCGTCGAACGGCCGACTGATCTCCTCACCGCGCACGGATGGAACGATGCAGAAACTGCACGAGTTGTTGCACCCGATCTGGATGGTGACCCACGCATCGTAGGAATTGACTCTCTTCGCCGGGAGTGCCGAGGGGAAGAGCGCATGATCGTCCATCACCGCAGCTTCGAGGATTTCCGTCACGGGACCGCTCACTCGTGACTGAACGAGCAGCTCGGCCGCTCGATGGACATTGTGGGTTCCCATGACGACGTCGACCCAGGGAGCTCGCTCCCGGACGATCTCGCGGTCCTTCTGAGCGAGGCAACCCGAAACGACGATTTGTCGACCGGGACGCTGATCCTTCCACTTCTTCAACATGCCGAGATTGCCGTACAACTTGTTGTCGGCATTCTCCCGGATGCAACAGGTGTTGAGAACCACGACATCGGCATCGTCATCGGACGCAACTCCGACCAGTCCGCTCGTTTCGAGGAGACCGGAGATCCGCTCCGAGTCGTGCTCGTTCATCTGGCATCCGTAGGTGCGCACGACATAGGACCGACGGTCGGGCTCGATCATCCCCTGGAGGCTACCGTTTCGATCCGCAGCGAACCCTTGGGGAATGCGGGGGTGATCAGCTCTCCACGAAGTGACGCAATGCCCGACTGCTCGCAGAGCCTCGCAAGCGGAAGAGGGTGCGCACCTCGATCTGACGAACTCGTTCGCGTGTGATGTTGAAGGCTTTGCCCACCTCCTCGAGCGTGGCGCCCTCTCGACCATCCAATCCGAAACGCATCCGCATGACGGCCTGCTCTCTCTCGGAGAGATCCTTCAAGATTTCACGCACCGCCTCACGCATGTCCTCGATTTCGATGCTGTCGCTCGGGTCGACCGCATCTGGCGATGGCAGGTTGTCGGCAACAGTCATCTCGCTGTCGTCGCGTGTCGGCTGATCCAGACTCGTCGTGCCAGCTGCGAGAGCGAGATAGGTCGAAACCTTCTCCGTGCTCTCACCCATCGCTGTGGCGATTTCTTGGACAGTTGGCTCGCGCTGCAGCTGCTGGAGCAAATCGCGCTGGAGGCGTCGCGTCCTGTTGATGCTCTCCATGGTGTGCGTCGGGATGCGGATGGTGCGCGTCTCATCGGCAACAGCCCGCGAAATCGCCTGTTTGATCCACCAAGTCGCGTAGGTGGAGAATTTGAAGCCCTTCGTGTAGTCGAAGCGCTCCACGGCCTTCATGAGACCGATATTGCCGCTCTGGATTGCATCGGCAAGAGGCATGGTCGTCTTCGTATATCGCTTGGCGATACTCACGACGAGGCGCAAGTTCGCCTGGGTGAGATCATCTCGGGCCTGACGCCCTTTCTTGGCAACTCGCTGCAAACGCTTGCGGTCGACACCCGAAGCGCCGTCGGGGAGCGCCGCCAACTCCACCTCGGCTTCGATCCCCTCAGTGATCCGACGACCGAGAATGCGTTCCTCCTCGGCGTTCAACAGCGGAATTCTGCTGATCTCGAACAAGTACATCTTGACAGCGTCCTGGGTCGTCGATTCACCGGGGCGCTTGGTCCCCGAAGGGGAACCCATGTGCCGCTCGTGCGACGACCGCATCGCGGCATCGAGAAATGGACGTCGCAATTCGCCGGAGTCGTCGAACTCGAACGATTGATCGACGTGAATCCCGTGGGCCTCGATGTTGCGCCGCAGAACTTCGATCGAATCAGCAGTCAATTCGACTTCGTGAAGGACGTCGACGATGTCTTCGGTCGACAGTTCGCCGCGGCGACGTCCGAAATCGATCAGTCGAGACCATTCGTATGGGTCGACACCGTCGGGAAGAGGCAATGCCGGTGTCGAGTCGCCGGAGCGATCAGCCCGGTTCTCCCCCACTTCCACCCCCAGGTCCATCGAGGTCCTTCCCTCGCTGTCCCAACCACCATAGCAACGACTCACATGCGCCCGGAGTCGCCTTCTCGTCGTCGAGTCGCTCCAATTCCAGACGGGCTTCGCGATCTTGACGAATTTCATCAGGATCGGTGACACCTGTTCGTCGAGACAGCATCCGACGTACTGCGGTGCTCACCAGATTGAACGCAACGGATTGAGCGGGAACGTCGACATCTGCGACCGCACTGCGTTCGAGAAGTTCACGAACCTCGGGATCAGCCATCTCAAGAGCATTTGTCAACAGCGAACCCGGCAGCGCGCCGGCAGCCGCGAGAGTAGCGAAGGCTCGCCGTGTGACTTCTTGCGCGAACAGCTCCTCGATCAACCAAGGCGCGATGTCGTCCCACGCCTGCACGAGAAGGCTGATCGCAACGAACTCGGCATTCTCTTGAACCCCGACATTGCGGCTCACAGGCACGCTCACCATCGGTCGAGCAATCCTGCGCTCCGCTTGTCGGACCACATCGTTCACAGGAAGACCCACTCGCGCAGCAACCTCACCCGCATACAACTTGCGCACGTTCACATCGGGATGTTCGTTGATGACCTCGAGAGCTCGAGCTGCCACCCGAGCCTTGTCTTCGGGATTTCGCAACGGAGTCCCCTGGACCACTCGATTGATTCGGAAGCCGAGGAACGGAATGGCCTCCTCCACGGCAACGGCCAATGAAGCAGGATCGCTGGATGCCAAGTCGCCGGGATCCTTACCCTGGGGGAATCGTGCCACGGAAACCTGAACCTGATACTTCTGCTCCCATTCGTAGAACTTCTCAGCGGCTCCTTGACCAGCGGCATCAGCGTCGAAGGCGAGGACGACGCGCTTCGCGAAACGCTTGAGGACGCGCACGTGCTCCTCGGTGAGTGCAGTTCCGCAGGTCGCGACCGCTCGCGGGACACCCGAACGATGAAACCCGATGACATCGGTGTAGCCCTCGCACACGATCACTTGATCGGCTTTCACGACATCGTTCTTCGCCCAATTGAGTCCGTAGAGCGTCTTCGATTTCATGTAGATCTTCGTTTCCGGCGAGTTCTTGTACTTGGCAGGGTCGGTGCTGCCTGGAAGGACTCGGCCCCCGAAAGCAACGGGCTCGCCGATGTCGCTGAAGATCGGAAACATCACACGCCCCCGAAACGAATCCTGCAGACGGTTGGCGCGATTGGTGAACGCCAATCCCACGTCCCGAAGAACGTCGGCCGAGAAGCCGAGGGAGACCATACGGCTGCTGAGAGCATCCCACTCATCAGGGGCGTATCCCAGTCGGAACTGTCGTGCCACGTCGCCTGCGAGACCCCTCCCCCGCAAATAGTCACGAGCCGCCCGGGCATCTGCAGAAGTGAGGAGACGCTGGTGATACCACTCGACCGCTGCTTCCATTGCTTCGATCTGGGCCTTGCGACGCGAGCGATCCTTCCCCTCGCCGCCGCTCGTATAGGACAGGGAGATGTTGGCCCGAGACGCGAGCTTCTCCACTGCCGCAACGAAGTCGATGTTCTCGATCTCCTGAACGAAGTTGAAGACGTCCCCGGCGACTTGACAGCCGAAGCACTTGTAACGACCTGTTTCCTCTCGCACGTTGAAGGACCCCGACTTCTCGGCGTGGAAGGGGCACAGGCCGACCCAATTGCGGCCGGTCTTGCGCAGCGCGACATACTGCTGAACGACTTCGACGATCGACGTCGCAGCGCGCACTCGCTCGATGTCCTCAGCAACGATGGCCATGCGGGAAGAGTAGTGCCGAGGTGGCTGCAGCGATCAGCGCTCTTGGAATGGGGGTTCTGCAGCCGATTCCGTCGAACTCGACGTCTCGTCGAGCACGATCGTTTCGTTCGCCCGCGCTCGATCTGCACGAAGGGAGAACCCGATTGCCACGAACAGGACGATGCTGATGACGACGAGCGACAACCACGTCGGAATGTGGTACCACTCGTGAAGGAGCATCTTGATCCCGACGAAAGCAAGGATGATGGCCAGTCCCTCTTTGAGATAACTGAATCGTGCATGTGCATCTGCGAGAAGGAAGTAGAGCGCACGAAGACCGAGAATGGCGAATGCGTTCGATGAAAAGACGATGAACTGCTCGCGGCTCACAGCGAGCACGGCCGGGACGGAATCCACTGCGAAGAGGACATCGGTGAATTCGATCAACACGAGGACGGCGAACAGCGGTGTCGCCAACAGGCGTCCATCGACACGTGTGAAGAGCTTCTGGCCATCGAATTGGTGAGTGCTCGGGACGAAACGGTCGATCAGCCGCATGAAGCGGCTCGATGACGGGTCGATCTCGTCCTGACCCGTGAAGACGAGTTTGATCGCCGTGTACACCAAGAAGGCTCCGAAGAGATACAGGACCCACGAAAACTTTTCGATCAATGCCACGCCGGCAAAAATGAAGATCGCTCTCAACGCAAGTGCTCCGAAAATTCCCCAGAAGAGAACTCGGTGCTGATACTTCGAAGGGATCTTGAAGTAACTCAGGATCAAAGCCCAGACGAAGACGTTGTCGACACTCAGGCTCTTCTCGATGAGATAGCCGCTGACGTACTCACCTGCTGCCCCAGCTCCGAAAGCCAAGACCATCACGCCGGTGAAAGCAAGCCCGATCGAGATCCACACAGCACTTTCGATAGCTGCTTCTCGTGTGTGCACGTCATGGGCCCTGCGGTGGACGACGAGAATATCGAACATCAAGAGGGCGCCGATGAACCCGAGCAGCGCAATCCAGGCCCAACCTGGGACGTTCAAATCGACGAAATTCCCGGAGGATTCAGTCGTTGCGAGAATCATTGAGGTGCTCGTTCCGAGCTGTCCGATCGATCGTTCATTTCGATTCGGATTTCTGGGTACCCGCAGCTGTCAAAATCGCCTGTGCCACGGAAAGTCGAGCAATCGGAACGCGATACGGCGAGCAACTCACATAGTCGACCCCGACACGCTGGAAGAACTCGATCGACTCCGGATCACCGCCGTGTTCACCGCAGACGCCGAGTTTGATTCCTGGCTTCGTTCCACGACCCCGAGTCGCAGCGATCCGGACCAACTCGCCGACTCCGGCCTGGTCGATCGTCTCGAATGGGTTTCGCTTCAACAGACCGTTCTCGAGGTAGGCAGGCATCATTCTGCTCTCGACATCGTCTCGACTGAAGCCGAACGTCATCTGCGTGAGATCGTTGGTTCCAAAACTGAAGAAGTCCGCCTCCTCGGCGAGTTCGTCGGCTCGCAGCGCAGCACGCGGGGTTTCGATCATCGTTCCAATCGAGACTTTGATCTTCGTCCTGTTCGCCGACTTCGACCTGGCAATCGCATCAGCGACTCCCTCGAGAACCCAACTCCGAGCCAGAGCCAACTCCTCTCGAGTGACGGTGAGGGGAATCATCACCTCCACGATGGGCTTCCCCCCTTGCGCGACGCGTTCAGCTGCTGCCTCCATCAAGGCTCGTACCTGCATTGCGTAGAGACCCGGCTTGATCACTCCGAGCCGAACTCCTCGGGTTCCGAGCATCGGGTTGAACTCGGACCACTCGCGCGAGGCCTCGAGAAGCCTGCCCTCCTCATCGGAGAGTCCGCCGTCTCGTGCCTGTTTCGTCTCGAGTTCGTGCACATTGGGCAAGAACTCGTGGAGTGGCGGATCGAGCAGCCTCACCGTGACTGGAAGGCCGTCCATGGCCTTCAAGATCTCGACGAAATCCTCCTTCTGAACCGTTCGGAGTTCTTCGAGCGCTTCCTCCTCCTCACGCGCGGACTGGGCGAGGATCATGCGTCGAACGACCGGAAGACGATCCGGTGCGAGGAACATGTGCTCGGTACGACACAAACCGATGCCCTCAGCGCCCATCTCGCGAGCATTCGTCGCATCTTCTCCGGTGTCGGCATTGGCGCGCACGGACATCTTGCCTTTTCTGATCCGATCCGCCCATTGGAGAATGATGTCGAATTCCTTCGGCGGCTTCGAGGCCGACAGTTTCACCTCGCCGAGGACGACCTCGCCACTCGTTCCATCGAGAGAGATCACGTCCCCCTCCCGGACCACGACGCCCCCAGCTGTGAACTGCCTTCCCTCGATCCTCACCGATTCCGCTCCGACGACGGCTGGAGTTCCCCATCCTCGAGCGACGACTGCAGCGTGACTCACGAGCCCTCCCCGAACGGTGAGGATCCCTTGCGAAACCATCATGCCGTGAACGTCCTCGGGGCTCGTCTCGTTCCTGACCAGAATGACGTCTTCGCCTCGATCAGCCGCGTCAGACGCATCGTTCGCATCGAAGTAGACCCTTCCCACAGCTGCTCCGGGTGATGCTGCAAGACCTTTGGCGATGACCTGCCTCTTGCCTGCCTGGAATTGCGGATGCAAGACCTGATCGAGATGTTCAGCCGAAATACGGCTGACGGCCTCATCCCTGGTGATCTTCCAGACACCGCGCGGCCCCTTGGTACCCTTGGCCATATCGACGGCCATACGAAGTGCCGCAGCACCGGTTCGCTTCCCCACGCGAGTCTGGAGCATCCATAGTTTGCCCTGTTCGATGGTGAACTCCGTGTCACACATGTCTGTGTAGTGAGCTTCGAGACGAGAGAAGATCTTCAGCAATTCTGCGTGAATCTTCGGGAATTTCTTTTCGAGAGCATCGAGGTCTTCCGTGTTGCGAATTCCTGCGACGACGTCTTCACCTTGAGCGTTGACGAGGAAGTCGCCGTATGGGACATTCTCACCCGTCGCCGCATTTCGGGTGAAGCCGACGCCCGTGCCCGAATTGTCGTCGCGATTTCCGAAGACCATCGTCTGAACGTTGACAGCTGTTCCGAGATCGTGCGAGATCTTCTCGCGCACGCGGTACGCGATCGCTCGAGCTCCGTTCCAACTTCTGAAGACTGCTTCGACAGCACCCCGCAATTGCTTTTCCGGCTGCTGAGGAAACGGTTTGCCGGTCGACTTCCTCACCACATCGAGATAGGTCTCACAGAGGTTCATCAGATCGCCGGCCGACAACTCGGCGTCGCTCTTGACTCCTGACGTCCGTTTCGCTTCCTCCAACGGATGTTCGAATAGAGCCCCATCGACACCGAGAACGATCCGCCCGTACATGGCGATGAAGCGCCGATACGAGTCATAGGCGAATCGTTCATCGTTGGTGACGGCAGCCAGACCTTGCACACTTCGATCGTTGAGTCCGAGGTTGAGGACCGTGTCCATCATTCCTGGCATCGAGAACTTGGCGCCTGAGCGCACGCTCACGAGCAACGGGTCATAAGCATCACCGAGTTTGCGCTTCATCGCTCGCTCCAATTTGCGAATGTGCGTGGCGATCTCGGCATCGAGAGTCTTCGGCCACCCACCGACCATGTAGGCGCGACACGCATCCGTCGTGATCGTGAATCCCGGCGGAACCGGGAGACCGAGCACACTCGTCATCTCGGCAAGATTGGCGCCCTTTCCACCGAGAATCTCCTTCATCTGCATCGGAGGACGACGGTGTTTGTGATCGAATGCGAAAACATGGGGCACGAACGAAGATTCTAGGACGACCTCCTGCCCGACTCTCCACTGACCTCGCGCCGAGTCGCC
>Ga0129333_10007793_pt1 | contig 10100 bp, 7 predicted proteins | sample CPB6_08_DNA_FD_94474 | JGI IMG/M metagenome (GOLD analysis project Ga0129333, IMG submission 94474) | Freshwater to marine salinity gradient microbial communities from Chesapeake Bay, USA - CPBay_Sum_0.6_0.8_DNA | ecosystem: Environmental > Aquatic > Marine > Coastal | place: USA: Chesapeake Bay...
ATCGCTCGCGACATCACGGAACACAAGCACATGCAAACCGAGTTGCAGCGCCAAGCCACCCACGACGAATTGACCGGACTCCCCAACCGAACCCTCTTTCTTCGCCGGGTGGCCGAGGCACTCGATCGCAGTCGCACGCTACGACGCGGTGTCACCGTGCTGTTTCTCGACTTCGACGGCCTCAAACACGTGAACGACACCGTCGGACACCGATTCGGCGATCAGCTCATCGTGAGTGTCGGCAAGCGACTCGTGAACGCCACTCGACCATCCGACGTGGTGGCACGACTCAGCGGCGATGAATTTGCCGTTCTCGCCGAAGGCGTGGGTGACGAGTCGCTCGCACTGGAAATTGCGGAGAGACTGCGCGCCAGTGTGACCGGTCAACATGTGATTCACGGTGTCGAAGTCACATCCGGCGCAAGCGTCGGTGTCGCCATCGCCACGACCGCGTTGCTCGACGAGCAGTCGCCGAGCGATGCCGCACTCACCCTGCTGGTGAACGCCGACACGGCGATGTATCGGGCAAAGCAACGCGGCAAAGGTCGCTGCGAGATGTACAGCGAAGCCATGCGCACACAGGCACGCGATCGTCTCACCCTCGCGTCGCAACTCGAGCGCGCGCTGGCCGGCAACGAACTTGAAGTGGTGTACCAACCCATCGTTTCCCTGCACACTGGTCGCGTCGTTGCCATCGAGGCGTTGTTGCGCTGGAATCATCCGCAACGCGGGCAATTGACTCCGCCGGAGTTCCTGGAAGTGGCGCAAGAAACCGGCGCAATCGGTCCCATCGGTGATTGGGTCATCGCGCAATCGGCTCGAACATTCCACGACTTGGTCGCCGATGGCACACTCGAACGCTCGACCACGGTGCATGTCAACGTGTCTCCCCGCCAGTTGAGCGACGCGGGCTTCGTCGAGCGGACGACGAATGCCGTTGCTGCAGCCGACATCGACCTTCGTCAGTTGGTGTTGGAGTTCACCGAATCGACGGCACTTGCCAACAACTCCGCGATCACTCGCAGTCTCAACGCCCTGTCACGACTCGACGTCCGGCTTTCCATCGACGACTTCGGCACCGGATACTCCTCCCTCGCACACTTGCGCGATTTCCGAGCCGCTCAACTCAAGCTCGACGGAACATTCATCCGCAATGTCGGTCGCGAAAGTACCGATGACCCCATCGTGCGCTCCATCGTGCAGCTTGCCCACTCGCTCGACATGACCGTGGTGGCCGAGTGGGTGCAGTCAGCCGAGCAATTGCAGCGGTTGCGATTGCTCGGTTGCGACCACGCCCAAGGCAACCATGTGTGCGAGCCCACCACACCGGCGGGCGTCCGCGAGTTCGTCCGCGCCACCAGTGGCGATGTCGCCCAACGTACGCGTCACTCTGGCGGCACCGGCGCCGGACCGTTGCCGGAATAGAACGCCAACACCGCACCCGCCGATTCCGCGAGTCGTAGCACCGAATTGCCCCGGACGGTGTCGCCGTAGGTATCGAGGGCGAACCTGCGCATCTGTCCCGCTGCGGCAGGTCGCATCGTTCTCGCGAACTCCAGGAGGTCCAAGCGTTCGTCCACCAGCAATGCAGATGTGGCTCCACGCATCACCGTGCCCGCTCTGAACGGGTCGCTCAACGTGCGGTTGACGGCAGTCTGCATGAGGAGTGCCATGAACAGACGTTGACGCTTCCCACGACCGATGTCCGAGGTTCCGTCAACCTGCCATTGCCCGTCGATCTTTTCCTCGAAGTACCGGCTTCGTGCATATGCCAGAGAGTCCACACCGTCGAGGTTCTTGCATCCGGGTTTGATGTAGAGACCGGTGTTGCGGTCACGAGTTGGATGCTCCACGCATACCGTCACGCCACCGACGGCATCGACGAGTTGTTTGAATCCCTGGAAGTCGATTTCCAGGTAGTGATGTATCGGAATTCCCAGGGCGCGATTCACCGTGCGCACCACCACGGCGGCGCCCTCGCGATACGCAACGTTGATGCGCTCGGTGTTCTCGGAGTCGCCGATGGTCACCCAGAGATCACGAGGAATCGAGAGAAGGGAGATGATGCCCGACGACTTCTCCACGTTCACCACGATCAATGTGTCGCTGCGCCGACCCTGCACTTCGGCTTCACCACCGACGTTGGCAAAGTCCGGGTCGTCGGGATTTGCCCCGGCGCGCGAGTCGGAACCGACGACGAGGAAGTTCACGAAGCGATCATCCGGGGCACTCAACACCGATGTGAGCGACAACTCGCGACGCACGTCGACGAGGCCTTTGTCGAGGGCCCTTCCGACGCCAACGAAGCCCGCAACGCCCAGAGCGATGGTGACGACGACGGCGACCAGCCAGTTTTGTCGACGTTCGCGTACGTGTCGCGGTGGTCGTTCGCCGGCCGAATTCATTCCTCAACGAAGGTAGTGGGATTACTCCGCACGCAGGTGTATGACATCACCGACGTCGATCACGTGCAATGCGCCGTCGTCGTCGCGCACCACGAGCCGCGACGATGCATCCACGTCCTCGGCGAGACCAACCAGCACGTCGCCTGCTCTCTTTTCGACGCGAACTCGCCGGCCCAGTGTGGCGAGTGCGCTGCGATGTTCGGCGTGTAGTTGCGCATCACCGAGCGACGACCGTTCGTCGATCTCGTTCAGCATTTCCGACAACAGCTGCAGCGGCGTCACGCTCGGCTCGTGCGGCGACGATGCGGCATCGCCCGACAACTTTGCTGCGCCATCCGGCGCCCAGCCCACATTCACCCCGATACCCACCACCACGAAACCGTCACGTGGCGAGGCCACGGCCAACAGTCCGCCCAACTTTGCATCATCCAGTACGAGGTCGTTGGGCCACTTCAGCCGTGGTGCCACACCGGACAGCGATGCGCACGCGGCCCGCGCGGAGAGCGACACGATTCGCGAGTATCGAGGCGCATCCTCGATTGCGCAACGGAACAACAACGAGCACAGCAGGTTCGCTCCGCGGGCCGCCTCCCAAGTCCGATCAAGTCGTCCCTTCCCGGCGGTTTGATAGTCGGCAACCAACACGCTGCGATCAGGCGCACCAGCACCTGCAGCCGCGAAGAGATCATCGTTGGTGGATCCAGTTTCACTCACATGTCGCACGGCCCAACCGATCGGCCAATTCGGCTGCGAACTAGGATTTAGCGAAGTCACTGCCCCAAGAAGATAGGTCTTCGTGCCCAAGAAAATCCTGATAGCAAATCGCGGCGAGATTGCGGTGCGGGTCATCCGCACGGCTCGCGAAATGGGTATCGCCACGGTGGCGGTGTATTCCGAGCTCGACCGCAATGCCCTCCACGTGCGACTCGCCGACGAGGCCTATGCACTCGGCGGAGAAACCGCCGCGCAGAGCTACCTGAACACCGAAGCCATCCTGGACGTCATCCGCAAGAGCGGTGCAGACGCAGTCCACCCCGGTTACGGCTTTTTCTCCGAGAACGCCGACTTTGCGCAAGCCATCACCGATATGGGTGTTGCATTCATCGGTCCTCCACCTGCCGCCATCGTCGAGATGGGCGACAAGGTGTCGTCGCGAAAAGCCGCGTTGCGTGGCGGTGCGCCAATCGTGCCGGGCACCACCGAGTTCGTCCATACTGCAGATGAGATCGTTGCGTTTGGAAATGAAAACGGTTGGCCGGTTGCGATCAAGGCTGCGTTCGGCGGTGGCGGTCGTGGCATGAAAGTGGTGAAGGATGCAGCCTCCGTACAAGAGGCAATGGACTCCGCCAAGCGCGAGTCCAAGGCGTTTTTCGGTCGCGACGAAATCTATGTGGAGCGATATCTCACCTGGCCACGCCACGTGGAAGTGCAATTGGTCGGCGACAAGCACGGCAACGTCGTATGGGTGTCCACGCGCGACTGCTCGGCACAGCGCCGCCACCAAAAACTGATCGAAGAAGCGCCCGCACCTGCCCTGCCCGACGGCGTCGAGGATGCAATGGGCGAAGCAGCAGTAAAGGCAGCACGTGCAGTTGGTTACTACAACGCCGGCACCGTGGAATTCATCTACCAAGACGGTGAGTTTTTCTTTCTGGAGATGAACACCCGCCTGCAGGTGGAGCACCCGGTCAGCGAAGCAATCACCGGTATCGACCTGGTGGAGTGGCAAATCCGCGTCGCTGACGGTGAGAAGCTGCCCATGACGCAGGCCGAAATCAACGAACTTCGCCGCGGGCACGCCATCGAAATTCGTATCAATGCCGAGAACCCGGCGGGCGGAAAGTTCCTCCCGTCCCCCGGCACCATCAGCGCATTGAAGACTCCGGATGGTTTCGGTGTTCGCTTCGACGGCGGTTACGAAGCCGGCGACACCATCAGCCAGTATTACGACAATCTCGTCGGCAAGTTGATCGTCTGGGGCAAGGATCGTCCTGCGGCCATCGCACGCACCATTCGTGCGCTGGAGGAAATGAAGGTGGAGGGCGTGCACACCACGATTCCGGCCGACCTTGCAATCCTGCGCCACCCGGACTTTGCCGCAATGCAACACAGCACCAAGTGGGTGGAAGAAAAACTCGATCTCTCCAATGTGTCCTCGCACGTCGCCGCCGGCGAACCGCCAACTCCCGGCTTGGTGGAGAAAACCACCACGGTGGAAGTGAACGGGAAACGCTTCGAGGTCCGCGCGTGGGTGCCTGAGTCGGGCGCCACGTCGGCAGCCCCGCGACGGGCAGCACGCGCGTCGGCTGCCGCAACCAGTGGTGCCGCGACGGGAGATGTGGTTGCGCCAATGCAGGGCACGATCGTGAAGGTACTCGTGGAAGTCGGCCAGGAAGTGAAGGTCGGTGACGCAGTGGTGGTGCTCGAAGCAATGAAGATGGAGAACCAGTTGCAGGCCGACAAAGCCGGCAAGGTGAGTGCCGTCAAGGTGAAGGCCGGCGACAAAGTGGGTTCCGGCGACGTTCTCGTCGTCATTTCATGAGCGACGAGATGTCATGACCGACAAGGTCCCAACTTCGCCCGGCGCCGCCTCCTCGGAGGGAGGCGACGCATCGCACGATGGTGGCGATGCCACGAACCTTGAGAGCTTTCGTGAACGACGCCTGGCCGAAATTGCCGAACTTCGCGCAAACGGAGTGAACCCCTACCCCTACCGGTTCGATCGCACCCACACACTCGGCGAAATTCGTGCCACACACGGCACACTCGAAGCCGGAACCGAAACCACCGATGTGGTGGCCATCACCGGCCGTGTCATGCTCAAGCGCAACCAAGGCAAGTTGATGTTCCTCACGGTGCGCGATCGCTCGGACGAAATACAACTGTTCGTCAGCAAAGCCGTGGTCGGTGACGCTGCGTTCGACACCATCGCAGCTTTGGATCTCGGTGACTGGGTCGGCGCCAGCGGAGCCGTCATGACCACGCGAAAAGGTGAGCTCTCGGTGAAGACGACCGGAGTGCAGTTGCTGGCCAAGGCGCTACGCCCGATGCCCGACAAGTGGCACGGGCTCTCGGATGTCGACACGCGCTTCCGTCAGCGCTACGCCGACCTCATCGTCAACGCCGATGCCCGGCGAACCTTCGAGGTTCGCCACGCCGTCATCTCCAGCATTCGCCAGACACTGGGTGCGCGCGGATACGTCGAAGTAGAAACACCGGTACTCCATGTGGAAGCCGGCGGCGCTCATGCCCGACCATTCATCACCCACCACAATGCGCTCGACATGCAGCTGTACCTGCGCATCGCGCTGGAACTGCACTTGAAGCGCCTCATCGTTGGCGGCATGGAACGCGTCTACGAGATTGGTCGAGTGTTCCGCAACGAAGGTATCTCCACACGTCACAACCCCGAGTTCACGATGCTCGAGTCGTACCAGGCGTTTGCCGACTATTCGGACATCATGGAGTTGACGCAGGACATCATCGTGAATGCCGCACGCGACGCTCTCGGCACGACCACGTTGGACATTGGCGGAACTCCATGCGATTTGAGCGCCCCGTGGCCGCGCTTGCGAATGGTCGATCTTGCGGGCGCAAAAGTGGGACGCGAACTCCACCCGTCGCAACCCGTGACGGACCTGCGCAAGATTGCCGACGACCACGGCGTGAAGTGGGAGCAGCGTTGGGGTTCTGGTCGCATCATCGAGGAAATCTTTGCGGAGAAGGCCGAGGGCGAACTCCATATGCCCACGTTCGTTACCGGACATCCGGTGGAGATTTCGCCGCTCGCCCGTGTCGACCGCAACGATCCACACCTCACCGAACGATTCGAATTGTTCGTGCAAGCGCGTGAACTTGCCAACGGCTTCAGTGAGTTGAACGATCCGGTCGAACAACGCGAACGTTTCGAGGCGGAGCAACGCGCAAAGGAAGCCGGCGACATCACCGCGGGGACCGTGGACGAGGACTACTTGCGAGCACTCGAGTTCGGCATGCCGCCCACGGGCGGCCTCGGCATCGGCATCGATCGCCTCACGATGTTGTTGGCGGGTGTCTCCACCATTCGCGAAGTCATTCTCTTCCCCACGCTGCGTCCGGAGGTGATGGAGTGACCAAGAATTCAACCGAGACCACCACCCGTGCATGGGGTGTGGGAAGTGCCACCGTGTCATCGAGTGGCGTCGTGATCGACGCGCAATTCCGCCGTCTCGGTTGGGGCGAAACATGCCCAGCCACCGAACGCGACTCGGCTCCTCCACGCACCATCGACCCCCGCCGCGGAGTGGAAGTCGTACCGATCGTCACCGAAATCGACGTTGCCACGGCGCCGCGCGACGCAGCCGACGTCTACCTGCGACTACATCTGCTGTCGCACCGACTCGCCAAGCCGCGCACGTTGAACCTCGACGGTGCATTTGGGTTGCTCGCCAACGTGGCATGGACCAGCATCGGGCCGGTTGCGCTCGACGTTCTGGACGAAGTGCGCGATGCTCTACGTCGCAAGGGCGAACATCTCACGGTGAATGGTGTCGACAAGTTTCCGCGAATGACCGATTACGTCGTGCCATCCGGCGTACGAATTGCCGACGCAAGTCGCGTGCGCCTCGGCGCACATCTTGCCGACGGCACCACCGTGATGCATGAAGGGTTCTGCAACTTCAATGCCGGCACGCTCGGCGCATCAATGGTCGAAGGACGTATCTCTGCAGGCGTCATCGTCGGCAATGGCAGCGACGTCGGTGGCGGCGCATCCATCATGGGAACGCTCTCGGGTGGCGGCAAGGAAATGATCACCGTGGGCGAACGATGCCTGCTGGGCGCCAATAGCGGGTTGGGTATCAGTCTCGGCGACGACTGTGTGCTGGAGGCTGGCCTCTACGTCACCGCAGGCACGCTCGTTCGCCTTCCGGACGGCAACGTCGTGAAGGCCCGCGAGATGTCGGGAGTGTCGAACATGTTGTTCCGTCGCAACAGCACCAACGGTGCGGTGGAGGCGGTCGTACGTACGGGCAGCTGGGGTGGACTCAACGCCGCCTTGCACAAGAACTGAGCATGAACTTCGACGACTTTTCTGCGCTGGCGCGAGCCCGGCGCACCAACTTGATGATCGACCGAGAGCGGGACGTCGACGCATCCATCGTGCAGCAACTGTGCGAACTTGCCACGTGGGCACCCAACCACAAGCTCACGTGGCCATGGGTATTTGCCGAGGTTCGTGGCGACGCACGTTTGCGTATCGGCGGTGTCTGTGCCGATGTGATGGCGGCGCAGGGCGAGCCCGAACCGCGTGTCGCCAAGACTCGCGGGAAATTTGCTCGCACACCCGTGCTGCTCGTCGTTGGATCGGAGGCTGGCGACAGTCAGCTTCGTACCGACGAGAATCGCGATGCCGTTTCGGCTGCGGTGCAAACGTTGCTGCTTGGCGCCACCGCACTCGGACTGGCGAGTTTTTGGTCTTCTTGCCCCAAGGGAGCCAACGACGCAGTGGTCTCGTTCTGCAACTTCCCCACCGACACCACCGTCGTGGCGATGGTGTATCTCGGCTGGCCCACCGACACCCCGAAGGGGTTCGAGCGCCCAGCGCCACGCATTACACGTCTCGGCTGATCAGCCCGGGCGATGTACGCCAAACACGTCGCGGAGCGCATCGCTCACTTCACCCAAGGTGGCATGCGCCTTCAACGCAGCCTTCATTGGATACAGAAGGTTCTCGCTTCCTCGCGCCGCAGTGCGAACGTCGTCCAGACGCGCCGCAACCAATGATGCATCGCGCGCGTCCTTGAATTTCTTCAATCGCTCCACCTGATTCCGCTCGCGCTCGCCGTCAACCTTGAGTACCGGCACGTCGGTGGTCTCTTCGCTGGTGAATTTGTTGACACCAACGATCGTGCGACTGGAGTCGTCGATGCTCTTGGTGTATGCGTAGGCGGCTTCGTCGATTTCTTCCATCTGAAATCCGGCTTCGATGGCATTGACGGCGCCACCCATGTCGTCGATGCGCGTGATGTACTCCCAGGCCAAACGTTCCACTTCGTTGGTGAGGGATTCCACGTAGTACGAACCAGCCAACGGATCCGGGGTGTCGGTGATACCACTCTCGTATCCGATGATCTGCTGAGTGCGAAGAGCGATACGTGCCGCCTCCTCGGTGGGCAACCCGAGTGCTTCGTCGTAGCCGTTGGTGTGCAGGCTCTGGGTTCCGCCCAGCACCGCCGCCATGCTTTGCACCGCGACACGTACGACATTGTTGAGGGGCTGCTGAGCCGTCAACGTGGCCCCACCCGTTTGCGTATGGAAGCGCATGAGATGACTGGCCGGATTCTTTGCACCGAAGCGCTCGGTCATGATTCGGTACCACATGCGTCGGCTGGCGCGGAACTTTGCAACTTCTTCGAAGAAATTGTTGTGGCCGTTCCAGAAGAAACTCAATCGCGGCGCAAACGCATCGACGTCCAACCCGGCATCGACTGCTGCCTGGACGTAGGCGATCGCATTGGCGAGGGTGAACGCCAACTCCTGCACTGCGGTGCTTCCGGCCTCACGAATGTGGTATCCGGAGATGGAGATGGTGTTCCACTTCGGAACGTTCTTGGCGCAGTAGGCAAAAATATCCGTGATGATTCGCATCGACGGCCGGGGCGGATACACGTAGGTGCCTCGCGCGATGTACTCCTTCAACAAGTCGTTCTGAATGGTTCCGCTGATGGCGCTCGCCGGCACACCCCGTTCTTCGGCCACCAATTCGTACAACAAGAGCAGGATTCCTGCGGTGGAATTGATGGTCATTGACGTGGTTACCTTGTCGAGCGGCAGGTCGGCAAGCAGCGTGCGCATGTCGTCGATGGAGTCGATTGCTACGCCCACTTTTCCGACTTCGCCTGCGGCGCGAGGATGATCACTGTCGTAGCCCATTTGGGTCGGCAAATCGAATGCGCACGACAAACCGGTTTGTCCGGCTTCCAAGAGGAACTTGAAGCGTGCATTGGTGTCGGCAGCCGTGCCAAAACCTGCGTATTGGCGCATCGTCCACAAACGATCCCGATGCATGGTGGGATAAATGCCGCGCGTATACGGCGCTCGGCCCGGCGAACCGAGATCGGCCTTTATGTCGCTCCCCCGCATCGACGACTCGTCGTACAGCGGCGCAATCTCGATGCCCGAATCCGTGCGTTTGACGTTGGGCGAATCCACCATGCACCTGTCAGACTACGAGCGGGGCGCCGAACCCGAGATTCGCGAAGCGTGCGCCTAACCTTGGGATATGGCCATTACCGAAGACCCCGCCATCACCAAGTCCATCGATGGAATTCCACTCACTCCGAAAGAACTCATCGACATCGGCCCACAGCCGACTCGTTCCATCGAGGAAGAACGTTTGGAGCGCAAACAGAAACTTGCGGGTGCACTGCGCATTTTTGGTCGACTCGGTTTCGGTGAGGGCGTGGCCGGACACATCACGGTGCGGGACCCGGAGTTTCCCGACCACTTCTGGGTGAACCCGTTTGCTCGTAGTTTCCGACTCATGCGCGTGAGCGACCTGATCCTGGTGAACCATGACGGCGATGTGGTGTACGGCAACGCCCCGGTGAATCGTGCGGCGTTCTGCATCCATGCTGCAATCCATCAAGCTCGTCCCGACGTGATTTCGGCTGCCCACGCGCACACCGTGTACGGCAAGGCTTGGGCATCGCTGGG
>Ga0129333_10007794_pt1 | contig 10100 bp, 1 predicted proteins | sample CPB6_08_DNA_FD_94474 | JGI IMG/M metagenome (GOLD analysis project Ga0129333, IMG submission 94474) | Freshwater to marine salinity gradient microbial communities from Chesapeake Bay, USA - CPBay_Sum_0.6_0.8_DNA | ecosystem: Environmental > Aquatic > Marine > Coastal | place: USA: Chesapeake Bay...
AATGCAAGATAGAAATATGTTCATTCAACTTGATGACCTAGATGAGCAGGGAAGACCAAAGAGAGGCAAAGGACTTATAACTGCAAATAAGGCAGAGTATTTCTGGAATGAAAAGACAGGAAAGTTTGAAAAACTAACTGGACAAAATACAAGACCAGTCCCACCTGGAACTGTAACTGGAAAGGGTACAGAAACAAGAACACCAGATAAGAGTAAGACTGGCGGTGGTCCAATAGCGACTAAGACTCAAGTAGCAGCAATTCGTAGAGAGTATGGAGACCCTCAATTTAGGGGGGCACAGTCTGAAGGAAAGTATCTTCAAATGCAAAGAGAAAAAAGATTACGTGCTCAAGGAAGAACAGAGCAGCAAATTCAGGAAGCGCTTAGATCACAAGAAAAACACGATAAGAAAATTGCAGAAGCAAAAGCAAAGCAGGCTAGAACAGAAGCAAATGCAGCCAGAAAAGCAGAAGTGGCAGCAAAAGATCAGGCTTATAGACAACAGCAACAGGCAAGATTACAAAATGAAATAAACAAATCTCATGCAGAAGCGCTTGCTATGAATAAGAAGTTTGATAGAGATAAGGCAAAGCAGCAAAAGCAGCAGACAAGAATGGCAAGGCAAGAAAAGGTTGGAAGATTCTCTGGCGCTGCAGCAGGTGTTCTTGGAACAGCGGGTATGGGGTTAATGATGAGCGGAAATACTCAAGGCGGTATGGCAATGATGGGTATGTCTGCTGTCGCTGGTATGGCACCAATGCTAACCAATCCTATCGGCGCAGTTGCAGCAGGACTACTTGCACTTGGCGGAGTTATTTGGAACTTTATGTCTACGATGAAAAAGGCGAGGGAAGAAGGAATAGCATTAGGAAAGTCTATGTCTATGACCAATGAAAAGTTAATTGAATTATCAAAAATTACTAAAACTGTTTCTGCTACAGAAGAGGCTGGATATAAGAGAGCAAACAGACTATCTGGATCTACTGAAGGACAAAGAAAAGCAGGACAGACTATACTAGAGTCTGACTTTGGAAAATCATTAATTGAGGATATTAAGGCACAAGCAAAGGCTGGTTTGTCAAGTCAGGAAGTCGGAAAGAATCTAGGTGTTCAGTTGTCTAGTGCTGTATTCAGCGGTGCTATAAATTCTGATCAGGCACGAAGCCTTGCTATGGCTATAGGAAATCAACTACAAGATTATCCCCTTTCTGCAAATATTGTAGGAGAGATTATTAATTTAATTGGTCCTAATGGGGAAAGATTAGAGAATGAGCCTATGAAGGTAGCGCTTGATATAGATCGTAAAACCTTTGAATCATCAATGAAGTATGTAGATTATGCTTCAAGTCAGACATTTGCAAAATCATTAAATCAAATTTCTGGATCAAAAGATCGTAGTGTATTAGATAAAACTTTAGGTGTTTTAACTCTTGGAATTGTTCCTGCTTATTTTGACATCAGAGATGCAAATGCAAAAACCAATAAGATTCGTGCTGCTGGCGCACAGTTAATGATTCAAGAATTACAAAATAATCAACAACTTGTGGATTCAATTAATAGGCAGTATGACATAAAATTAAAAACTGCTAAAAATGAAAAAGAGATTCAAAAAATTGAAGAAGAGAGAAAGGATGCTCTTGAAGCACTTAATAAACAGAATCAAACTCAATTACAACAAATAATTGACTCTAAAGATATGCTTGGAGACAAGGCTTTCTCTGCAGCAGTTAAGGGTTCTGTAGATGCTTTATATAAAGAAGGACCTATGGCTGCGCTTAAGGATGAGGCACTAAGTCTATTAAACACTTTAACCAATTCCGATTTCAAAACACAGATGCAGATTGAGTTTGCAAGTGGTCAGGTAGATCCTATGACCCTGATTGAGTTGATTCAAAATCCTGAGTATCAGGTTGAATATAATCTTTTGGTTAACACTACCTTGGGCGGAAACGCAGCAGAGGCATCTGTTATTAGTCAACTCTTATCAAAATCTGGACTAAATGTTCAGTCTAAAACTATTATTCTTAAATTGCTTAATGATTCTGGAGACCCATATACAAATAATGAAATTACAGAAGCGATAGAAATTTTGTCAAATCTTCAGCAGACATATGGAATTACTTTAGATGTAAATACAAACACAGACGCCAAATTAGAAAGAGTAGCAGACCTTATTAAAAAGTTAGGTGATAGAAAACAACTAACTAAGGTTGAACTAGAAGCAATAGCAAAAGAAGATCCTAGATATAAGTATATTGTTGATAATTGGACTACACTTGTTGGAGATGGAAAAACAATTACCAGGACTATGCTTTTAAATATTGAAACAATGGTATCGGATAAAAATATTTTAGATGCTTATCTTCAGGCTGCTGGTACATCATCAGATAGATCAACAGTTGAGGCTGTAAACAAGGGGTATATACCACAACAAGCCTTAGATTCAATTATGAAGAAAGCAGGTATATATTTTGCAAAGAATCCAGCAAAAGCAAAAGAGTTCGGCATACCAAACTTTAATAATATTCAAGAAAACAAAGGACCAAAGTTCGATCCATATAAAGACCTTTTGACAAGATTAAAAAATGTAAGAAATGCTGGTATTGATGCTACAGGAGGAATTAAGGCACTCAATGCAGCCCTTGCCGATAAAGGAATAGGGTCTGCTGTTAATAAGTTGACGGGTATTGATCAACAACTAACCAAGATTGGAAAGAATCGTCAGTTTACAGACTTTATAATGGGTCTAGAACAAAAGGATCAGGCTAAATATTTTAAGACTGTAGGAAAAGAAAAGAATAAGAAGGGTCAATACAAAAACCCAGTAACTGGAAAGTTTGAAAAAGGACTAAAGCCTGGTCAAGTTATTCTGACAGAACTAGGAGAAAAGTATAATAAAGCATTTGATCTAGCAGTTGCTGGAGATTTTAATGCTGCTTTAAGACAGTCTTTAGTAAACCTAACAAATCAAGAGGCTGTTCGTAAAAAATTAGTTGCTTTAGGATATGACAATCTTGCTATTGAAAGAATTATGCAAGATGAGTATTATGTATCAGCAATCGTAAACGGCAAGATTACAGATGAAATGCTAAAGCAGCAGGTAAATCTTGCTAAGGAATATTCATGGAGACAAAAGATAAATGGTCTACTAGATAGTACTCAAAAGAAGTTAGATGCTATAGGGGATGCAAAATCAATTACTAAATTAGCAGACTTTATAAAATCTAATAACCTTGGAATATCTGATGCAACCTTCAAAGACATGATCGGAGATCCAGAAGTTCTGTCTGCAATGGTTGATGCAATGAATAATTATGGATCCTCTATTGATGTAGCAAAACAAAAAATGACAGAACTTGCCAATATGCTTGCAAATATAAAGGCAAACTCTCATATTCAATTGGCGGTAAGTTTGGCTGGAATGAACATGGCTCAGTTAGGTCAGACTGGCATGCAGGCACAACAAACAATCAATACGGCCAAAGGCAAGATTTATAGAAACATGAACATTGGAGAATTGGGCAATGTAACAGCACAAAATATGTTGACTGGCAAAATTACCAATGTTGGACAACAGGCTATTGAAAACGTAAATAAGAGATATGAGAAAGCAGGATATAAGCCTGGAGAAATTCCTCAGTTAGGCATGGAAACCCTTAGAGGTATACAAAAACAAAGAGAAGATCTTGGTAAAAAGATACAACTTGGACAGAGCAAGTTGTCTGGTATACAGGATAGATTTGATGCAGCACAAGAAGCAATATCTCAAATAGAAAGCAACTATGATAAACAAGTTGATGCGATAAATAAAAAATATGAAGCCATTATAGATGGAATTAAATCAGATATCGAAAAGAGAGAAAAAGAAATCGAGACTCTGTTTACTGAGCCAATTAATAAGTTAAATAAAGAAAGCAACATGCTAAATAATGATTTGGCTATTATGGATCATGCTGCAGAAAAAATTAATAAAAAGTATGACGATCAAGTTTCTGCTCTAGAAAAGGTTAACGCCCTAAATCAACAAATTGCTGAATCGCAAAGACAACAGTTAGACCTTGCAGATGCCTTAACTCAAGGTGATATTGCTGCTGCAGCCCGTGCTGCTCAAGAAATGAGATCTTCTGCTGCTGCAAATCAAGCAGATGTAATGATGGCTGGAATAGAAAATGCAAGACAGGCAGAACTTGGTGGTCTTCGTGGTGCAGAAAGCGGTTTGTCAAGAGATCAGATTGCCGAAAGACAATATGCGATTCAACAAGAAATCTATGCTTTAGAAACAGATCCAAAGCGTCTAGAAATAGAACAGCAAATTGAGGATTTAAAGAAAAGTATAACAGATCAAGAAATACGTCAGGCAGATGAACTTAAGGAGGCTGCTGATGCTAAGAAAATTGCTTTAGATGCTGCACAGGCAACATTAACTGCTGTTCAGACAGAATTAACCGCTCAACAGGGCGTTGTTGCAGAATTGGAAAAGCAAGAGAAGACTCTCGCATCACAAGAAGAATATATACAGGCAATTGTTGATGAAGCAGTAGCACTAGATGATACAACTGGTATGACAATTGAAAAGTGGGAAGAGACTAACGATAAACTTGTAGACATTGATGAACTAGTAAAGGCATATCTAGAAGGAGTTATTGCTGCAGAGAAGTCTGTTGCTGCAGCATCAAAATCTTGGTCAGATATATTGGCAACAATTAATGCTATTCCAAAAGAAATAACAACTAAAATAAAAGAAGTTAGAGAAATTGTTTATGCTAGTACTAGTACAGGCAATACTGGTGGCAATACTGGTGGCAATACTGGTGGCAATACTGGTGGCGCTAAACAACCTGGCGCAGCATGGATTTCTGATGGAAAGGGTGGATGGATAAAACCAACCAAACCAGCAGGAGATTATGGCTGGGATGATACAAAGGGTTGGGTAAAAGGATATTATGGTTCAGATACTAATACTGGTAATCTTGGAGGCACTACTGATTCTGCTGCAGAAGCAAAATTAAGAGCAGATGCTTTAGCAGCAACCGCTGCAGCAGCAGCCAAGGCAGCAGCAGACAAGGCAGCAGTAGATGCAGCAGCACTTGCCAAAGCCAAGGCCGATGCAGCAGCAAAGGCTGAAAGATTTTTTACAGAATCTGGAATGGGATATGAAAGTTCTGGAGGACTAATTCCTAAAAAATATTTTGCATCTGGAGGATTTGCTATAGGAACAGACACTGTTCCAGCAATGCTAACTCCAGGAGAATTTGTTATGAGTAGATACGCCGTTGAAAATTACGGGGTAGATAGAATGAAGGCAATAAACAATGGAGATTCAATAGGGGAGTCAGTGTATAATTATAGTATAAGCGTTAATGTTAAGTCAGATGCAAATCCAAATGACATAGCAAACGCAGTCATGGCTCAAATCAAGAGAGTAGATGACCAAAGAATTAGGGGGAATAGATTATAATGGCTACCGCAACATATATGCTTGGTCGTAAAAAATACAATAGACCACAGGCAATGCTTTGGGCAGAAAACTCAGGAACTCTTACCCCAGATAAAACCTATGTCCCTAATGGCTTTGAGGTGGGTGGAGATCCAGGGTCTTCTACAGATTCTTCCTTATTAAATAATTTTTTAATTCTTTCAGATGACAACAGATCTCCTATCAATTTTAATACAAATAGAATTGAAAAAAGAGAAAGAATGATTAATGGAAGAATGCGTTCATACCATATAGCGGATAAGTTAAGTATCAGCACATCATGGGATATGCTTCCCTCTAGATCATTCTATACACTTCCAAACTTTAATCCTACTACTGGAATATCAACATCTGGTGGTTTTGGTTTGCCATCACAACTAGACGAGCAATATACTACAGACGGCGGAGCAGGTGGGGCAGACATGCTTGACTGGTATGAAAATCATAAAGGATCTTTCTGGGTCTATCTTGCATATGATAAGAGAACTAATTTTGGAGATGACGCAAACTCATATTTACATCTACATCAATATAATCAACTTGTAGAAATGTTTATATCTGATTTTCAATATACCGTTGTAAAGAGAGGTTCAACTAAATTAGTTGGATCTGACGGAATATCTGGATATGATTTTTGGAATATATCAGTAACTTTGGAAGAGGTTTAAATGTTTAAGGATGAAGATCTTAAAAATCATTTAGAAACATCTTCTACTGTTAGAATAAAATCTGCAGTAATTGCTGAATGGAATATGAATATCCCAGATAACATTCAAAAGATTGGTAACTATAGATATAGACCTGCTACTCCAGAAAATCCTAGTGACCCAAACTTTAAGTATAAAAATATTATTAATACATTCGATCCTAACGATCAGGGAAACTATTATACAAATGCTACAGACTCAGATATTGAAATTGATGGCGGGTATAAAGATGATGGTTCGCCAAAGATATTCCCTACTACAAAAGAAAAAATGACAATGCTTTATTCTTTAGAGGAATGCTTTGGAAGATTCAGACCAAGATCAGGCATTAATAAATTAATGTATTTTGAAGATAGATACCTACATCATAGTAATCAAAATCTTGCAAAAAGACCAAGATACTATATGTCTGACAAAAATGATAAATTTAAGTATTGGACATCTTATAGAACTGAAACAAATATTCCAAGAGGCATATCCTTTTCTTCTGAAAATATAGTTGGCAAATATTTTATAGATGATGCTGCGCCATTTATTGTATACAAAGATAAAGTTCCATCAAATAGAATTGTTTTAAAGATGCAGACACATATAGGCAGTGTAGACCTAGGACCATTTAATAAAAAGACTGGATCATTTAGCGATCCATTCTATGGAGATATCAACAAAAGAACCCCATCCGATTGGAAGGTTCAAGTTCTTAAAGATAATAATTGGATAGATGTATTGTCATTTAAAAACACAGATGTAAGAAAAGATGGAACGCCGATTATTAAAGAAGATGGATATGTAGAAGTTTCATATGGATTAATTGTTCCAGATAAATATAGAGATATTTTTATCAAGGCAGAAGAATATAACTCTACAGCCTTCCTACCATCCCAGTCAGTGATTGGATATGCTTATTTAATTAAACCAACCCAGGACTCAGTTGGAGAGTATCATATATACACTGGCCAGACTTCTAGTGGCTACGAGCAGTTTAAGCCAGTTTACGGGTGGTATCTAGAAGAAGAGACGGTAGACAGACTAACCAACTTTGTAACCGATCTAACGGCTCCTATAGCCTATATAGAGGAGTCTACTGGACTTACCAAGTATACAGAGTTTGAATACATTTCTGGTATTAGAGTTGCAGTAGAGTCTATGACAAGAATAAATTCCCCATTTGACTTAATAGAAATATCTCCTAGACTTACAGTAGACTTATCCGATAAGACTCTGTCATATGACGTATCTAAAATAGCATCAGATCTTGGCGTTAGCGGTATGCCAGTAGGACAACTATTGGCTTCAAATGGCATTATAACTATATGCGATTATGACCAGGCCTTTAATGAAAATAATGAGTCAAGTATTATCTCTAATTTTTTAACTAAGAATATCCAATTTAAGTTTTATGAAATTATTGTAGATGTAGATGGCTATGATTATTTTGTACCTATTAAAACAATGTATGCAGAAGGATTTCCACAAACTAATTTTGCTAATAGAACAGTAGATATTAGCCTAAGAGATCTATTCTTCTACCTTGAATCTATGACTGCTCCAGAACTTTTGATACCAAATGTATCTTTAAGTTATGCAGTATCTACATTGTTAGATTCTATAGGGTTTTCTAACTATGGCTTTAAGAGAGTAGTAGGCGAAACAGAACTAATAATCCCATTCTTCTTTGTAGGCCCTGGCAGATCTGTGGCAGAGGTGCTCAATGATTTAGCGGTATCTTCTCAAACAGCCATGTTCTTTGATGAATATAATAACTTTGTAATGATGAGTAAAAACTATATGATGCCCTCAGATACACAAAGAGAAACAGACTTAGTGCTTTACGGAAGCAAAGACTTTAATGATGATGGGGTATTTGAGAATAAAGCAACCTCAGAGAAATTGGCAAACATTATTGAAATTAGTTCTGCGGATAATAAAGTTTACAATGGCGGAAGAATTAATTATGAAACTAAATATATTCAAAAGTCTGTAGGTTCTATAAAGCAGGCGTCCCTGATGGATAAAGAAAGAATTTGGATCTATAAACCAGCACTTCTATGGGAAGTATCTGGCCAAGAAAACACAAAGTCAATAAATGATGAAACCAAAAATCAATCATCATATGTTCTATCAGCAATACCATTGACTTCAGACTTATCTGAAACAATTCCTACCGTATCCAATAATGTTGTAATAAATAATATTATTGACTTGGGAGAAGCAGTATACTGGTTGTCTAGGTACAACGGATATTTTTATGCCAATGGAGAAATTATTAGATTTGATGCAGTAGAATACAATATTCCAAAAATAGGTTTATCGGATGCAAAAGAAATTAATGGGGAGTTTGTCGAATTACAAAGCAATAATGTTTGGATAACAAATGTTCAAGAGTATCAAAACTATTTCTCAAAATTAGGATTTAATGGAAAAATTTATCCAACTGGAAGAGTGAGGATTTACACAGAGCCTAACTATGAAGAAATAAACGGAGTTCTTAAATTAAAAAATGGTCCAGTAGCAAAGCATGGTCGTGGTCAATTTGGTACTAAGATAGTAACCCATTCTGCAGGGTTGAATCAATATTGGTACAACAATGACAATGTTCGTGGATGTATGATGCATGGCAAGTATTTGTTTAACGCTTTCCCATCTACAACTCTAACTAAAGTTAAATCTACTGGTAATACCCTTACAGTTAAAGCAAATACAAATATTAATATAGGTCAGCAAGTAACTATAGAAAGTGGAACGGGAGCCTTAAATCCTTTACAAAAGACAGTAGTAACCGCAAAGCCTACTCCTACAACTATAACAATTAGTCCAGCACCAACGACACCATTGCTAGACGCTACAGTTTTATTTACAACCATTACTCCAAATTCATCTGCTGGTGTTGCAGGAAAAAGTGATACTCTAGCACAACAAACAACTAGAAACTCTTTAATAAGAAACTTTTTAACATCTAGTTATATAAATGAATCCGATTTATTAAAGTCTCAGGTCGCTCAAACTGGCACAGTGCAGGCATCTGCCTTAGTTATGAATGGCCCTTATTTTACAACAGCACAAAATCCTACAGATTTTATTTCTTATGTATACAAGCCTTTAGATAATAAGTTTAAATATTTTGGAACAAGAATGAGAGTAGTTGGTCGTGTAGAGTCTAACAATCAATCTCAAACTCCGCTAGGATCTTCTACATATTTTTCTGCTTCTGGAACCTCTCCAAGCCAGAACATAACTATTGGCGGAGGTTCTGGCGGTATTGGTGTTATGGTTAATCCATCAACTAATAATGGATACTACTTTGAATTAGTTGCACTTACAGAAAGTAATTTAACAAAATATAATAAAGACTCTAGCGGTATTGCCAACATGATATTTTATAAAATAGAAAGCGCATCGGAGTCTGTCCCTGATGATGGAGTAAATGTTGGAGATGCTATTCCAGTTAAATTATGGAGTGGCCTTGGAAAGATTGTGGTAGACGATGGAAGGTTTACTGGTCAGTCTAGAATGATGGCAGAAGAAACTCCAACTGTGTACGATATTGGAATAGAGTATGAAGATATTGGAAATTACAGAAAGTTTTATATTTATGTTAACAATACTCTCATTACTTCTGTTGTAGATGATAAGCCACTTCCTGTTTATAATAATGTTGCTTTATTTGTTAGAGGATCATCTAGATGTATGTTTGAACATTTATTTGCTTTAGCAAATAACTACTCTAAGGTATCTAATTTCCAAACGGATTTACCAGTAAACATGATTTATGGAGACAATGAAATTAATGCCACAGAGTCATTTAGGAAATACGCAATGAGTGGTATTATTCAATCTACCTATTTGTCTGGAATTAGCCCATCAGATCAGCCACAACATAATTTATATTTTGAAGAATTTGGAACAATTATGCGTGA
>Ga0129333_10007795_pt1 | contig 10098 bp, 7 predicted proteins | sample CPB6_08_DNA_FD_94474 | JGI IMG/M metagenome (GOLD analysis project Ga0129333, IMG submission 94474) | Freshwater to marine salinity gradient microbial communities from Chesapeake Bay, USA - CPBay_Sum_0.6_0.8_DNA | ecosystem: Environmental > Aquatic > Marine > Coastal | place: USA: Chesapeake Bay...
TATCGCCCGGCAAAATGATGCACAAGGTCTTTAGACTGCTCACTCTTCGTGAATGCACATAACCGGCACATGACTTTGGTAGACCAATTGCCGCGTTGAACTTTTCTTAAAGAGTTTATCGACAAGTTTGTGTTTTTTGGGGATACTGATGATCAGGTCTAAATTATTTTTTTCGGCAAACTCATTGATAGCATCTTCGATATCGGCATGTTCCATAAAGTAATAAGTGGGTCGCAGATCGCCCAATAAGGTTTCGAGCAAAACAGTCTGCTCTGGTTTATCCTCTCTATCGCGACCATTTTCGTTCACATTCAGTACATAGAGCTCGGCGTCAAAATTTTTTACCAGATCTCGAATAATGCGAGTCGGGGTGGTGTCCACTACTTCTTTATAGTCGCAGGCAAAACCGATCTTTTTGATCCCCTTTCCAAAAGTCTTTCCGGGCGGGACGCAAATAACGGGTACATGCAGATGACGGATAGCGCTTAATGCGTTGCTGCCAAAGACAACGCGCTCAAATGCCGAAGCTCCTTTTGTTCCCATTACAACGGCAAAGGGTCTGATCTTTTCACAGATCGACTCAAGCTCATCGGTTACATTGCCCAATCGCGTTTCGGCGTAGATCTTTTGATCGGCTTGTAATATTTTTCGTGCCATTGCTCGTACTTCTTCCATTTTTCGTTCGGCCGCTTTTCTCAGCTCATCAACAGAGACCAATACAATGGGCGCATCACTATAATTGACAGGCACCTGGTAAACGTGCAATAACATCAGGTTTCCCTTTATGGCATTGGCCATTTCAAGGGCATAATGCAGGGCATTGGTAGCAATAGCCGAAAAATCGGTGGGTACAAGTATCGTCCTCATGGGTGTGATGCGTTTGTCTTAAAGATAAACGCAGCCATCGGGGCAAACCATGACCAGCGTCACTGCACTGGCTGACGCTGGGCCGGTATCGAAAGAAAAGCGCTTACTCTTTCGCGTAGATTCTCTCGGATGTTCATATAGTACAGGTTGATATCACCCACATGATAATTATCGGTCCGGTACAAGAAGCTGCCCGGAAAATGTGGCCGGTACGAATACACGACACCATTTTTGATCTGCGCATCTGTTGTCTTTTTATATACCTTATTAAAGCGTGTTAGAACGGAGCCCTTGTTCGCCTGACGAGAAACAAAATTGGTATCGGTTGTCCAGCTGATGGGGTTGGTAACAATAAGTGAGGTCTTTCTTTGTTTTTCGATTGTAACCCAGGGCGCTTCGTATCCCATTTTGAAGGTTCGCCAACTACAAAGACAATTGGTTTGGGATGGGGTTGTACAAGCGCTGAGCGTTTTGAATTGACTTGTCTCGAGTGGCCAGCCGACTACATAGGCCACGATCAATTGTTGCTGTAGCGGTTTGTCATCGAAAAATTCTTTGAGAAGTTCGATCGCCATCAAAGCGCCTTGACTGTGTGAGGCAATTATGATGGGGCGCTTATTATTATAATGCTCCAAATAATAGCGAAAGGCATTTCGTACATCGGAGTATGCCACCTGTAATGCCTTTCGGGATGCCGACGAGTCTTTGCTGTAAAAATTCCCGATATGTGCTTGCCGATATCGGGGACTGAATACACGGCTTTGTTGATTAAAGGCGCTTGCCTGAAAAAGAATTGTAGAGTAATCTGTTTTGGCATTGATATAATCATCATCGATCGCTGCGTTGGCCCGCCCGGACTCTTTCTTCTCCGTAAAGGTGGTAGGGTGAATAAAGAAAACATCGGCCAAGGTATCGACAGGCTCTTTTTTGAGGGGTCGGGGGATACTGTCAGCGGGGTCCTTCTTATCGGGATGGGCTGCCCAGTAATCCAAATCGGTATAGTCGGGCAGGCCAGAGGGGCTCTTAAATGGATAAAGGGACTTGTAAGACTGGTATTTATCAGCACATCCGGAAATGAGCAAAACCAGTCCAAAAAGGGCAAAAAAGACGATTTTTCGGGTCATATTGCCCAAAAATCGCCAAAAAAGCTGGCATTTCCTTATTCCCATCGATTAAGTTTTATTAAATCTAAAAAAATAAAAATAAAAAAACAGTACTTTGTAATGCATAGTACTATTCTTTTTCATTATCTTTGTCTTTCAATCGATTGAACAGCTATGAATATAGATAATACACAAAGCCAGATGCGAAAGGGTATTTTAGAGTTTTGCATCCTCTCTGCTATCAAGAGAGGCGAGGCCTACCCCGGCGATATTGTAGACGAAATGCGTTCGGCCGGACTGAACATTCTGGAGGGGACCCTTTATCCTCTGCTGACCCGCCTCAAAAACGCTGAAATGCTTTCTTATCGTTGGGTCGAAAGCCCCTCCGGCCCACCCCGCAAATACTTTTCGCTGACCGAAAAGGGCCTGGCCTTTTATAACGAACTAGAAAAAACCTGGAAAGAACTTTCTGAGGCAGTTAATAAGGCCACCTCTCCAAAACCCACTAATCTCTAATCTACCCCAATATCATTTTAATAAAAAGTAATACTAATCAACAGTCTCATGAAAAAGATCATCACCATTAATTTAAGCGGACAGATCTTACCGATCGAAGAACCTGCCTTTGAACAGTTGCAGGCTTATATCGCTACTCTTCGAAAATTTTTTGCGGGCGAAGAGGGGCGCGATGAGATCATCAATGACATGGAGGGGCGAATAGCTGAATTGATGCATAAGAAGATCAAAAAAGGAAGCCCCTGCATTACTGAAGCTGATGTGCAAGAATTGATCGGACAAATGGGTAGTCCCGAAGCGCTGGCTCAAGAAGGACTTACCGAAGAAAAAATACAAACCGAGTCAGATCCTTCAGCTTCAAAAGAGAGTACAGCAAGAAAAGATACCTCCGAACGAAAACTGTATCGAGACAATAACAACAAGGTTATAGGAGGTGTTGCCAGCGGCCTGGCGGCTTACTTAGGCATTGACCCCACCATTGTTCGAGCGCTCTGCGTGGTATTAGCTTTTTCAAGCGGCGGCCTGATTTTGCTCGCCTACATACTAATGTGGATCTCCTTGCCCGCTGATCGGGTAGAGACTTATCAGGGAAAACGTTTTTACAGAGATCCCGACAATAAAGTTTTAGGAGGAGTAGCCGCAGGGTTGGGCGCCTATTTTGATAAACCGGCGAAAACAATCCGGCTGATTTTTTTATCTCCTCTCCTCTTACAAATTGTGTTTGCCATACTAACAGGTGGTAATGCCGATTTTACGTTTGTTTTATTCAACATTAGCGTTGGGTCGCTGATATTTTTTTCTGCGATACTTTATATCACGCTTTGGGTTATCCTACCCAAAGCCATCACGCCGTATCAGAAAATGGAGATGCGCGGAGAAAAAATCGATCTGGCCTCTATTCAGCATCAGGTAAGACAGGGTGCGGGCCAGCTCAAAGAAAAACTAACCAATTGGTCGAAAGAAGTCGAGGAGGCGGCCAATGACTTGCCAGGAAAGGCAACAGATTTTGCCAATCAGTTTTCGCAACGCGTAACAGATAAAGTCAGTGAAAAAGCGCCGACGCTAGCCGGTAGAATCTTATCGGCTGTCGGCTTGTTAGCTAAAATCTTCTTTGCCTTTATTTTCGGTATCATAGCTTTTGTGTTGTTGGTATTGCTGCTTGCCGTTTTTGTTGTCGGCATAGTTACCTGGCCCTATCAAAATTTTCTTTGGGCCAACAGCTCTCAGCAATTATTGGCCTGTGCCGCGCTGGTCTTGTTCGTGCTGGTTCCTCTGTTCGGGTTTATTATCTGGCTTATCAGAAGAATCCTGGGCTATAAAAAAAGAAGTGCTGCCTTACGGTATAGTTTTTTTTCGCTGTGGACCTTGGGCTGGATCATTGTGTTTCTGTTTTTAAGAAGTATCGGAAAAGAGTTTTCTACTCAGGAGCAGGCAGTTACTTCTGTACCGATCAATGTTGCTGCTCCTTCTTCGTTGCATCTTACGGTCTCGCAGCCTACACTTTATTACAGCAATAAGATCCCATGGATTCATGTACAGGGAGAAGAAAAAGGATGGGATCTGACCGGCGATTCACTGAAGCTTTCGGCTGTGGTTATTGAAACAGCAGTAAGCCCTGACAGCAGTTTTCGTTTGGAACTTATTCGAAGCGCAACCGGACGAAACAAAGAACAAGCCCTTCACCGCGCCGAGGTACTCGACTACGCGGTCAACGCCAACAATTATTTTCTGACAGGGCCTAACAAGGCCGATACCACAGTAGTCGTAGACCTACCGAGCTACTTTGCTATTGCGGCAAAGGATAAATACCGTGCCCAGCAGGTAAAGCTGGTGGTACAGATACCGGTCGGCAAGACTATTTCTTTCGATGAGTCGATCAAAGAAAAGTTGACCATCGGCGAGTTGCATGTGCACTATAGCAAGGGACGGTGGAGAGAAGTGAAGTGGGATAATGCAGCGTTCCCGTACGAATATGGTGTGGTTTACAAAATGATGCCTGATGGAACGCTGCGCCCGATCAGCGACACGGCACTACCTGACCCGCTATAGAACAAGCAAGGTTTGGCGTACATTTGTGCTTTCAAAAAAAGCACATGTCCGTAAAGCCAACACCATTCTATAAAAAGCACATTGCACTGGGGGCCAAAATGGCTCCTTTTGCCGGTTACGATATGCCCATCTCTTATTCCGGAATAAACGACGAGCATGCCACTGTTCGTAAGAATGCAGGCGTATTCGATGTAAGTCACATGGGTGAGTTTGTTCTCAAGGGACCCGATGCCCTAGACCTGATCCAGCGTGTAACCAGCAACGACGCTTCTAAACTCTTTCCGGGAAAAGTCCAGTACAGCTGTTTACCCAACGATAAAGGCGGAATTGTCGACGATCTGCTGGTGTACTGCCTCGAAGAGAACAAGGCCTATATGTTGGTGGTCAATGCATCGAATATCGAAAAGGATTGGAATTGGATCCAACAACACAACCATAAAGGGGTAGAGATGCACAACATCTCCGCTAAGACTTGTTTGTTGGCCGTACAGGGTCCGCAGGCGGCCCGTCTATTGCAACCACTTACCGATCTCGATCTGGTGAACCTGGCGTACTATACATTCGTAAAAGGAAAATTTGCAGGCGTAGACAATGTGCTTATCAGTGCAACCGGTTACACAGGGGCAGGTGGTGTCGAGATCTATTTTGAGGATAAGAATGGAGAGGCCGATCTGATCTGGGATGCTATTTTCGCTATTGGCGGTCCGCAGGGATTAAAACCGATCGGTCTGGGAGCAAGAGATACGCTGCGCTTGGAAATGGGATTCTGCCTCTATGGAAATGATATTGATGATACAACCTCTCCGCTCGAGGCTGGATTAGGCTGGATCACTAAATTTACCAAGACCTTTACCAGTTCCGAGTTCTTTGCCCGACAAAAAGCCGAAGGAGTAACTAAAAAGCTCGTCGGTTTTGAGATGATCGATAAAGGGATTCCTCGTCATGGTTATGAGATCAAAGATGCTGCGGGGGCTACTATTGGGGTTGTTACTTCGGGTACGCAGTCACCAACCTTGGGCAAAGCCATTGGGATGGGGTATCTACAAACTGCGCATTCTCGACTTGACAATACGATCTTTATTCAGGTGCGCGATAAACAATTGAAGGCACAGGTTGTAAAAATCCCGTTTGTATAGTCGCTCTTATGCCTACGATCCATCTTACCACCTTTATTGCAGCTTCTTCCGAAGTGGTATTTGACCTAAGTCGTCATATTACCGTTTATAAGGAATCGATGACCCCTTATAAACTTGAGGCCGTAGCTGGAACAAGGTTTGGGTTGATCGAGAAAGGAGATACCGTTACCTGGCGCTCGCATCAGTTATTCAAAGAAAGAATACAACGGGTCAAGTATGTCGAATTGCAGCGCCCCGACATGATCGTCGAAGTACAATTGCAGGGCGATCTGAGTGCCATGCGACATGAGCATTATTTTAAATCGATCGATAACGGAATGTTGCTGATCGATCTGCTCAGCTTTGAGATGCCTTATGGCAGAATCGGCCGCTGGTTCAATGCGCTCTACTTTACGGGTTACATGGAATCACTTTTGCAGCGACGCAATGAGACGATTAAGCGATTTGCAGAGACAGATCGTTGGAAAAAAATACTAATTAAATAGCAGAGAACTATACCTACATGAAATCTAAACCTTCGCTCTTTACCTCTCTTTCTCCGGCCTTGCTTCATTTATACGACCTTTCTGATAGTGTGGTGGTGATCATTGATGTTTTCAGAGCCACTTCTACCATTGCCTCTGCCCTATATAATGGCGCCCGTGCGGTTATACCGGTAGACTCCGTTCCGAAGGCCATCGAGATGAGTAAAATAATCGATGGCGTGGCCGCCGGTGAGCGGGATGGAATGATCGCCGAAGGATTGCAACACGGAAATTCTCCGCTCGAATACACGCGCGACTTTATCGGTGGCCGCACCCTGGTACTGACCACTACAAACGGAACTCGTCTTTTACAAATGGCCCTCGATCGGAATGCACATACTATTGTGGCAGGCAGTTTCCCGAACCTGGGTGCTGTTTGCGAGTACCTTCAAAGCCAAAACAGAAATGTGGTGTTGGGTTGTGCGGGCTGGAAAGATCGTTTTAACCTCGAAGACACCCTCTTTGCAGGGGCCATCATAGACAGACTGCAAGACCAGTTTACTATTCACTGTGACAGTTCACTAATGGCCAGTTCTATTTACCGCCAACAAAAAGAGGACCTGCCCGGCTTTGCCCCTCACCTGACACATTACCATCGATTGGTGCAGCGTTTTGGATTGATCGAGGACATTACCTTTTGTCTGACGCCCGATGTGGCGAATGTACTTCCCTTCTACGAAGACGGAAAACTGGTCGTAAAAAAATAAATCGTTCAAGATACGAAATATATTGACTCTTTTATTGGAAAGCCCTCTATAATATTTTTCTTTTTTTCTTGATGGAAATACGAGACACATTCCTTTAGATTTGTAGGTTATCCTTTTTTTGTCACCGTATTTTTTAACGCAAAAGGACCTTGGCCCTACCCCATTTAGTAAAACATATTTACACGCACGGGACCGATGAGGTGATCAAGCGAGGTAAAAAGATACATTCTATCGGCTTTGTGGAGCTGGTAGAGTACGATGAGTTATTCGGTACGGCTACTTTTCGTGTAAAGGATGATAGTTATAGTACCTACTACAAGGTGCATATTCATCATATCAGAGAGCCTAAGGCAACTTCTCTTCGCTGCGGTTGTCCATATAATCTGGGCGATATCTGTCGTCACGAAGTAGCGGCTTTATTTCAATTACAGGAATTGCTTGACCGAGGTCAACTGCAAACCGGTCAAGTGCGCTACGATCAGCAGCATACGGTGGTAAAGATGAAGTCGATCGATCTGAAACATCTCCGCTTGCTTTGCTCACCCGAGACACTCATGGCGGCCGAGACCTTTTTACGCACAAAAAAAGCGACTATCGACTACGCCGAGAACGAAACGGTCAAGGCCCAAGTGGTTCTTGAGGGGAGCACCTATGAGGTATTGATCAAAAAGAACGAAGAACGCAATTTCGATACTAGTTGCGATTATGAGGATACTGAGCATCCGCTTTGTTTACCGAAAGTGATCGTATTCTTACAGCTCTTGAATACGTACGGATCCGGATATTTTGATAGTATCCGCAATTGGGACAAAGAGAAAAATAAATTGCTCGAAGCCTATGGCTATTCGCTGAAAGACGATTTGAAAGATAAGTTTGAATTTGCCTATAAGGAAGGAAAACCCTTTTTACGGGTGCTTGATCCCGCTATCAAGAGAGTGACTGTGTCGCCCCCCACCAGTCGTCCGGCCCTTCGCGCCTTTCCGGAAAAAATTGTCGAGACGCCCGAGGCACCCGTATTGCCTATCCCTTCGCTCCCTTCAAAGCGATTAGGGGTGGTCTTTAATTTCAATAAAAAATCGTTTCCCCGCTTTTCGCTCGATGCGGTGATGGGCGAGCCCAATGAAAATAACGATGGCTTGATTGGGCCGGTAGAAAAACTCGATATTGCCCGCTTTGTCAATATTGATGCTTTTAGTGAAGAAGATGCATCCCTCTTGCAGCTGTTACGCAAATTGCAGGATAGCGAGATCAACAAATATGTTAACCGCAATTCTCCATTCTCGGGTATTTGGGAAAATATTTTACACGATGAAGCAGATGATCTGCCCGAAGAGACCAAGGAACTGATCACAGAATATCTTCAGCCAAAATTGCATCGTTTGTTTCAGGAATCCGGTCAGCAGACTATTGTCTATATGTTGCCCGAGGGAAAGTCTTTTAAGACAGCTCATCTGCAATCGATTCAGTTGCAGCCCACAGAGGCTCTTCCCCTGTTTCAGGTAAAAAAGAACAGTCATTATACCTTGTATTGCAAAGTAAAAGCGGGTATCGCCGAGCTGGACCTGACAGATAATGAAGCATCAAGTCCATTATTGTTCTTTTATAATCACCAGGGTTTTTGCTGGAAGAACAAAGAGACCATATTATTGATCGAACAATTCAGGTCTTCGGGCAAGCTTGTTATTCAGGCAGGTGAGTGGAAACAAGCGCTGCAAGAGCGAATATTGCCCTTGTCTAAAAATTATTCGGTTCAATTTGACAAGTCACTCACCACCGAGATTACACAAACGGCTCCCGAGCCCAGGGTATTGCTCAGTGAAAAGGGTGATTATCTCTTATTTACTCCCCGTTTTCTCTACCAGGGATACGAAGCCGGATTCAAGGACGGGCCGCGCGTGTTGGTTCCACAAGGAAACGGCATCTTGATCATACAGCGCCAGACCGAGAAAGAAGATGTTTTTTTACAGAAGCTCCAAAGCCTTCATTCTGGTTTTGTATACAATAAAGAAGATGGCACCTTGGCCTTGAAGGGCTCGGATGTGTTGCGTAATAATTGGTTCTTTCTTTTTATCGATGCCATGAAAGAGTCCAAAACGCCTGTATTCGGGTTTGAGCATCTCAAAAAATATCGTTTTAGTACGGCCAAGCCACAAACGCGCATCTTTATTAGCAGTCATACCGATTGGTTCGATGCTAAGGTGAATATCGTATTTGGCGACCAGCAGGTAACCGTAGCCGATGTAAAGAATGCATTGGCGAATAAATTACCCTATGTGCAGTTGGGAGATGGCTCTTTGGGCGTGCTCCCCGAAGAGTGGTTAAAAAAATATGCATTATTGTTCAGAGTAGGCGAAGGCAAGAAAGATAGCCTGAAGCTCTCTCGTTATCATTTAGGGGTGGTTGATGAACTCTATGCTAATCGGCAAGAAGAAGATGTAGAGTTGCAGCTCGAAGAAAAGTATGAGCAACTTCGCCAGTTCGATAAAATTGAGTCTATCACACTGACAGGTCCCTTAAGTAAGGTCTTACGACCTTATCAGGTAGCGGGTTACCAGTGGCTCAACTATTTGCGCGGTATTAATTGGGGAGGAATACTGGCCGATGACATGGGATTGGGAAAGACGGTGCAGGCCCTTTCTTTTCTGGAGTATTACAAACGCACCGAAGGAAAATTAAAAGCCCTCGTGGTTTGTCCAACTACCCTTATCTACAATTGGGAAAACGAGATCAAAAAGTTTACGCCCACGCTCAGTTTTAGGATCCACCATGGACCCGCCCGTACTCGAAAGAAAGAAGAACTCGACGATCACGATATTACGATCACTACTTATGGAACCTTGCGAAGCGATATCAAGCTACTCAGTACGATTGCGCTTGACTATGCCATTTTAGATGAATCGCAGGCAATAAAGAATCCTTCGAGCAAAGTGACAAAAGCCGCCTCGTTGTTACAAGCGCGTCACCGGCTTTGCATGAGCGGTACCCCGCTGCAGAATAATACTTTTGACATTTATGCCCAGATGAATTTTTTAAATCCGGGTATGCTCGGTTCAGTCGAATTCTTCCGCCAAGAGTTTGCGATCCCCATCGATAAGCTGGGAGAACAAGACCGCAAGGACCATTTGAGGAAACTGCTCTACCCTTTTATTTTGCGCCGCACCAAAGAACAAGTGGCCAAGGATCTGCCCGAGAAACA
>Ga0129333_10007796_pt1 | contig 10098 bp, 6 predicted proteins | sample CPB6_08_DNA_FD_94474 | JGI IMG/M metagenome (GOLD analysis project Ga0129333, IMG submission 94474) | Freshwater to marine salinity gradient microbial communities from Chesapeake Bay, USA - CPBay_Sum_0.6_0.8_DNA | ecosystem: Environmental > Aquatic > Marine > Coastal | place: USA: Chesapeake Bay...
CGTGACGTCATATCCGAGTGATTCGAGCCAGAACGCGAAGGGATACTCCCACAGGAACCATTCGCCCGAACCGGCCGACAGCGGCTGGTCGAGGATCTGGCAGTACTTGCCGTAGGGCCGGTCGAAGCCGACCTGGACGCCTCCCCCCCAGTACCACTTCTGGTCGCCGTCGTCGTAGAGGGAGAACTGGTCCGGCCAGCGGTTGTAGGCCTGCCAGGTGAAGTCGCTGCACTGGAAGACGAGGTCGGCGGGCCGCGTGTCGCGGACGATGAAGACCACGTAGCTCTGCGGGCCCGGGGCGGCCTCGTCGCCGCGGCAGGCGAGCTTGCCGACGTAGACGCCGCTCGGCCAGTCGGCGGGGATCGTCACCGCGGTCGTCGCGGGCCACGTGCAACGCCGCAGCCGCTTCGCGCCGACCGGCGGGTCGTCCCGGCTCGTGCCTGCGAACGCGCCGAGGCTCGCGACGAGCCGGCCGCCGTCGCCGCCATACCAGCCCATGCGGTAGAGATCGATCGTGAAGGGGCGCGCCGGGCGCGTGCTCACGTGGATCGTGAGCGTGTCGCCGGCCAGCACGCTCGCGTGCGAGCAGTAGCCCTCGATCGCGGGACTGCGGTACTTCGCCGCCGGATCGATCTCGACGTGCGTGAGCATCCAGTCACGCGTGCCCGGCTTCGCGTTCTCCGCACGGATCAGGCCCGGCACGGGAGGCGTCTCCGTCGCCGCCGCCACGGCCGGCGGCCGCGCCCCGAGGGTGGCGGCGCCCGTCGCGAGGAGGCCGACGGCCTCGCGGCGCGACACCCTCGCCTCCGAACCGTCATCCGTCGTGCGGGTCATGGTGAACCTTCTCGAGAAATCGCCCGCTCCATGCCCGTGGGCATCCCGGAGCGGGCTCGTTCGCGGTGGATCGGCGTGCGGTTCGGATCAGCGGGTGCGGGCGAGAAAAGCGACCAGATCGGCGAGTTCCTGGGGCGAGAGCAGCGTGTCGTAGCCCCTGGGCATGAGCGACACCGTGCCCGCCTCGATCGATTCGATGTCGACGCGTGGGATGCGTTCCGTGGCCGTCGCCGTCGTCTGCAGCACGACCTCCGAGTCGTTCTCCTCCCGGATCGTTCCGGCGAAGGCGCGGCCGTCGACGGTGAGCACCACCACCGGCTCGTAGCTGCGCACGAAGCTCGCACTCGGCAGCACGATCGCCTCGAGGAGGTCGCGTGCCGTGCGGATCGCGCCGATCTTCGTGAGATCGGGTCCGATCCGGCCGCCGGCGTAGGCCAGCGCGTGGCAGGTGGTGCAGGCCGCCTTGTTCGAGAGGAAGACGGCATGGCCTCGGGCGGGATCCCCCTCGGGCAGCGACGCGGCGAGTCGCTCGTACGTCTCGCGTTCGCGTCCCCGAGCCGCGGTGACCCGGGCGACGAGCGCGCGGCCGCCGGCCGCCTCGGCCTCGGGCAGCGCGGCGACCGCCTGCTCGAGCAGGCCAGGCGGCACGGTATCGGGGCGTGTCGAGGCCGCCAGCGCGTCGATCGCGCGCACCAGCGCCGTGCCGCCATGCGCGGTGATGACGGGCAAGAGGACCGCGACGTCGCTTCCCGGCAGCGTCGCGAACGAGGCGGCGACCGACTCGAGCGCGGTCGGCGAGAGCGTCGCCGCCGCGAGCGTCGCCGCCGCCGCCGAGCGATCCAGCGGGGACACGTCGAGGGTCGTCGCAGGCGCGTCCGGGTCGCCGCCGAGCATCGCCACGAGCCTCGCGACGACCGGATCGGGGAGCTCGGCCGACGGCCCCGCCGCCCGGAGCGCGAGCGTCACGACCGCCGGAGGCCGCGAGGCGTCCGCCGCGATCTCGAACAGGGTCTGTGCGAGCGACTGGCGCTGCGGTGTCGTGAGCGACATGCCCGCGAGCGTGCGGAGCGCCGGCCCGACGAGTGCCCGCGTGTCGCCGGACGGCTCGGGTCTCGGGCCGGTCGACACGAGCGCCGCCAGGGCGTCGACCCATGCCGCGGGCACGTCCTTCGGCCGGGCCCGGTCCATCACGTCGAGCGCCGCTCGACGAAGGCCCGGGGCATCCGCCCGCTCGCCATGCCGACCGTCGCAGGCGGTCGCGAGCGCGGCGGCGATCGCAGGAGCCACGGCGATGCGGGCGAGCCGGTCGGCGATCGCGTCGGCTTCCGACGATCGCGGAGGATTCGCCGATCGGGCGGCTGCGATCCGATCGAGAAGCGGGACGACGTCCTCCGCGACGGCGTCGGCCCACTCCGGATGCCCCGACACGAGCCACAGCCCCGTGTCGCGAAGCGTGGCGTCGTCGTCCCGGCAGGCTGCGAGGGCCGCCTCCCGCACCCGGTCGGGTGGCGTCATCCCCGGATGCCTGAGCGGCATCTGGTCGAGGGCGACGAGCGCCGCGCGACGCACACGCGCATCCGCGGCGTCGAGCGACGCGAGGAGTGGTTCCGGGAGCCCGGCCTCGATGAGCGCGTGGATCACGGCGTGCTCCGTCGCGCGGTCGGATGCCCGCGGGCAGGCGGACAGGATCGCCGCGACGGCGTCGCCCCCCCCGATGCGGCCGAGCCCCTCGGCGGCCACGCGTGCGACGCCACCGTCGGGATCGCGCAGGAGCGCGGCGAGCCGCGGGACCGCCGCCCGGTCCCGGCCGATCGAGGCGACGTGCGCCGCCGCGTGACGCACGGCGACGTCGGCGTCGCCGAGGGCGCGCCGCACGATCGCGCGGGCTCCCTCGCCGTCGATGCGCGCAAGCGCCCAGACGGCTTCCAGCCGGGCGACCGGTGAGCCCGAGGCGAGACACGTCGCGATCGCCTCCACCGCGCCGTCGCCGCGCCTCGCGAGTTCCTCCGCCGCGCGGGCCACCACGGCCGGGCGGCTGTCGGCCAGGAGCCGCGCGAGGCCATGTGCGTCGAGGCCCGCCCAGTCGAGCGTGCGGCCACGGGGATCCGCCATCGTCGCGCCGTCGGCGCGACGCACGCGATAGATCGCGCCGAGCACCGCCGGTTTCTCGAGTTGCGACGTCGGGCAGCAGAGCTTGTACCAGCCCCCCGTGTCCACGACGACGAGCGAGCCGTCGGCATCCTCGACGACGTCCGTGGGATGGAAGTCGGCGGAGTCGGCCGTGAGAAACGGCTCGTCGCGGGTCGCGTAGCTGCCGCCGTCGGGAATGAGGACGTGCCGCGACACGCTCCGCAGGTTGAAGGCGCAGACGAATGCGTTGTCGCGAAACCCGGGGCCAAGACCGTGCCCCGAGTGCACGTGCAGGCCGCAGGCCGCCGCGCCGCCGAGGTGCACGAGCGCGGGCAGCAGGTCGCCGGTCCGCGCGTGGCCGGCGAGCACGCCGTGATCCTTGCCGTAGACGCCCCCCTCGAGCAGGTGCACGACGCCGTCGCGTCGACCGGCGGCCGGGTGCTCGAGAAACGTCGCGGAGAGCAGCCCTTCGCCCGTCGACGTGAAGGCCACGTCGACGGGGTTGTCCATGCCGCCGGTGATCACGACCTCCAGATCCGTGCGATCTGGCCGGGCCCGGAACACGTGCGACGCGCGGGTCTTCCAGCCCTGGCGGCCCACGAGGTCGTGCGTCTGCTCGGCGAACGCGCCCTTCGTGAACGAGATCCGGCCGTCGCGACCGAGATACGGCCCGTGGAGATCGTTGCCGCAGCCGGTGAGCGTCCTGCCGTCGTGCCAGACGATCCTTTCGTCGGCCACGCCATCGCCGTCGGTGTCGGTGAGTCGGAGGATCTCGGGGGCTGCGGCGACGTAGAGCGAGCCGCGGTGCCAGAGCGTGCCCTGGAGCATCATCAGGCCCGTGGCGAACTCCGTGCGCCGGTCGTACACGCCGTCACCGTCGCCGTCCTCCAGCCTCAGGACGCGGTGGCGGGGATCGGCCTGCTGCTCGACCAGTTTCGCGTTCGAGCCGCTCGATTCGGCGACGTAGAGGCGACCATCGTCGTCGAACGCGACGGTCACCGGCCGCTCGACGAGGGGCGGAGCCGCGATCCGCTCGACGACGAACCCGTCGGGCACCGTGATCGGCAGGTCGCCGAAGCGAAACGTCGCCGCCGGGGCGATGCCCGCCAGGCCGATCGCGCAGGACGCGACAGCCCAACGCACCCCGCCCGCCGATCCGTGGATGCCCCGTCGCGTCGTCATCCGGAGAGCGTCCTCCGCGACCTGCCATGCGCGCGTCGTGCCGGCCCTGACGCCCGCCCGCGAGTATGCCCCGACGGCTGCGACGCAGGCCATGATCCGGGAGTTTTGGGCCTTTTTCAGGGTTTTCAGCCGCGGTTTCGGCTCGGTGCGTGCCCGCCGGGGAGTCGAGGGCTCGCCCCGTCCCCGTTTCCCGCGTCGACCCAATACTTGCGACCCGGGGGAGTTGGACGTAAATCCAAGGGTTGCGGGCGGTTTTTCGCAAGACGACCCAGGGCTTCTCGGCCGCATCTGCCGCGTAGCCGACGGATCGTTCCCAACCACCGCGCCACCCATCTGCCTTTCCACGAGGACTTTGACATGAGCAAGAGCATCCGGTCCCGGCGGTCGATCACCCGAACGGCATCGCGTGCCGGTGCCGTGGTCGAGCGACTCGAGCAGCGTTTTGCGATGGCCGCGAATTGCGGGTGCGGTGCCGCGGTCGAACCGAGTGTCACGCAGACCGAGACGGAGCCCGCCGCGCTCGTCGCCACTCCGGAGGTGTCTGCGACGAGGTCGGGGGCTGTGCGACCCGGCGCGACCGTCGACACGAGTCGGCTGTCAGGCCTCGTGGGGAGTGTCGCGGCGGCCCGCAGCGGGTCGGTCACCAGCCGTTTGACGCGAGCGATGTCGCTGAATGAACCCCGGCAGGTGACAAGGTTGTGGACGGCCGGTGCCTATGTCGGAGGAAGGACCTTCCGAGACCCGTTCGCGCGACCGGGTGATTGTCCGGGCGGGCCCTGCCAGTTTACGAACACGATCAGTTTCCGGCTTGGGCCGGACGTGGAAGGGCGGCCCAACGTGATCACGAACCTGAAGATCGGATTCCTTGCGACGCTCCGCAAGGCGGACGGGACGCGCGAAGGCCGGGCGATCTATTTCTCAGATACACCCGTCGAACCCGCCGTCGATGAGTACGATGTCACGCCACCTCTGGAGCTCGAATCGCGCCGCGGTACGCAGACGCTCAGATTCCAGGTCCGCGACGCGGGCGGCAGCGGGGTTCTCTTCACGGTCGAGCTGAAACTGACCTGGAACAATCAGACCAAGAGGTTTACGTCGTCGATGAAGGCCGCGACGGACATCATCGAAGGGCAGTACTATTCGGCGAGGACGTATCCGGCTGGTACGCCGGGAGTCATGCTCGCATCGGGACCTGCCCGCGTCATCTACGAGGCAGGCGTGGCCGTCGGCGCCTCCGGCGCCATCCGGCGGACGGGTGCCTGACGCCGTCTTCGGTCGCGACCCTGTCAGAGTCGGGTGATCGCGGGGTCGCATGATCACCGACGATCCACCTGCCACTCTCGACCGGTCGAGAAGCCGAGGCTTTTCGACCGGTCGAGGACGCGGCGGCTTGGGACGTCGTGCGCCCGATCTTTAGATCGCGGCAGCGGCCGTCTCGCCGGTACGGATCCGGACCACGTCGGCGAGATTCGTCACGAAGATCTTGCCGTCGCCGACCTGACCGGTGCGGGCGGTGGTCATGATCTTGCTGATGACGGCCTGCGCCTCGTCGTCACTGACGACGACCTCGATCTTGACCTTCGGCAGGAAGTCGACGGAGTATTCCGCGCCGCGGTAGGTCTCGGTGTGGCCCTTCTGACGGCCGAACCCGCGGACCTCCGTCACGGTCATGCCCTTGACTCCCTGGGCGTTGAGCGCGTCCTTCACCTCCTCGAGCTTGAAGTGCCGGATGATCGCTTCGATCTTCTTCATCTGCTGGTCCCTTTCGTGACTGCCGGCCTGGCGTGCCAGAGCCGGCCCCAGGTCGTCCCATGTGTGGCCGATCGCATCGATCGACTCGCCGCCTGACTCATGAAGTGCAGCATACGGCGTGCCAAACGCGGCCGCCCGTTTTCCCGGGCGTTCACGCCCGCCAAGAGATCGCCCATGGTGCGCGTGCAGCACAGGGCGCTGCCCGGGCCAGCGGCCGCCGGGCGCGTTTCGGGGCGTATCCGGCCGGAACGCCGCGAGTCGCGCCCGCGCGGCGCCCTGCGGGCCGCCGTCTCGGCGGCGCGGCGCTGAGGGGGTGTCCGCCCGAGCGGCTGCGCCCGCATTCGACCGGAAGTTTGCGGGTTGTTCGGGGCACGGCTACATTCCCGGCGTTCTGGGCGAGACGACGGCGCGACACGTGGAGGCGCGGAATCATGAACGTCACGCAGGCACCGGCGGAGACACGCCGATCGTTCCTCGGCCGCTGTGGCGCTGCCGCCGGCGCGGGCATCTCTGCCCCGTACGTGATCACGTCGAAGGCGCTCGGCGATGCCACGACGCCGCCGGCGAGCGACCGGATCGTGATGGCCGGAATCGGCATCGGCAACATGGGCACCGGCGACCAAAACGCCTTCCTCGGGCGTCCTGAGGTGCAGTACGTCGCGGTGTGCGACGTGCGGCAGAAGTGGCGGGACGATGCGAAGGGACGGGTCGACGCCCGCTACGGGAACGGTGACTGCCGCGCGGCCATCGACTTTCGCGAACTCCTCGCCCGCGATGACATCGACGCGGTCCACGTCGCCACGCCGGACCATTGGCATGCGCCGATCACGATCGCCGCGTGCCGCTCCGGCAAGGACGTCTATCTCCAGAAGCCCGAAACGCTGACGCTGCGCGAGGGGCCGCTGATGATCGCCGCGGCACGGCGCTACGGCCGCGTGTTCTCCGGGGGCAGCCAGCGCGTGCTCGGCGACTACCGCGGCATCGTCGATCCGATCTGGGCCGGCGAGATCGGCGAGGTGGTGTCGGTCGATGTTTCGGTGGGGGGACCGTCGCAGCCATGCCTCCTCGCCGGCGAGGCCGCTCCGGCGGACATCGACTGGGATCTGTGGCTCGGGCCGGCGCCTTGGCAGCCCTACAACCCCGGCCGCTGCTCGGGCAGTTACAGCACCGGCGGCAACACGTGGCGGTCCTACATCGACTACTCCGGCGGGAGCCTCACCGACTGGGGCGCCCATCACTTCGGAGGCGCGATCTTCGCTGCCGACCTCCGGGAGGAGCAGCCGGTGAAGGTGACGTTTCATCCGGCCGACGGCGCGGCGGCGGCCTACGTCTCGCTGCGGTATCCGCGCGGACAGGAGCTTCATCACAACCGGCCCGCCCACCTGCGGCCCCAGGAGGGCCCGCAGGTCGCCCATGGCAACGCAATCGTCATCACGGGGGACGGCCGGCCCCGCGAGCCGAAGCCGGTGCCGCTCTATCGCGACGGGGAAGGCAGCATCTACGGCGACTTCCTCGCCTGCGTGAAGACCCGGGAGCGGCCCTTCCGCGACATCGAGCTCGCGGTCAACACCATGACCGCTCCCCACATGATCGGCATCGCCTACCGCCTCGAACGGTCGCTCGAGTGGGATCGTCCGACGCAGGCGTTCCTGAACGACGCCGAGGCGAACCGGCTGCTCGATCGCGCCCGCCGCGAGCCGTGGATCATCTGACCGGATCGCGTGCTCGATGCACGTGTCATCCGCCCGTGTACGCCCGAGTACGGTCACGTCCGCCCCGAGGTCTGAACCGATGCCCCACGATGCCGCCACGCTCGACGCCGCCTTCACAGCCCTGTCCTCGTGGGACTGGGGTGCGGATGCGAAGCCACTGACCACGCTCGACGCGGCCGTCGTGGCCGCCCATGGCGATCAAGCCCTGCGGGCCGACCTCGAGCGGAGGCTCACCGCGCTGCTCGGCAGCGGAGCATCCCGTGGGGCGAAGGAAGAGGCGTGCCGGAGGCTCGCCCGTGTCGGATCGGCGGCGTCCGTGCCGTTCTTGGCCAGGCTCCTCCCCGACCGCGATCTCTCGCACATGGCCCGGTTCGCACTCGAGCGGATCGACGCCGCCGAGGCTGCGGGCGCCCTGCGCGAAGCCGTCGCCTCGCTCACCGGGCCGCTTCGCATCGGCATGGTCTCGTCGCTCGCCGCCCGCCGTGACACGGAAAGTGTGCCGCAGCTCGCAGGTCTCCTGACGGCTGATGCGGCCACGGCGGCCGCCGCAGCCTTGGCCCTCGGCTCGATCGCCACGTCCGCCGCCGCGGCGGCGCTCCAGGCGGGACAGGGCGACCCCTGCTCGAGCACGGGCGCCGCCATCGCCGATGCGCGGTTGGCCTGTGCGGAATCGCTGCGGGCGAGCGGGCATCGTGATGCCGCACTCGGGATCCTGCGATCGCTCGCGGAGGCGGCGGCGGGCAAGCCGGCTGCCCGGCAGATCGAGCTGGCGGCGACGCGGGGCATCCTCGCGTGCCTCGACACCGCCGCCTCGTAGTGCACCGCCGCGTTCGTTCGTGCCGCGATGCGGCGAGCCGGCAGGTCGAAATCCCACCGCGGCACGTTCCCGAGGGCAGTCACCATGTCGTGCCATACCGTCTCGCGCTCGTTCGCCCGGCACCCGCTGTCCGGGCCGGCCGGCCGTCCACGCCGTGAATGGCGTGCGTGCAGCCGCGCCGCCGCCGTGGCGCTGATCATCGCGTGCGGTGCCGTGCGCACCCACGCGGCGGATGCCTCGCCGGAGGCGATCGACCTGGTGGTCGATCTCCTGCGTGACGAGGATCCCGGGCGTCGCGCGATCGGTGTGGATGCCGTGCGTCACGGTGTCCGTGGCGCGGTGGCGACGCGGCGCTTCGCCGACATGCTCGCGCAGGTCGACGCCGGGCGGCAGGCGGCACTCCTCGCCGCGCTCGCGGAACGCGGAGACGTGGCTGCCGTGCCCGCCACGACGGCGATCGTGGCGGCCGCGACCGATCCCGCGGTGCGCGGCGCGGCCTACCGTGTGCTCGGCACCCTCGGTGGAGCCGCGGAGGTGCCGGTGCTCATCGGGGGACTGGCCGTGCCGGGCGCCGAGCAGGCGGCTGCACTGCGGGCCCTCCAGATGATCCGCGGGCCGCAGGCGGCGGCCGCGATCCGCGAGGCAGCCGCGTCGATGTCGCAGCCCCCCGCCACCCGCGCGGCCCTGCTCCGCATCCTCGCGGAACGACGGGATCGTGCCGCGCTGCCCGTCTTCGTCACGGCCGCGGCCGCCGAGGACGGCGGCCTGCGTCGGGCGGCACTCGAGTCGCTCGCGAGGCTCGGCGGTGCCGCGGAGGTGGCCGGCGTCGTGCAGGCGGTGCTCGCCGCGGCCCCGGGCGGCGACCGTGACGTGGCTGAGCGGGCGCTCGTCGCCATCTGCACGACGAATCCGGGACATCCCGCGGCCGCCGAAGGATTCCTCACCCGGTTCCGTGAAGCGTCCGACACGGAGCGCGAGGCACTCCTGCCGGCGCTGGCCCGCGTGGGCGGACCCGGTACCCTCGCGGTGGTCGACGCGCTCGTCGCCGACGCGGACTCGTCCCGCCGCCGTCTCGGGCTGAAGGCCCTGTCCCTCTGGCCGGATGCCTCGGTCGCTGGACGGCTGCTCGACCAGCTCGGGCGCACCGACGACGCCGCCGAACGTGACGTCCTCGTGGGCGGCCTCATCCGCATCGCGCCGCGGCCCGACAACGGCCTCAACGACGCCGGCCGGCTCGACCTCCTGCGGAAGACGATGGACCTCTGCCGACGCGACGAGGATCGCGCCCGTGTGCTCGAGCGGGCCAACGCGATCCGCACGATCGAGGCCCTCCGGTTCGTCGCCGGGTATCTCGACGATCCCGCGCTCGCGCAGCCGGCGTGCCTGAGCGTCGTCGAACTCGCCCACCACCAGAAGCTGCGCGAGGACCACAAGCCCGAGTTCACGACCGCGCTCGACAAGGTGATCGCCACGGCGAAGAACGCCGAGCATGTCGAGCGGGCGCAGGCCTACAAAGCGGGCAAGACCTGGGAGCGCAAGAAGGGCTAGAGCGCATCTGCTTTGGCTGGAGCGACGACTTGGCAAACCTGGAGACGGAGGCGAGGGGTCGGCGAACGCTCGAGGAGCTTTGGGCCGCCTCGGCCCACGCGACGAGCCAATCCGCCGTTGGAG
>Ga0129333_10007798_pt1 | contig 10096 bp, 10 predicted proteins | sample CPB6_08_DNA_FD_94474 | JGI IMG/M metagenome (GOLD analysis project Ga0129333, IMG submission 94474) | Freshwater to marine salinity gradient microbial communities from Chesapeake Bay, USA - CPBay_Sum_0.6_0.8_DNA | ecosystem: Environmental > Aquatic > Marine > Coastal | place: USA: Chesapeake...
CCAGATTGAGCGTGATGCTAACGCAATCGCTCAGAGAACTCGTCGTGGAAAGGGCAACATCATCATGTGCTCTGCTGACGTTGCTTCAGCACTGACCATGGCTGGTGTTCTTGATTACACCCCTGCTCTGAACGCTAATCTGTCTGTTGATGACACTGGCAACACCTTTGCTGGTACTCTGATGGGCAAATTCCGCGTCTATATTGACCCATATGCAGCTAACCTGACCACAGGTAACGGAACTCCTGGCAACCAATACTACGTTGTTGGTTATAAGGGTTCTTCACCTTATGATGCTGGTCTGTTCTATTGCCCATACGTTCCCCTCCAAATGGTTCGTGCTGTTGGCGAGAACTCCTTCCAGCCCAAGATTGGCTTCAAGACCCGCTACGGTCTGGTCGCCAACCCATTCGCTGAAGGAACCAACCAGGGTCTCGGCAGACTGCAACTCAACGCTAACCGCTACTACAGAAGAGTTGCTGTTAAGAACCTCATGTGATCTAATTTCACATTTTTCAGAGGGTCCTTCGGGACCCTCTTTTTTTATCTAAATATTTAAAAAAATCATGGCTAGAAAATCTCAGATAGAAAATAGAAATTTTCTATCGCCAACTGGATTTAAATTTGTCTTGAAGAGAGCACCCAAAACAGCTTTCTTCTGCAATCAGGCAAACATTCCAGACATCAGCCTTGGATTGGCAAATCAACCTACATACCTCAAAGATATTCCAACACCTGGAGATAAGTTGGAATTTGGGGATTTAAGTTTGAAGTTTATGGTTGATGAGAACCTTGAAAATTACATGGAAATTCACAGATGGATGACTGGACTTGGTTATCCAGAGAGTCTGCAGCAGATTTATGAACTACAAGACGATACGACAATTGAGCAGAGATATACTGGGAAGAGTATGGATATCTACTCAGATGGAACTCTCCAAATTTTGAACAGCAATTTTATTGCAAATTTCCAAATCTTCTTTAAGGACTTATTCCCATATTCACTTTCAACGCTACCATTCGATGCCACAGCAACTGATATTCAATACTTTACAGCGGACGTAATGTTCAAGTATACTGTATATGATATAGTTGACCTTTCTGGAAATCCCCTATGAGTATTGATCTTGATACTATTCAAGGTATGTGGGAAAAAGATTCTAAAATAGATCCAGACAATTTACATACAGAATCTTTAAATATCCCCGTTCTTCATGCAAAATATTTTGATTTATATAATACGATCAATCTATTAAAGAAAAAAGCAGAGCAACAAAAGAAAAAAATTCGTCACGAGAGATACGAATACTTTACAGGTAAAGCAGATCCAGAAGTTTACGTTGATAATCCATTTCCAAAGAAAATTAGAGATAAAGAAACTCTTCAAGGTTACTTAGATTCTGACGAAAAATTATCTCAGGTTGCTCTCAAAATTGAGTATTATGAAACTCTCCTAAATTATATTGAGAGTATTCTTAAGGTAATCCAAAATCGGACTTATCAAATTAAGAATGCCATTGAATTTATAAAATTCCAGGCAGGATATGGTTGATACTACAAATATAGTAATACAGAAATCAAACGAAGTATTTTTAAAAATAAAAACAGAACCTCATATTGAATATGAACTAAGAGATCATTTCAAGTTTGAGGTTCCTAACGCAAAGTTTATGCCCCAATACCGTGGAAGGAATTGGAATGGGGAAATTCATTTATTTGATATGAGATCCAAGCAAATCTATGTGGGTCTCTTAGATCGTGTTGTTCATTTTTGTGAGCAGTATGGGTATAGTTATAAATTTGAAGACAACAAATATTACGGTCAACCATTTGAGATCAATGAGGGAATCTCATATGAAGGCGTAAAGGATTACATGCAATCTATATGCTCTCACTCTCCGCGTCAATATCAAATTGAGGGAGTATATGATGCACTAAGACATAATCGAAAACTACTGATAAGCCCCACAGCGAGTGGAAAATCGTTGATGATTTATTCCCTTGTAAGATACTATGTGGATAAAGGGCAAAAAATTCTCTTAGTTGTTCCAACGACATCTCTTGTAGAACAGATGTACAAGGATTTTCAGGATTATGGTTGGGATACTGAGTCATATTGCCATAGGATTTATTCGGGAAGAGAAAAAACAAATGAATATCCAGTTACCATTACTACTTGGCAATCTGTCTATAAACTGGAACGTTCTTTCTTTGAGGACTATAACTGTATTATAGGCGATGAAGCTCATCTTTTCAAGAGCAAGTCATTGATTGAGATCATGACTAAACTTCATCATGCAAAATATAGATTTGGTTTTACTGGAACTCTTGATGGAACTCAAACTCACAAGTTAGTTTTGGAGGGATTGTTTGGTCCATCATATAAGGTAACAAGAACTGAGGAACTGATGAAGCAAGGTCATCTTTCTCAGTTAGATATTCAGTGTCTTGTTCTTAAGCATCCACCACAGAAGTTTGAGACTTATGAAGATGAGATTCAATATTTAATTTCTCATGAGCAGAGAAACAAATTCATTACAAATCTCAGTTTAGATCTGAAAGGAAATACTCTTGTTCTGTTTTCTAGAGTGGAAGCACATGGAGCAATACTATATGAAAAGATAAATACTAATAAGCGAGATGATCGTAAAGTATTTTTCGTTCATGGTGGGGTTGACACTGAAGAAAGAGAATTAGTTAGAGAAATTACCGAAAGAGAAAATAATGCTATAATTGTTGCCTCTTACGGAACATTCTCAACTGGTATTAATATTCGTAATCTTCACAACGTAATATTTTCTTCACCAAGCAAGTCAAGAGTCAGAAATCTTCAATCAATTGGTAGAGTTCTGAGGAAGAGTAAAAATAAATCAAAAGCAGTATTGTATGACATTGCAGATGACTGCACATACAATTCAAGAAGAAATTATACACTAAATCATTTAATAGAAAGAATCAAAATCTATAATGAAGAGAAGTTTAATTATGAGATCATCACTATTCAATTAAAGAAATGATAGAAGACGATTTTTATGCCACTATTAAATTAAAGACAGGTGAAGAGATATTCTCCAAAGTAGCTGCTTCTGAAGAGGATGATAGGACAATACTAATTGTTGTAAATCCTATCGTAATATCTGAAATCAAAAGCAGAGTAGGAGTGGTTGGGTACAAGATAGAACCATGGTTGAAGACAACCACAGATGATATGTTTGCAATTGATTTGGATAACGTTCTTACAATGTCCGAATCATCAGACATTGAAATGATTATGATGTATCAGTCCTACGTTCGTCAGTCCAATAAAGAAAAGAACAACGAATCCAAAATTAATCGTAGGATGGGATATCTGTCTAATGTCAATGATGCTAAAGAGATCTTAGAGAAGCTCTATAAAAATAGCTAAATTAACCTTTTAACCCTCACAAGGATAATTGTAATATAAATCAAGAACCTTGTCAAGCATTTGATTACGTGTTATAATTCCTACATAATAATGATAAAAACTTATGATAACCACAGCAGTTATGACCAAAAGAAAGAGGTCAGAGCATTACGTCAACAACAAGGAGTTTCTTGCTGCTCTCATCAAGTATCGTGAAGATAAAGAAATTGCACAGATTCAAGGAAAACCAAAACCTCCTATTCCCCGCTACATTGGAGAGTGTTTCCTGAAGATCGCTAATCATCTATCATTCAAACCAAATTTTGTCAACTACATGTTCAAAGAGGACATGATTTCTGACGGTATTGAAAATTGTGTGCAGTATATTCATAATTTCAATCCAGAGAAGTCTCAGAATCCCTTTGCATATTTCACTCAGATTATTCACTACGCATTCCTTCGTCGTATTCAAAGAGAAAAGCGTCAACTGGAAATTAAAAATAAGATCCTTGAGAGGACTGGATACTCAGAAGTATTTGACGACAACAACACCCTTGACGGGAACAACTACTCCGACTATAATTCCATTAAAGACGCTGTACACTCTAAACTTCGTTACTGAATGAAAGTCGCCATTATCACTGATCAGCACTTTGGAGCACGAAAGAATTCTAAACTCTTTCATGATTATTTTCTGAAGTTTTATAATGATATATTTTTCCCAACCTTAGAACGGGAGGGTATCACCACAGTTATTGATATGGGTGATACCTTTGATAGTCGCAAGGGCATTGATTTTTCTGCTCTTGCCTGGGCAAAAAATAACTACTATGATAGATTGAGGGATATTGGATGTTCAGTAATTACTGTTGTTGGTAATCATACCGCATATTATAAAAATACTAACGAAGTTAATGCTGTTGATCTTTTGCTTCGTGAGTATGATAATGTCCGTGTAATTTCTCAACCTCAAGAGATTAATGTTCATGGATTAAATATTCTATTCGTTCCTTGGATTTGTTCTGATAATCAAGAACAAACATTCAAGATGATCAATAAGTCAACCGCAAATGTTGCTATGGGACATCTTGAACTGAATGGATTCCGAGCACATAGGGGTCATACTATGGAAGATGGTATGGATTGTAAATTGTTTGATAAGTTCACTAAAGTTTTTTCTGGACATTATCACACAAGATCCGATAATGGAAAGGTCTTCTATTTGGGAAATCCTTATGAAATGTATTGGAATGATGTGAATGACACTCGTGGGTTTCATTTGTTTGAAACTGAAACTTTAGAACACACACCAGTTAATAATCCCTATCAAATCTTTAAGAATATTTTCTACGAAGATACTGACTATCAATTGTTTGATACCAGAGATTATGAGGGAAAAATTGTTAGAGTAATTGTTAGAAAGAAAAGTGATTCAAAACACTTTGAACGCTTCATTGATAAATTATATTCCTCCAATGTTTTTGAACTTAAGATTGTTGAAAATTTCCAAATTGAACATGCTGAGGATTTTGAAGCATTTGAATCTGAGGATACTTTAACTATATTGAATAGATATATTGAAGAATCTGAAATTAATCTTGATAGGTCAGTTGTTCGTGGTCTAATTCAAGAAATTTATAAGGAGGCTTGTGAGTTAGTGTAAGCATGTATATATTAACCATCAATGGTAGAGAGACTGAGGGTGCATATTCTGTCTTAGATGATGAAGGGGATCATATCCTTTATCTCTTTGAGGAAGAGGATGATGCCGCCAGATATGCTATGATGTTGGAAGAAGATGGTTACCCTGAAATGCATGTAATTGAAATTGAAGATGAAGTTATGTTTAAAACTTGCGAACTTCATGGATATCAATATGCAGTTATTACCCCCGATGATATTGTAATTCCTCCCAAAGAACATGATTTTATTTAAAAAAATTCGTTGGAAAAATTTTCTTTCCACTGGAAATCAATTTACTGAAGTTAATCTTACTGAACATCATACAAATTTAATCATTGGAACTAATGGTGCTGGTAAGTCTACTGTTCTGGATGCTCTTACCTTCTCATTGTTTGGAAAACCATTTAGGAAGATTAATAAACCACAACTTATCAACACCACTAATGAGAAGGATTGTAAAGTTGAAGTAGAGTTTACTATTGGTACAATTGATTGGAAGGTAGTTCGCGGAATCAAACCAGCAGTTTTTGAAATCTGGAGGAATGGATCTGTTCTTGATCAGTCTTCTGCTGCCCTTGATCAGCAGAAGTGGTTGGAGCAAAATGTTCTTAAGATGAACTATAAGTCCTTTACTCAAATTGTAATTTTGGGTAGTAGCACTTTTGTTCCTTTCATGCAACTTCCTGCTGCTCATCGCAGGGAAGTGATTGAGGATCTTCTTGATATTAAGATCTTCTCTTCTATGAATACCATTATTAAGGATAAGATCCGTCAAATTAGAGAAGATGTCAGAACTCTTGAACTTAAGAAAGAGTCTCTGAACGATAAGGTCAAGATGCAAAATGACTTTATTGAGGAACTTGAAAATCGCGGTAATGCCAATATAAATGCCAATAAAGAAAAGATTGCCAATTTGGATAATGAAATTGGCATTTATATTGAACAGAATAATTCTTTAGAGGATCCCCTTAGAGAGTATATTAGAGAACAAGACGAAATAGTTGGGTTTGCAGAAAAACTAAAAAAACTTGGGAATCTCAAAGGTAAGATCTCGCAAAAAGTATCTACCATTACTAAAGAGCATAAGTTCTTCACTGAGAATACGGTATGCCCTACCTGCACTCAGTCAATTGAAGAGGTCTTTAGAATAAATAGAATTAATGACGCTCAATCTAAAGCAAAGGAGTTGCAATCTGGTTATAAAGAACTGGAGGAGGCAATTAAAGAGGAAGAGGAGCGAGAGCGTCAATTCAATACTCTTTCAAAGGAGATCTCAAAACTAACTAATGGCATTTCTCAGAACAACATTAAAATTTCTGAATACCGAAAACAGATCAGAAATTTGGAAAGTGAAATTCAAACACTTACCAAAAACATTGCAAACCGAAATTCTGAACATGAGAAGTTAGAATCCTTTAAACAAAGTCTCCAAACTACATACGAAGAACTCGCAACTAAAAAGGACTCAATCAACTATTACGATTTTACGTATAGTTTGCTTAAGGACGGTGGAGTAAAATCCAAAATCATTAAGAAGTATCTACCGCTGATAAATCAGCAAGTTAACCGTTATCTTCAGATGATGGAGTTTTACATCAACTTCACTCTTGATGAAGAATTTAACGAAACCGTCCAATCACCTATTCACGAAGATTTCTCATATGCATCCTTCAGCGAAGGAGAAAAGATGAGAATTGATTTAGCACTTCTTTTTACTTGGAGAGAAGTTGCAAAGTTAAAAAACTCTGCAAACACAAATCTACTGATTATGGATGAAGTGTTTGACAGTTCACTTGATGGATTTGGCACTGATGAATTTCTCAAAATTATTAGATACGTCATCAAAGACGCAAATATCTTTGTTATCTCTCACAAAGATGGTTTACAAGATAAATTTGATAATGTCATTAGATTTGAAAAGGTAAAGGGATTTAGTAGGATGGTTTGAGAAGTGGCACAAGACAAAGACTGGGTGGACCGATTCGTTGATAGGATGAGTGACTGGTTAAATTCACTCACGGAGAAAGATGAGACACAAAATTTGGGAAAGTGGACGTACTCCATCGCGGAGGAACGACAAGGGGAAGAAGAAACCCCAAGCAATTAGGCAAGCAAAGGCACGACTCAGACAGTTTAAAAAGCGTCACATGAACCGCTCCGATGGGGCGGTTTCGTCGTATTATGGGTTCATACGAAAGAAATCCAATGGCAGTCCGTCACGAAATCAAATCTCAACTTGCTCGCCTTCTTGCTACTGAGGATCTTGTGGTGGAGCACAAGCAGGTTTCTACTGCTTGCTTTAATGTTCATACCCGTGTTCTGACTCTTCCTTTGTGGGAAAAGGCAAGCAATACTGTTTATGATCTACTGGTGGGTCACGAAGTCGGTCATGCTCTCTTCACTCCCGATGAGGATTGGTTTGATACTGTAAAAGTTCCACAGCAATTTGTGAATGTGGTTGAAGATGTTCGTATTGAGAAGTTGATGAAGCGTCGTTACGCTGGACTCGCTAAAACTTTCTTCAATGGATATAAAGAACTTGACGAAGAAGATTTCTTTCAAATTGCTGATGAAGATATTTCTTCCTTTAATCTTGCTGATCGCGTAAATCTATATTTTAAAGTTGGTAACTTTGTAACTCTGGACTTTACTCCTGAAGAGAAAGAAATTGTTGATTTGATTGCCGCAACAGAAACTTTTGCTGATGCTTTGATTGCTGCAGAGGAACTTTATAAGTATTGTAAAAAGGAAAAGGAACAGCAGCAAAAGGTTGCAGATTGGGACTCTCACGAAACTCAAGGTAATTCCCAATCTCAAGCAAGTGATATTACTGAAGAAAAGCAATCGGAAAGTGAAGAGGAAGGCAAATCTGATTCTTCGCAACCAGAACAAACTAATGAAACTGGATCTGCTCAGGGTGAACAAACTCTCAACACTTCTTCAGGTGATGAAGAAGAACCTGAAGTTCGCACTGCCGAATCTTTGGAAGATAAGATTCGTGATTTGGTGAACGACAGTGGTTCCGAAAATGTTTATATTGAAGTTCCTCAAGTAAATCTTGATACTGTCATCGGCAAAAACTTTGATATTCATAAAGAAATTGATTCTTCCTTTAAGCATCAGCAAGAGCAGCATGATAATTATGGCAAAGAGAATGGTCGGTTGGAATCTGTTAATATCTTTAAATCTGCAGATGAAGAGTTTAAGAAGTTCAAACTTTCTGCCCAAAAGGAAGTGAATTATCTTGTAAAGGAATTTGAGTGCCGTAAGGCAGCAGATTCTTATGCCCGTGCCTCTACTTCTCGCACTGGTGTTCTTGATACTGCTCGCCTTCATTCTTACAAATATACTGAAGACTTGTTCAAGAAAGTGACTGTAATTCCTGATGGAAAAAATCACGGTCTGATCTTCATTTTGGATTGGAGTGGGTCAATGCAACACGTTCTTCTTGATACTTGTAAGCAACTCTTCAATCTTGTGTGGTTCTGTAAGAAAGTTTCTATTCCCTTTGAGGTTTATGCTTTCACTAATGAATGGCGCCGTGGTGAGTATGATTATGCAACTGGAAAGTATCTTTCTTCTGATCGCACTCCTCATTATGAAAAGAAAGAAGGTGCTCTCTGTATTGATGAGACATTTTCTCTGATGAATCTTATTACCAGTAAAGTTTCTGGAAATCAACTTGAAAAGCAAATGCTGAACATTTGGCGTCTTGCTATGTGTTTTAGTGATACGTATCGTTGTTCCTATACTTATCCCAATCGTCTTTGCCTTTCTGGAACTCCTTTGAATGAAGCACTGATTAGTCTTCATCAAATTCTTCCTAAGTTTCAACAGGAAAATAAACTTCAAAAGGTTCAGTGTATTGTACTTACTGATGGTGAAGCAAATCATCTTGCTTATCACAAAGAAGTAAAGCGTAATTGGGAATCTGATCCATATATGGGAGTTCGTAGTATCAATCCAAATAAAACTTTCCTGAGAGATCGTAAACTTGGAACTACCTATAAGATTGATTATGGGTATCACCAATTTACTGATGTTCTTCTTAATAACCTGAAAGATAAGTTTCCTTCTGTGAATTTTATCGGCATTCGTGTTCTGTCCAATGGACATGCTAACCGATTTATTAGTCTCTATTATTCTCAACTTGATAAACAGTATGAGAAAATTCAAAATGATTGGAAGAAACTGAAGAGTTTCACCATCACAAATTCTGGATATGATGCATACTTTGGACTTTCATCCAGTGCTTTGTCTCAGGATGCTGAGTTTGAGGTTGCCGAATGTGCAACTAAAGCACAAATCAAATCTGCTTTTGTGAAGTCTCTTAAAACCAAAAAACTAAATAAAAAAGTTCTTGGTGAATTCATTTCTTTGGTAGCATGAAACAAAAATTTCCTTTTGAACACGTTGTCAAATACGATACTAAAGAAGTGTGGATTGCTTGTAGCAGTGTAATTACTGCTATTGGCATTCCTGCACTTGTTGAGAAATACTATCCTGGTTATAAAGGTCATATCGGTAGCAAGGAGTATCTGGAGACGCTTCGCAACCAGTTGGCAAACTGACCACAGGGGGTCCTTTGGACCCCTTTTTCGTTCTATAATGACTTCAGTTCAAACAAACCCACTTCATGACTCGCATTCAGATGACCGACGATCAAATTCTGACCGATCTAAAGAATACCTTCGGAAAAGAGTTTACTGCTGCTGACGTTCGTGGTTATTGTGCTTCTAAAAATATTTCTTATCCTACTGTCACTAAACGACTGGAAAACTTTAAAGTTGGGCGTGGTCGTTGGAATATGGAAGTGACTCTGGAAAAAGTTCAGGAGATTGAGCGTAACTTTAATTCTCCTGCCGTTCTTCCCACAGCAACTCAAAATCTCATTCCTGATAAAGATGATACCTTCGTCAAGTTTGGTAACTTTAACGATATTAAACGCATTATTCAGTCCCGTCTCTTTTATCCTACGTTCATTACGGGTCTTTCGGGTAATGGTAAAACGTTCAGTGTGGAGCAAGC
>Ga0129333_10007800_pt1 | contig 10095 bp, 9 predicted proteins | sample CPB6_08_DNA_FD_94474 | JGI IMG/M metagenome (GOLD analysis project Ga0129333, IMG submission 94474) | Freshwater to marine salinity gradient microbial communities from Chesapeake Bay, USA - CPBay_Sum_0.6_0.8_DNA | ecosystem: Environmental > Aquatic > Marine > Coastal | place: USA: Chesapeake Bay...
GGGGCATTGATTGTGCCGCTGCCAGGGCGGATGCCGCCGATGTCGCCGGACAGCCGATCCAGTTCTGGCTCCGCCGGAACTCTCCTGGTAGACGATCGGCTCTGCGGCCCCTGGCCAACAGCCAGGTGACGTCGGCCTGGCTGAGCAGGGGTCTCAATGCTGCAGAACAGGTGGTGACCCAAGTCACGTCCCTCCGCTCAGCGGGGGGCGACGCAGCGGTCAGGTGATTGCGCGAAAACCCTTATGGCAACTGGGTTTTCTGGGATGGGGGTCGCGAGGATCGAACTCGCCTAAGGCGGATTATGAGTCCGCTGCATTCACCAGATTGCTAGACCCCCGCAGGAAGGCGGCACCGCCGCGCGGCGGTTGTCTACCACAGGCCGCGCACCGGCGCTGCGCCCCTCTCAGCAGGACCAGCCGAGCCGGCGCACGCGTCAGGCGGCAACCCCTGACAGAAGCCGTTGCTCACGTCGGCGGTGCGCCAGGGCATCGGCCGGCTCTGCTGCTCAAGCAGCACTTGATAGGTGTTCTCCAACGCGGCGCCATCCCAGACGACCGTCTGGTCCGGGAAACCGAAGCCCATCACCCGCGTGCCATCACCGCCCCCCATGGCGATGCCGAGCAGATCGGTGATCTGGTGGGTGACATCAATGCCGCGGGCAAAGGGCGCGGTGTAGCTGTAAAAGCGACGCTGCATCAGTTCGGCGGTGGTGGTCACCGGCCCACAGCGGGTCACCTCCACCGGTGCGTTACCCGTAGGCGCCTCGATGCTGGTGCTGCACACAACCGGTCCAGCCTTGGCCTGTCCCGCAGCGGCGAGAGCCCCACCCAGGGCACCCAGCGCAACCAGCAGCATCTGGCCCTTCATCCCCTCATCCCAAGGCTGCGCGCAAACTAGACAGCTGACGCCGCATCCGCCAGAGGCATGACCCAGTCCCTCCACCTGCCCGAGGCCAGCGCCGACCGGCGCCAGCGGCTGCTGGAGCTGCTGGCGCAACGCGCCTACCGGCACGGCAGCTTCACCCTGGCCTCGGGGCGCACCAGCAACCACTACGTGAACTGCAAGCCGGTGAGCCTGAGCGGCGCAGGACTGGCGCTGCTGGCCACGCAGATGCTGGAGCTGGTGGAACCGGACGCCGCGGCCGTGGCCGGCCTCACTCTCGGTGCCGACCCCCTGGTGAGCGGTGTGGCCCAGGCGGCCGCTCTGAGCGGCCGGGCGCTGGATGCCCTGATCGTGCGCAAGGAGGCCAAGGGCCACGGCACCGGCGCCTGGCTGGAGGGGCCCCTGCCGCCGACCGGCAGTCACATCACCGTGCTGGAAGACGTGGTCACCACGGGCGGCTCCTCCCTCAAGGCGGTGAAGCAGCTGCGCGAGGCGGGCTACACGGTGGAGCGGGTGGTGACGATTGTGGACCGCCAGGAGGGCGGCCAGGAGGCGATGACCGACGCCGGCCTGGAGCTCTGCAGCCTCTTCCTGCTGGAGGAGGTAGCCGCCGCCTCCACCGCGGCCCGCTGAGGCGCTCTCCTGCCATCCAGCCCTCAGACCAGCGCCAGGCGCTGCCACCCCCCTACCACCCGCGATGTCTGCCCCCACACCCGCCCGCTGGAGCACCGCCATCAGCCTGCTCCGCCTGGACGGTGCCGATACCAGGCGCTTTCTGCACGGCCAGAGCAGCCAGGCCATCGAACCGGGCCAGCCGGGCGACTGCCTGGCCACCTGCCTGATCAGCGCCACAGCGCGGATGCGCGCGCTGGCGCTGGTGTGTCTGGATGCAACGGGCGCCGAGCTGCTGGTGCTGGCCGGCGACGGTGCCGCAGTGCATCAGGCCCTGGATCGCGTCTTGTTCCCCGCCGATCGCGTGCGGCTGGGCACACCGCAGCCGGCCACGCTGGTGCGCTGGCTGGGGGATCCGCAACCGGAGACCGACGACGACACCAGGCTGCTGCGGCCTGGTGTCGACCTCGGCGCAGGCCGCGACCAGGCCGTCCTGCTGCAGCGGGATGGAACCAGGCTGCCCGCCTGGCTGGCGGCGCTGCCGGAGCTGAACGACGAGCAGGTGGAACGCCTGCGCCTGCGCCAGGGCTTCCCCGCCGCCCCGGCTGAACTCAACGACGACACCAATCCATTCGAGCTGGGCCTGGCCGACTGGGTGAACCTGAACAAGGGCTGCTACGTGGGCCAGGAAACCCTGGCCAAGCTGGCCACCTACGACGGTGTCAAACAGCAGCTGCGCCATTGGCGTGCCGACAGCGCCACCGCCGACCGCTGCCACCCGGGTGCAGGGCTCACCACGGCGACGGGCGAACGAGCCGGTGTGATCACCTCGATGCTGGCGGGCGCCGAGGGCGTGGAGGGGCTGGCGCTGGTGCGCCGCTCCGCGCTGATGGAGCCGGAACTGCTGGCGGGGGCGGGGCCCAGTGGCGCGGCGGCGATGGATGGGAGCAGCACTGCGCTCCGCTTGCAGATCAACACACCAGCCGGCTTCACGGCGCCGCCGGTGGGCGCCGGACGTCCTCAGACGGTCTGATCCCCGTCCAGCAGCCAGCGGGCCACCGCCCAGGTGGCCAGGGCATCGTCGTGGTTGTAGCGGAAGATCCAGCGCAGGTTGTGGCTGGAGCCGCGGCGGGCACGGCCGGCGGTCGATCGAGCCCCGAGGCGCCAGCGACGCCACCACAGCAGCGCCCGGGCGCCATCCACCCCCTTCTGGCGCCAGCGGAAGCCCAGCCAGACGGCGGTGGCCTTGAGGCCATAGCTGGTGGTGGGCATCCACCACTGCTGCCGCAAACGCTGGTGGACATCCACCAACCGCAGCCGCAAGGCCGCCAGCTCACGCTCGCGCGAGCCCTGACGCTGGGCGAGGCGCAGCAGAGCGAGGCGCTCGGTCTCGCCGTAGTGCAGCACCGGCCAGTCGGGATAGGCCTGCAGCAGCTGCCGCAACCGCTGCCAGAGCCTGGCCTCACCGTGCTCCAGCAGAGCCAGCAGCGGCCGATAGGGCGCCGCCGCCGCCTCGGCCGGCAGCGGCCACTGCCCATCGGCGCGGCGGGCCAGCATCACGAAGCCGTGCAGGAAATCGTCGCGGGCGTCGGGGTCGGATTCGATGTCGTAGATCAGCACACCCGGGGCTGCCGCCAACTCCGGCAGAGCCGGGCCAGGTGCCCGCCGCAGCGGCTGGCCGGCCTGCTGCACCCGCGCCTGGGTGATCAGCTCAGCCGCCACCTCAGCGTGCTGCTCACCATGCACCGCCAGCGCTTCGGCCAGCCGCTGCGGATCGGCCGCGGCCAGATCCGCCAGCCGGTTGATGCCCTCACCCACCAGCATCTCGCGCCGCCGCGCACCGATGCCGCTCACCTCGCTGAGGTGGCCCTCGGCGACGGCCTGCTGATCACAGGCGACACGCCAGCTGCAGAGCACGCATTTCTTGCGATCCGCCACCAGAGGTGGTGGCTGAAGCCGGGCCAGGTCGTCCGCCAGCTTGAGCAGCGCCTCATCGAGCTGGCGCGGCAGGCTGCCGCTGAGGGGCAGCAGCTCCTGCTGCAAACCGCGGCCGGCCCCGTTGAGCACCAGGCCATGGGGTACCGGAGCCGCCTGCTCCTGCTCCAACAGCCGCCCCCAGAGCGCCAGCACCAGGCGGTGTTCACGGGTGGTGCGCCGCCCCTGGCGGTAGAGCACCGGCCGATAGGCGTGCGGCCCCCAGCGGCTGGTCCCTTCGATGCGTTGCAACAGGGGCGGATGGGCCTCCAAGCGCAGGAAACCAGGGAAGGCCGGCGCCGCAGGCCCTGAACCGCGCAGCCGCAGGCCCACCAACGCCGGCACAGCGGCGGCCGCCGCGCTTTCACCGCCCTGCGGGCGTTGGGGGAACAGGGTGGAGAAACTGCGGCGCTGCTCATCAAGCTGCAGCTCGCGGTGCGCCGTCCACTGACGCTGATCAGAGGCACCGAAGCGATCAAGCCAGGCGCGGCGCTTGCAGCGGAGCCAGCTGCGCAGCAGCCGGTCGGTGAGCAGGATCTCGCTGGACACGGGTTTCACCGTAGGCGGGCCGCTGCCGGCGCTGGCCGTGCCCCTCCTGCACGCAGGCGCACGGCCCGACTGCTGGCACGATCAGTAACGCCCTGCGCCTCTGCACCGATGGCATCCGCGCCCCTGCCCCTGGAGGCCAGCCCGATCGCCTTCGGCACCGATGGCTGGCGCGGCATTCTCGGGGTGGATATCACCGTGGAGCGGCTGCTGCCGGTGGCAGCAGCCGCAGCTCGCGAGCTGGAATTCTCAGCGCCGGAGGGGCTGACCAGCCGCGAGATCGTGATCGGCTACGACCGCCGCTTCCTGGCGCCCGAGCTGGCGGAGGCGATCTGCAGCGCCGTGCGCGGCGCCGACCTGGTGCCAGTGCTGGCGGAGGCACCGATCCCCACGCCGGCCGCCAGCTGGGCAGTGGTGGAGCGGCAGGCGCTCGGCGCCCTGGTGATCACCGCCAGCCACAACCCGCCGGAATGGCTGGGCTTGAAGATCAAGGGCCCGTTCGGCGGCTCGGTGGAAGGCGACTTCACCCAGCGGGTGGAGCGCCGCCTCGAGGCGGGCGGCATCACCGTGCCGATCGCTGGCGACAGCCTCCGCTTCGATGCCTATGGCACCTACTTGCGCGGCTTGAAGGCCAAGGTGGACACCGCCGCCCTTAGCGCCGGCCTGGAGCGGCTGGGGCTGCAGGTGATCGTGGACCCAATGCACGGCTCTGCCGCCGGCGGCCTCACCCGTCTGCTGGAGGGGGCCGCCACCGGCGATCACCTGCGCGAGATCCGCTCGAACCGCGACCCACTGTTTGGCGGCAACCCACCCGAACCGCTGGCCCCTTACCTGGGGGAGCTGATCGCCGAGGTGCGCGCCTCAACCCTGGCCGGCCGGCCGGCGGTTGGCATCGTGTTTGACGGCGACGGCGACCGCATCGCCGCCGTGGATGAGCACGGCCGCTTCTGCAGCACCCAGTTGCTGATGCCGCTGTTCATCGATCACCTGGCCCGGGCCCGCCAGCTGCCGGGGGCGGTGATCAAGACCGTGAGCGGCTCCGATCTGATGCAACGGGTGGCCGCAGGCCTGGGTCGCCCCGTGCTGGAGAAGGCGGTGGGCTTCAAGTACATCGCCGCCGAGATGCTGACCGGCGAGGTGCTGGTGGGCGGCGAGGAATCAGGCGGGGTTGGCTTCGGCATGCACCTACCCGAGCGCGATGCCCTGTTCGCAGCGCTGCTGCTGATCGAAGCCCTGGTGGAGGGAGGCGTGCCTCTGGGGCAGCGCATCGATGCCCTGCAGCAGGCCCACGGCGGTGCCGCCGCCTACGACCGCCTCGATCTCCGCCTGCCGGACATGGCCAGCCGCGGTCGTCTTGAGCAACTGCTGGCCGCGACGCCACCGGCCGAGGTGGCCGGCGCAGCGGTGCAGGAGGTGATCCGCACCGATGGCATCAAGCTGCGTCTGGGGCCGAGCCACTGGCTGATGCTGCGCTTCTCCGGCACCGAGCCACTGCTGCGGTTGTACTGCGAAGCCCCCAGCGCGGCCCGCGTGGCGGAGGTGCTGGGCTGGGCGCGGCAGCTGGCGGAAGCGATCTGAATGCGGCGATGGTCGGCAACGCCGCCCCCTTGGATCCAGAGCCTGAACCGGTGGCGGTGGTTTGATGAAGCCCTGGATTCCTCTGATTCAGCCTGAGCCCATGCATCTGGTGATCGCCAGCGGCAATGCCGGCAAGGTGCGCGAATTCGGCGCCCTGCTGGCGGATCTGCAGCTTGAGACGCGGGCCCAGCCGGAAGGCCTGGCCGTGGAAGAAACCGGCAGCACCTTCGCCGCCAACGCCCGGCTCAAGGCCGAGGCGGTGGCCCGCGCCACCGGCTGCTGGGCCCTGGCCGACGACTCAGGCCTGAGCGTGGACGCCCTCGGCGGCGCCCCCGGCGTGCACTCAGCCCGCTACGCGGACAGCGATGCGGCGCGGATCGAGCGGCTGCTGCGGGAGCTGGAGGCCGCCGGTGCCAGCACCGCCGCGGCACGCGGCGCCCGGTTCACGGCGGCGCTGGCCCTGGCCGCCCCGAATGGCGGCGTGGTGCTGGAGGTGGAGGGCCACTGCCCCGGCACGATCCTGGCCGCCCCCCGCGGGGAGGGGGGCTTCGGCTACGACCCGGTGTTCTTCGTGCCGGAGCTGGGGCTGAGCTTTGCCGAAATGGATAAAGCCCAGAAGGCCGCCATCGGCCATCGCGGCCGCGCTTTCGCGACGCTGCAGCCACAGCTGCAGGCGCTGCTGGCTCAGGAGAGGCAGTAATCCAACGCCAGGCTGAGGCTGCGCTCCGGCGGCGGTGCCTCATCGGGATTGAAGCTGGCGGCGACCATGCGGGCGTAAGGCATCGGCCGGGGGGCACCGCCGCTGCGCTGGTCGATGCGCAGCAATTGCACGCGCCGCAACCCCAGGGTCTGGGCCGTGAGATCAGCCTGGCGACGCCCCTCCGCCAGGGCCTGGCGCAACAGTGAAGCCTGGAGATCGCGCTCCGAACCACCGGCGGCCTGGGCGGTGAATCCGCGCAGGGTCACCCCTGGCAACCGCCCGGCGGTCTGGATCAGGGCGTCGTAGGTGGCCTTGCTCACCACACCGGAAACAGAGGTGCTGGCGTGCTCGCGCACCGGCATGACACCCGGCCCCGTGCCACCGCCGCTGCGGTAGGTGCTGGGGGCGGGGATCGTCAGGTCGCCGCTCACCAACGGCCGCAGGGCGGTCCGCAGCTTGGCCAGGCGGCTGTTGAGCAGTGCCATCGCCTCAGCCTTGCTGGGCGCCTCCGCCTCCAGGCCCAGCTCAAAGCGGAAGCGATCGAAGGCGGCTGTGCCGCTCTGCTCCACCTGGAGCTGCAACAGGGTGCCGTCGCAGCGGGCCAGGCCTGCAGGCATCGCCATTGGCACCTCGACAGCCAGCGTGACCGAAGGCACCAGGGCACAGCTGGCGAGCGAGACCAGGCCAAGGGCGCACTGCGAGAGGGCGCGTTGCGGCGTCTGAATCGGTGCCATGGATCGGACCCGGAACATCATTGGCTCTGATCCGTGTCTAAAGCAAGCGCACACCGCTGGTGCACCTGCACCGCAGCCAATCTCCGCCGGCTGCGGTCGTTGGTCAGCGCACCGCCAGATCCCCAACCGCTGGCTGCCACGCCTCCAGCCGCCAATCGACCCCGCCACTGCACACCATCGGGTCACCTTGCACCAGCAGCACGGCAGCGGCGTAATCAGCCGCCTGCAGCACCAGCAGGCCGCCGCCACCGGGCCGGCCCTGCCCATCCACCAGATAGCCGCTGCTGATCACCACCCCAGCCGCCCGCTGCTCCGCCACCCAGGCACGATGGGCCTCAAGGTGAGGCTTCATCGCGGCGTAAGGACGCAGAAACGTTTCCTGCTTGATGAACCAGGGCACCGTCGGCGCGGGGGCACTGACCCCATGCTGCTCAGGCGGGGGCGAAACTGCCGTGCAGGCCATAGGGAAGCGCCAGGGGCAGCTCGAGCACCGCCAGCTCCACCAGCGTGGCGGCATCGAGGATCACCAGGTCGCTGGCGCAGCGGGCACCGTTCCAGACCACACACAGCACCCAGCCGTCATCCTCGGCGCTGGCACCAGGGCGGGGCACCATCACGGGCTCGCTGACGAAGCCCCGCGGCGCGGCACTCCAGACACGCCGCTCGCCGCTGATCAGATCCAGCTTCTTGATCGCCTGCAGAGGGTCGTTGCCGGTCTCGCGCTCAGCCACCGCCATCCAGCCGTAACGGCAGGGCAAGCCCTCGCGCTCGGGATTGACCATCGCGAACTCGCAGCAGCGCTCACTCAGGCGGGTGGTGCTGACCGTGCCATCGCTGAGGTTGATGCGGCACTGTTCGAGCAAGCCCTCCGGCAGCAGCTCGAAATCAATCGAGCGGAAGTCCACATCCGGGCCGATCGAGGGGAAATCGCTGTAATAGATGCTCTCCACCGCCAGCGTGTCGCCCTCCTCCCAGGCGTTGAGGTGGTGAAACACGAAGCCGTCGGGAGCGTCGATCAGACGCGGCGCCTGGCCGGCGAAGGCGCCGCTGTCGCGTGGGATCAGCCAGAACTTGGCCTGCCCGCCCGGCTGCGATTGCAGGCACTGGGCCGCTCCCTTGCGACCGAACACGTAGGGCAGCGGGTTGAAGGCGATGGCGTTCTGCAGGAACACCGCCCAGTTGGGGGTGATGGCGAAATCGTGCAGAAAGGCGAAGCCGTTGAAGCTGTCGCGGCGCTCGCTCAGCAGCTGGCCGGCCTTGATGCCGCTGGCGGGGTCGTCCTCGGTGGCGAACTCCATCAGGCGGATCGTGCTGCGCGGGCCGGTCTTGACGCCGAAGGTGACCATGCGCGGAGCACCGTGATGGCCGGGATCAAAACGGGGGTGAGCGCTGAAGGCCTCGCCGGGTTTGAGCACACCATCGAGCAGCGACAGACCACGGGTTTCCAGCGTGTCGGGGTCGAGGGCGTAGGGCTCGGCCGCCTCCCACAGGGCCAGCAGCTGATCGCCGAGCCGCACCACATGGGTATTGGCGATGTTCTTGAGGCGCAGGTCGAAGGCATTGGCCAACGGACCACCGGGCTTCTGGCTGCCGAAAACGCCGCGGTAAAGCACCCTGCCGGCCTGCTCCTCCGCCAGCCAACCCTCCGTACGCACAAAGCGATTGCGCAGCTCCGCCTTGCCGCCCGCAAAGCGCAGGGCGGTGATCATGCCGTCACCATCAAAGGGGTGATGCACCCACTGGCCGCCACGTTCCAACCGGCCGGGCCCATTGCGATAGAGGGTGCCCTCCAGCTCGGGCGGGATGGCGCCACGGGCGGCAGCAACGGGCACGCCCTCCAGCTCCACCCCAACATTGCGGAAGGCGCTGGCCCAATCGGCGCGGTTGTAGGCCGGTGCAGGGGCGACGGTCATGGAGGCAGGGCACGGGCAGGTGGGGCCATCATCAGGTAACGGAGTGTGAAGGTGCGAGGGGGTGCGCAACGGCTCCCAAGATCCCCGCGCAGCCAGCCCCCGGAGCGGGGAGGCATCGGCGCGCCAGGAAGGGCCTGAACCGGCGCCTCAGGTTCCTGGATGCAGCAGAAACCATGACCAAGGCGGGGCGACCGGGCCTGTAGCCGTGGCGTCGCCAAGCGACGCCACACAGACCCTGGCCGGAGCACGATGCCCCACTCAGATCAGGAGCGGTGCCGGCGCAGCTTGCAGAGGGTCTGGCCAGTTGGCAGCAGTCCAACCGAAGCCGCATCTGCAATCAGCAGGATCGCCACCAACACAACCGGCATCTCCGAGAACCTCCAGAGCGGCAGAGGCAACGGCCATGCCAACGCACCATGCATCTTCACCAATCACCTCTCGGATAGAGGCAGCCAATCCATGGGGATCGACAAGCCGCTCACCCATCGCCTCAGAATCAATGAGAGCGTCGCGAAGCATGGCGGAGCAGACATCGCAGGCCAATGGCGAAGCATCCTCAGCCCCTGTGATCGAATCCACAGCTGAGGTCGGCCCAGGCGAGCATGCCGTGACAGGAGTGGTGGCAGAACTGGTGAGGCTGTCCTGCTCGACAACAGGGAAGCCTTCCTCGTACTCAGGGAACTGAGTGGCTGTCGCGCCACCCTGAGCGGCAAAAGCAACATCCTCCGCCACTCCAATGCTGCCATCGTCATAGACAACGGCCATTTGGCCATAAACCTGCACATCACCGCCGGCAGCCAGATACGCCTGGCTGTCGCCGCTGTAGCCAAGGGCAATACTTTGAACACCCCAGGAGGCCAAATCCTTGAATTCACCAGACTGCTGAACACCATCGGAATTCAGATCCTGCCAAATACCGAAGTCACGCCAGGCGTCATCCCTCCGATCGAAGATGCCATCATTATTGGTATCGAAAACGAGTGCAAGCGCCTGCATATCCGTCTCAGCACCAGGCGCCCAGAGGGTGAATGCATATTCCCTGAGATCACTGATTAAGCCATCTTGATTGCAGTCGTACGCCAATAGGCCATCATTCGATCCCAGCCAAGCCATCGAGAAAGCATAACCAGAGAGCCCCACCTCAACCCCTTGCGA
>Ga0129333_10007803_pt1 | contig 10093 bp, 5 predicted proteins | sample CPB6_08_DNA_FD_94474 | JGI IMG/M metagenome (GOLD analysis project Ga0129333, IMG submission 94474) | Freshwater to marine salinity gradient microbial communities from Chesapeake Bay, USA - CPBay_Sum_0.6_0.8_DNA | ecosystem: Environmental > Aquatic > Marine > Coastal | place: USA: Chesapeake Bay...
AGGTGCTCAAAACGAGATTCTACATATTCAAGGATGGTGTCAATAGTATCTTGCACATCGTCACATTCAACTTCGTTGATTTGACCGTCATCACCATAATTGAGCATTTGGAGTGTCTCCTCTTGTGTATGTATGTAGTATAGCAGGCGGTTGGATGGGTGTCAAGCCCTCTTAAGAATCTCTTAGGGACTCAGCCCCTTTGACCGCCGACATCGTTGATTGTAGTGGATTTTGAGTGGTCTGTCAAGCTCGACTTTTTTGACCAATTTTTTGCCGAGATTTTTTTTGCGCCTATTTGGTAATTAGAGGTCAATTTTGGATTTTCTAATTTAGTCTGATTGTGCCACCTTGTATGTTAATTACTCCTGGTGCAGTCATATCAATCTTGCCAGAAGATTTGATTGTGATATCGCCAGGACTTTCGATTGTTACGCCAGTCTGTGATTTACTTGCCACTAAACCAGTTACGTTAGCAATATTTGCTCCAGTAACACTAAATGTATTCGCACCAAGGATTTTAGTTGTTAAAGCACCATTAACTGTAACTGTCGCTGCTCCATTAAGTTGAGATAACATTCCAGTTGGATTAAGTGCAATAAAGTTTTGAGAAGCGCCTGGTGTTGCGCCAATACCCATACCAACTTGAAGACTACCAAGCATTGATGCTGCACCTTTGGTTGTCTTCATCGTAACACCACCTGTGGCGGAATCGAAACCAGAACCAGGAGCAAATGCCGCTACTACATCTGGAGTAGCACCAGGAATACCAATTCCAGCACCAGCAATCGTCTTACCAATCATCGATGCTTCTTTAATGGCAGTAGCTAATACATTTCCAGTGTATGATTTGATATTAATATCACCAGGATTACCGCTAAATGTTGTTGCCGTTCCAGCACCTGCTAGTATGCCAATTAATCCAGTTTGTGTTACAATACCAATATCTCCCTCTTTAGATACTGACTGTATGAAATCTCCATTGTCAACTTCGATTCGCATCGCAGTTATCTTAGGAGTATTATTTTTATTAGCAGAGATAACTAATGCTTCTGGTTGAGCAACACCCCATACAGGTGGCACTGATGGTCCCACAGTATTGACTTCGCTTCCTTGAGCTTCAATACGCATCTTCTGACCTGCTTGAATGTATACATTACCGCTAGTAGCAATAACTTTATCTCCAGAAGCTCTTTCAGATACTGTTGCCATTGAAGATCCAGACTCGGATATCTTGGCAGCACCTGCCTTTTCATTTACTTGTGATGCTGTAGTTGTAGAAACATTAGCATCATTAATAAATTTACCTGCCTTGATAGTTACCTCACCGCCACCTGATGCTGGCAACTCAAAACCAAATAGTCCTGCTGCTGCCTTTGTAAAAACTTCACTAGCGTCAAAACCAGACAAGATATTTACTGCTTTAGTAGCATTAATGGTAAATGTTTCTGCAGCATTCATTACAATATTTTTACCACTGAAATGAATATCACCATCAGAGCATTCAATATCTAATCCACCATTATTAACTAAGATAGAAAATGCTGGGTATCTTTTTTCTGATACAGATTGGTCACTAGAATTACTGATAGGGTTTTCTTCATCATGTTTTCCAGAAGTATTAATGTTGATTGCTAGTGAAGTGCCAACATTAATTCTAGTATTTGACTGCGACTCAACTTCTATCCTTCCGCATGTTAAATCTTCTGCTACTGGACTCGATGCTTTAATTCTTACGGTGCCCTTTTCATCAACCGCAATTGTAGATCCAGTTGTGGTAATTGTGCCAAAACTACTGTCTCCATAAGGACTTTCTGATGCCCAACATAAATTACCTTTCTTTATTTCAACCTCTGAGTCAGGAGGAATCATTGAAGTCTGACAGTCTTCTAAAGGAGCTAGTGCTTTGTTGTCAGTCCAATCAATATTACCTGCAATACTACTTCCAATTGGAGTTGGCGTTGCATTAGGATCTCCGTAACTTACATTACTATATTGACTCATTTACTCTCTCCTTATGGGCAGTCAATGTATTCACCAACAGGAGTTGGTCCAACAACTTCTGCAATTTCTCTTACATCTTGTCTATCTAGACAAGCAATATTTGCTATAGCAATGGCGCCAACTCCTCTAGAAACTGGCACGATTTTAATCAAAGGATTTTCAGTAAATGTTTTTGATTTATTTTTTACTTTGATATCAACCAATACACCGTTTGCAATGATAGCTTCTGCCACATCCAATTCACCATCAACAAACACAGCGGGTGGTATATCATATCCAAATCCTGGTTTAATAATAGTAAATCCAGTAATAATACAATCTAAATTATCTGTTGGTGGATTGGGCGGATAACCTCTTCCTGGTCGTACAACATTAATGCTAGAAACAAATCCTTCATCATCTAATACAGCAACAGCAGACGCACCATATCCTCTACCATTTCCCTGAATATAAATTGCTGGAGCATCCAAATATCTAGTACCTGGAGCACAGATACCAATGCTAATAATTTGTCCCGTGTTGGAAACAATAGGAGGACATGCGATAGGTGGTGTTGGTGGTGGAGCTACTGGATCTGGTGTAACTGGTGTGATTGGATTACCTTGAATCGCAAACTGAGTAGCAGCACCACCATTCTGCAGTGCAACATAAACTACTTCAGTATCAGAAAAACTTACTGGGTCACTAACTGTAATCTGAGACGTGGCAATATTATCAACCACTGTAAATGTACCTATCAAACTATTATTAACGAAATCAGATACTTGTAGATTAAATCCAAACATAAAGTAATTTAATTGAGTGCCATTTGATATGCCAGTAGTTCTCAAAGTAAATGTAATTACTGACCCTGCTTGCGCTAATACTGGTGTTACATCTAAAGCATATGTAACGTTAGCACCAGATGGTATAGCGACTGGTGTGTATATTGCTGATGCCAACCCTCTAATTCTTAAGGGTGATGCAGATGCAGTATTTTGAGATGAATATCTCGCACTGGTAGTATTTGAAATGAATGTTGTGAGATTGATACTACTTGAAAATCTAATTGTGCCGTAAGAAGTATCAAAAAAGTCTTGTCTAGGATTATTTCTCACTGTAGATGTATTCACATAGATGTATCCAACATCAGAGAATGCTTCGTCAGGATTATGACCTGCAGAGCGACATCTACATCTAAAACCATCTCCATCATCACCAACTGCTATTGACGATAACGTTAAATTACTACTAGTTGCTCCTGGTATGTCAACCCAACTGACAGTAGATGAAGTTGAATCTGACCTTTGCCATTGATAATCAATTGTGGCACCATCTGATGTTGTTGCTACAATAAAAAATGTATTAGAATCACCCACATTTTTAGTTGAACTTTGTGGGTCTACGAGGATACTTAATGTTGGTGTTGTTGGTGTTGTAGAAGTTGTCCCTGTTGGAGATCCTGTTGTTGTAGATGGTGTTGTTGGGGGAGTTGGGTCTGGTGTCCCTCCAGTAATAGCAACATTTAATTCTGGATTGACTGGTGCTAAAGCATCTTCACACTGGGCAACTGCTGGAGACGGTTTAGTATCTGCTGCGATAGCTGATAGTAGTGCATCCAAATCATCCGCCAGTCCCTTTGCTTTTGTTTTTGGTCCTTCGCCACAATCTTTAATAACTTTCTTGCACTTCTCTGGTAATCCAGCACATGTAATGCCAAGAAAGCTCATGATTTCAGCAATGGTGCCGAAGATTTTATTTAATGGAGCAGCAACTCCTTGCAAAATATTGAGCAAGGGGGCCATGATAGAATTGATAGCGTTGGTGATAAAGTTTTGAAGAGATGACATCAATGAATTTACCATTGATTCAATACCACAAAGAGCTTCAGACCAAAACTTATCTACTAATCCCATAACAAAATCAGTAAGAAACTTTAAAATTCTGTCGTAGAGATCTTCAATCTGACAACCAATTTTTTTAAGTTGGTCAGTTAAAAATTTTTGAATTTTATCTAGTAACTTCTCTGGTCTCTTTGGATCATAAGGCGGTTTAGCATTCTTTGGTTTGCCTTTATCAGAAATCAAACTTAGCAGTGCATTAATTAAATACTGCACTCCCTGCTGCACTAAGTTATATAATTTACCTTTCAACCAACTGTAACTTTGAAAGATAATTGCCATTATCTTATTCACATATCCCATCACAAAAGACTCGGCACTTCTCGCGTATCCAGTTACTTTACTGGTGAGATAACTACCAACCTGTCCACCAGATTGTGAGATTGCCTTAAACATTTCTGATAGAACAATTTCTATCATCGATGCTGTCTTACCTGTAGGACAATCTGCTTGTGAGATGATAGTGCATTTGACTGCTGCTTCATTTAAGGCGCTGCCAGGACACTGAGAATAAGCTACAGCAGGTGGTTGGGATACAGCATTTTCTGGGTTGTTAGCAGTGCCAGGAGGTTGCTGTGCGGTCGCATACTGCCCTGCAGCGGCAGCTGTGACATCTGGTTTAGTCAGTGGCACCGTTGAGTATGGAGGTCCAGCTATAGGACCAGGAGCAAAGTTTTTAAATGCTCTACATCCTTCTGGATTAGCACTTAAGAATGCGGAAAGAGCTGGGTCATCTTCTCCTCTTGCATTTCTAATCGTGCCAATACTCCCTAGAATATATGGTTGCTGTGCCATATCGGAATCCATGAAGAATCCGATTACCCAATCACCCCACTTTAGTTTTGTTGTTACACCACCAGCAGCACTAAATGGAGCAGTTGTTGGCGCTACGGTATTAGCCCATGGCAAAGCATCAGTGCCCTGACTATCACAGTCAGCAAGATGATGTCCTATAATTCTAACCTTATAACGATTAGAATTTTTATCATTCTTATCATCTTGTTCTATCTGTCCTACCCACCAATGGAAACCATCTTTTCCTACAAAATTAGTGGGTCTATTACCGTAGCTTTCAAATGCCATAATCAGACTTCATAAATTCTACATTCGCTAGCATCTGGATTGTCATTGCAATACAAATCCAAAGGTGACGGGTCACGGTCATCATTAGGATGGGACTGCTGATATCTTTCTAGTGCTTCTAATTCTTCTTCAGCATGTCTTCTCGACTGTGATGATGCCAGTGCGTCGTCTACTATTCTTTTGTCATGCTCGATATGTTTTTGAATGTTTTCCATATTACTTTACTTTGCTCGCGGTGTTTTTCCTACCGAAGGAGTCCCTTATGAGAGTAATGTTAGTTGTGCCAGTGCGAGGTTGTGCTCCTCTCATAATAAAATTGTAACCAATATCTTTGATTAAATAATTTCCACTATGCTCTTCATCATAAGGATTTTCTTTTCTATCAGTGTCATCAGTCATGTTTGGTAATAACAATTCCAATTTATCACCAGCTCTTATTGTAAGATTTGGTGGGACTACAATATTTAGCTGTTGATTCGAAGCTAATTTATATCTTGCATTTGATTGAGCAATTGAATACTTATAAACATCTTTATAAGTAGCATCATCTTTACCAGCGGTTGTTTTTTTGTCATGAAACAATTCATGATTAATCATCTGTGTCATAACACGAGTGGCAGACCCAGCTAATTGTTTTTGTCCTAATGGTATCTTAGTTGCAGATCCAAGATGAGACATGTTTTGATAAGTATCTTCTATCTTAAAAATATTTTCTTCGTAGGTGCAACTATTAACATCAAAAAATATACACATTGTAGAGTATAATCCCTGTCTTAATTGCTTAAGAATATCCAATTCATTTGCAAAAGTATAATCCAATACACTTAAATGTGTTTGGTTTTCACTTCCTTCTGTGTTTGCAACTTTATATGTGTAAGTATATTTTGGTCCCTCACCACCATACGGTGCCTCATTAGATGAGCACAATAAATCCAACGACTTAAACACATAAGCATCGTGAGTTTCGTAGAAAACATATCCAGCAGTGCCAGATAATTTAGATAGATTTGATGTATCTACTGCAGCAACACCACTAGAAGCTTCTGCTGTTGTTTGAGAACTTGAATTACCTCTACCTCCACCAGGAGTAGCAGCAGAAATAGTAATAGGTGCTAGCTGATAAATGAAATCAAATGGTCTTTTTAAAGAAGGCAACCACTTTTGAGAAAACATAGCAGGCTCCCCATCATATCTCTTGTCAGTCTTCAATGTTTCTTTGAGAATCTTTTGCACAATCTGGTCATTAGAACCTTCCAGCACTCCACCTATTCTAACTCCTTCATTTACCATGCCAATATAACTCATCAAAGACAACTTATATAATTGCTGTCTTCCTACATTAGTTCTAACATCTATACCATTAACATTCAATTCGTATGTGTATGTTGTATCAGAAAATGTTTCTGTTTTGACATTAAATGTCACCAATTCTCTACCTTGTATTGGAAGTCCAGACAATACGTTAGCAGTTGTATCTTCAATAATTATCTCGCCTAGTATATAAGGATTATTGATGCTTTCGAAAATAGTAAACTCTAAAACAAGTTGTGTGATATCAAACGTCCTGTTATCAACAGAAGTTAGAGTTATAGAATCTACCGTAAACTGTCTTGCGTTATCTGCCATTGCCTTATACTAAATCTGGGTATAAAAAGTCAGCAAATATCATTGCTTTTGTTTTACCTTCTGGTAAAGCAGAACCAAATGAGCTCTCTGCTGAGGATGTTGAAGTTGAAGGTGCTGCAGGTGGCATCACAACTGCAGTTGAAGATGAAGATGAAGAAGAGGGTGATGAAGATGGTGCTGGTCTTGTGCCACCACCAGAAGTTGGTGTCTTGCTTGGAGATGGTTTTGCTGGTTTTAATTTTGCTGCTTCTTGTTTATTTAATCTTTCTGCTAAAGATTTTGCTAACGCTTCTTGCTTTGCTTTCCTTTCAGCAGTTGCACCTTTCTTATTCCACACTTGCCACCATGGATTGCTGCCAACTGCTTGGTCGCTGACACCCATGTTGACCCACTTACCATTTACTTTCTGCACACCCAATCTAGACCTTTGCTCAGATGCTCTTTGCGCTTTTAATCTGGCAGCATGTGCTCTCATGTTAGCTCCTTTATCAGCAGACACGGTGCCTCCTTTCTCACGTCCTAACATTTGTTGTATGGCAGCATCAGTTTGTGCTCTTCTGTTGTTGATGAGATATGCATCTTTACCCATAGCACCAGAAGCAGCAGCACTTCTCGCTGCATTGACAAAATTTTTATCTTTATTCTGCCCCATAGGAGTGGTCAACCATCTCAAGATACCAGCAAGACCATTCTCGGCTGGTTTAGCACCTTGCCCTGGCGTAGGCATCGGTCTAACTGTGCCTGTCGGCAATGGTTGTGGTTTATTTGTTGGGTTTGGTGGTGGTTGTGGTTGTGAAGCGGTTGGTGTTGGGGTAGGTTGCTGTCCTGGTTTTTTAGCAGTAGGCAAAGCAGGTGGTTGTGCTCCTGCTCTTCTAACATAGTCAATTTTATTTAACGCTATTGATCCTCTTGTCACTTTACCACTTTGGTTACCACCAATGATTTCTACTGCTCCATCTTTAGGACTACCCGCAGCAAACATAACATGAGACCTAGACCCACCACCATAATCACCAACAATAACATCACCATATCTGATATTATTTTTATCGACAGGTGCTCCCCAGTTTTCAAAACTATCTGCTAGAGCAGACCCAGACCCTTGAATGCCTTGACGCTTTAGTTGAGAATTAACATAGGCAGCACACCATGGCTGTTGAGTAGGGTCAACAATACCAGTTGCTCCACTCTCCATAATTTCTTGTTTCATTTGAGAAGCATCTTTACCAATGTCTGCTTCTAAATCTCCTTTCAAACTTTCTGGTGTGCCGCCTGGAGGATTATTATCTCCTCCACCACCACCTTTATCTCCCTTTCCTTTACCACCAGCAATGCTAAGTCCTTCAAATAAAGATTGCATAAAATCTTTGGCAGATTTATCTGGGTCTACCTTTCCAAATTGTCCTCTACCAATATTAGATGTAAATGTTAGATTAGAAATACCAAATTCTTTAGATGCTTTTCTAATATTTTGTTTTACTTGATCTCCGACGCTGCCAGAATCTGTTTTGCCTAACATACCAGCAGATACACCAAGTATCATTGCACCAACAGTATCTAATGCTGTATCTTCTGGTGTTGTTTTATTTGTTTTACCTAGAATTTTTTTGCCAGCACTTCTGTTTAAAGGAATAACAGAATCACCAGGATTTAATGTCGTCTTAGTTGGATTATCTACTATACCACCTTTTGACATTGGTGATACAGGAGAAGGAGGAACAGAAGATGGCACAATACCACCTTCAGAAAGTGATATCCCTCTTCTTTCTGCTTCTCTTTCGTATATCCCAAAAGCTCCAAAATCAAATTCTTCTTTTGATGGAGTTAGATATTGTCCACCAGGAATTTTAGCATTTTCCGCCGCCATTCTATCATACTTAGATTGAAGATCAGTGTATTGTTTCCTCAAATCTTCGTCAGATAATTTTTGTACGCCAAATCCAAGAGCTCCAAATCCACCACCAATTGCATCCTGTAATTGAGGCATAAACATTTCCACACCCAACATACCAAGACCAAGTAATCCCCCCTTCCCTGGTTTGAGATTTTTAAAACTTGGCATTTTAAAACCTGTTGGTGGTTTAGGAGCTGGTGCGCCACCACTTGTAGTAATTTTAGGACCACCGCCCAATCTAGGTTTAGGTGATTGTCCCCCTCCTCCCTGTGTTACTGGAGACTTTTTGAATGGATTTAATTTACTTAATAATTTTCTTGGCATGAAATTTTCTGCCAAGTCAGCAATACCTAAAGCATTTAACAACCAATCAAATGGTCCTCCACCACCGCCATCATTTCCACCATTACCACTATCTTTTTTCTCAACATCTTTGGGTCCAGAAACCCCAGCACTATCAGAAGTTTTTTCTAACTTTCTTTCTGCCCTAGCATACTTTGCTTCTTCTAGTGCTTTTCTTCTCAACTCAGTTTGAGAATCAATACTATCTTTGATTACTGTTAAAGTTGATGATGCTCTAGTTACCTCAGATAAATTCTCGCCAGTCATCATCTTGACGCCATCAAGTTTAGACACCATTAATCCAGTGTCTTTCAGAATAGCAGTGAATCCACCCGCAATAAATTCTTTTAACTTACCTTTAGAATCACCGCCGCCATCTCCTGATGGTGGTTTTACTTGCTGGTCACTCTTAGTTTCTTTATTCCAATCAAACTGCTTTGCCCAGTTAGACTTTGCTTTTTTAGATTTGATTGGATTAAATTGATTTGCTAAAGATGATTTAAAAAGAGACCCTTTCTTCGGCGTCTCTCCTTTCTCTGCTGCTTTTTCTCTTTGCTCTTTAGCATCTTCAGCAGCATCACGAATCTTTGCGCCAATAGACATGGCGATGTTCAACACCGATGGTCCTTGACCTGCTTCTACTGGTGTGGATGTTCCTGCTGCCATTCTATCTACCTACCTCAAGATATTTAGGTTACGGATTGGAGATAGCGCATCTCATTGCCTGTCTTTGCAGCAACAAGTGGATTTGCTGGCACATATTTGACTTCTTTAGGACCAGGAACAGGCACAGGAATGTATTGAATAACTGGTTGCACCATCGCAACAGCATTTACACCAGTAGTGCCAGTCACAGTATCTTTTGGTATAGCAACTGGTGTTACTGTTCCTTGTGGTAATGATGCTTCTCGCAATGGTTTAAATGATGGGTCAGGAGCATATGGTTTGTAATACTTACCACCTATTGCTTCGATTGCATCTCTAGGACCAGATTGATATCTCACATTCGATGGTCCTTTATGCGGCGGTCCAAATATTATTCTATCTACAAAATCTACAAACCCAGCAACTTCTACTCCACCTTGACTACCTATCTGCTCATATCTGTTAAAAGCTTTTGCTGGGTCTCTATAGACATCATATTCTTTATTGACTATCGGGAAAATAATAAACTTATTTCCAGTAACAATCAATCCTTCCACACCATGACCTATTACTGGAGTGCCACCAGTGTATTCTTCTGGCACTTTATATCCAGTATCGGGTC
>Ga0129333_10007804_pt1 | contig 10092 bp, 12 predicted proteins | sample CPB6_08_DNA_FD_94474 | JGI IMG/M metagenome (GOLD analysis project Ga0129333, IMG submission 94474) | Freshwater to marine salinity gradient microbial communities from Chesapeake Bay, USA - CPBay_Sum_0.6_0.8_DNA | ecosystem: Environmental > Aquatic > Marine > Coastal | place: USA: Chesapeake...
AAAATGCTGCTAACACGATTGGGAGATCAAAGCCGTATGGTAGTCACAGGAGATCTGGCACAAGCAGATCGTCTTGCAGACAATGGTTTGATCGAGTTTTGCAACCTACTGGGAAATCGTAAAAGAACAGAACATATCGATATCGTTAGGTTTGAAGCCAAAGATATCGAACGTCATCAAGCCGTAAAGGAGGTGTTAGAAATATACGGTGATTAATTAACAGGTTGGCCTTGGGCGTCTACTTCTATCCATGAATAGTCGCCCAGCCATTTTACTCTAGTTATATATTCATATTCTACTGGAGGTGCAGTGGCCCAATCATCAGGGCCCAGCATACTTAATCTTGTACACGTATGTTTATTATCGTACAAGAGCCAATACACTTTCCCATGAAAAATCTGAAACTGATACTTGGCAGCATGAACAGCATCAGTAACTTCCAGCCTACGTTTGATTTGATCAGCCTGTTTTTGTAGCACTGCCACAAGATCCATAATACGTTGATATTCTTGTTGAGCATGTAGGCGTGCTACATTGACCATTATATCCTTTTGTTTTTCAATAGGAATCAGATCAAACTTTGGAGCACCCACATCAGTGGGATAGGGTGTAACATTCTTGTTAAAGAAGTTTACAAGCCCAGTGCCAAGTTCAGCATCAAAACTTGTGCGTCCCTTAGCACTATTTGGTCTATCAGTCATTAACATGTGCCAGTCTAATTAGTGTAGCAGCAAGATTAATCTCAGGATCACTGACCAGTGTATGATCTACAAGACCTTGTTTAATAATCAAAATTGCCTTTTCTTGTTTAGTATCATCACCAAATATAGTCACATTATCATACAACCATCGATATATGTCTTCCATTTCTTCAGGTCTAGCCTGACTACAAACAAGTTTACGTGCCTCACCAATTTTACCTTCTTTAAATAACTTGATCATTTCAAATTTATAATCAGTAGCAAGATCGTCGTCATGATCAGATGTTATTAAGGTACCGTTGATACTGTTTACTTGTACATTATTAATACACTTTCTTAGATCAGGATAAGTTGAAGCTACATAATTATCTAAAACATCTAAATTGAAATCTATATTTTCCTCTACAAGTATAGTGGCTACTCTCGCAGTGAACTCATTATAATCTACTTTTTCAATGTGTATTTTTTGACATCTACTGTGTAATGGTGGAATAATTTTATTAGGATAGTTACAGGTTAAAATAAACCTAACATTACTACTAAATTCTTCCATTAAATTACGTAGTGCAGGTTGTACACTATTAACATTTAAATAATCAGCTTCATCAATAATTACGACTTTGATATCACCAAAAGGCATAGTTTGACAAAAGTTGATTAATTTATCAACCCACTCAATTTTACGTCCTTCTTTACTACCATTAGCAAATAAAATATCAGTTTGTTGAATATCTAATTCTGTAGTTAATATTTTAGCTAAAGTAGTTTTGCCTACACCAGCACTACCACTGAATAATAAATGGGGAATACTTTTTTCATCTAACCATTTTTCTATTTGCTGTTTTTGTTCTTGATCTCTAAAAACATAACCATCCAGAGTTTTAGGTCTGTATTTTTCAGTCCAAAGTTGTTTCATAATTATCTCTTAAAAAAGTTTTTTAACGTCTTGAATAAATTATAAAATCTTAAGTGATGAATGTCAAGAAAACTGGGATGATGTGGGCATCTTCCCTGCCTATAATCACAAGCAGGGCTATATTCTTTACGGCAAATATTACATTTAGAACTCACTGGGCTTCTCGTCTGCTACAGCTAATACACAGTCGTTGTCTATACGTCTTACTGTAGTTTCCAACCCACTGTCAGTTTCCACAGTAATCCCTCTGGTCCATCTACCATGTTCAACAAGAATCCAATCACCTACCTTTAACTCTTTTTGTTCTTCACCTACTGCCCAAACACGCCCCCATCGGGGTCTAATGCCCTCACTTTTTCCATCATCATTTAGTAGATGAATACCACTTTTAGTGGTTCTCATATCAAAGTCCATATCACTGACCAGTACATTATCACGTATTGGAACAATTTTTCCTTTAATCATAATTGCCTCTTATTCATTTCCTTTGTAGTATTCGCCCTGTATATCTTCCCGTTTACGAACGATTTTACCGCCTGGTCCTATTTCATCACCACGAGCATTAACTCTTGCATTGCCTACTGCTAACACGGTTTCATTCATGTTACGTAGTCTTTCAATATCAACCTCTTGTCCTTGAGCACTCTTATATAATTTTTTTGGATTTTGTTTCATGTTAACTCCTTATCTTAGGAAATCCGTATAATCTAAATTGTATTTAATAGGATCTATCTTGTGAACACCTATCAAATATAAAACATAACTGGCTACACTACTGCCCCTACCTACTCCCCAAACAATATTGTTAGCTCTTGCTGTGTCCACAAAATACTTAAGCCAACGCAGCAGGTCTAACATATTTCTTACTTCAAATTCAAACAATTCATCTCTAAGTCTTTGATTATTATCATCCCATGGAGTAATTTGATTATAGAGCCAAGCTTCAATATCAAAGTTTTTATATTCCTCAGGCATTAACCATTCATTTTGGCATAATTTATCATAGGTTTCAATACCAATTTCGTAAATATCATCACTAATTTTTAAACCTATATTATCAATATTCGTATAAAGTTTATTGACTTGATCTTTTTTACTACTATAAATTAGTTCAATGATATCTTTTTCTTCGTATATAACATGACCAAATTTATCTGATTTCATAATATAGTTTAACTGATACTAATTAAATTGTCAAGTCCTTTATCATTCTGTTTGTTGAATTGTTCTTGGTAAACACGAAACCGTCTGTCACCTAATTCCTGTTTATACATATTAAGTATATTCAAAACCTGTAGTCTTAATTCAGCATTATTACTGATCATAAACTTTCGAGATAGTTCTTGTATACGATCTTCAAGTTGCTTATCAGTCAACTCAGTAACATTTACCAAAGGATGCATTATTCACCTATAAATTTATTTACGTAATTAATAAAAACAGTTTGGCCATTGTCATAACTCCAAACTTCTATGACATGTTCATATTGAGTAGCATTTGTACTTACTCCTGCTACAACACTGGGTCTTAAAAACCAAAAATATTTATTAGTCAAAGGATCAACTTCGTACTCTAATGGGCTACAACTTTTAATTATTCCTCCAAGTTCTGTACTAAACTTTAACCTATAATCAAATCTATTTGGATCTGTTGGATTTATATTAAAAAATACATGTAAAATAAACTTGTGGTATCTTGGTTCTGTTGTTGATGTAGGCCAGTTATTGAACTTAATTGTGGTATCACCTATAATACCAATTTTTTGAGTTAATCCAAGATTAAGATCTATATTAACCTGTGTGCCTGATAAATTAGTTTGACCAGGAAAATATGTATAACTTACTTTATCAATAATTGCATCTTCAATAACATTACCTTGAAAGTCGTTATATATGAGATTGTCCTCTGTAGTTCTTACACCCTGTGCTGTATTTGATTGTAAATCGTCAAGTTCATTTTTAGCTTGATTAAGTGCCGTTTTAATTGCACTAAAATTAGTTCTAAACCCTGAACTTGGGTTATCTTCACCTTGTACAGGAAAATTTTCATTAATGCCATTGGTGTTTATCAAACTCATATCACTACCTCTTTATTTTTGAATACCAAGAATTTGTCTGCTCCATAGCCATTTACACTGTCGATAATATATCTATCCACAGTATAGTCTAACATTTTAAAATCAAAATTACTATTTTTGATATTTAATAATATATCATCACCCATGCCTGGTTTACAATAGCATAATGGTATGGCTAATGTAAATCCCAATTCTTGTCTGTTATCCTGAAAACTACGCATCCATAATGGCAAGTACTTGGGTTGATTACCTATTGTATTGCCATTACTATCCTTAAAAGACCTAATACGTTTACGCCAATTAGTATAGCTATTAGGATATCTATTTGGAGATCTGAAATCACTTACTTGCAGATCAGTTCTATCTATAGTAATATTTTCCAATGGGCGTTTGGCAAAAGGCTCACGTTCAACTGTATATATGTTTTGTCCGTCACTTTTCCATATAAAATTACTGGCATCTGCTTGTATATTATTATTGGCCTTACTTAATCGCAGTTTCAAGTCTAAATTTTGCTTGTTAAAACTATCTATGGTCAAATTTAAAGGTAAACGTTCATCTTTAAAATCTATATTATCTATCATTTCAACATAGACAAGTTCATACACTATATTATTTGTACCTAATATCTTAGCTTTTGCTTTTTTAACATCACCAAATCTAAAGCGTTTTCTTTTATGATTAAGTCCAATCATGCTAATATATTCTTCTGCATCTCTGGTTTCTATACCAGCATATATTAGCATACGTAGATCTTTTCTCACTCCAAAATTAATATCATTGGATCTATATACTTTGTCCAAAGGAAAAATTTTATCATTGTTTATAAAAGAATTAAAGTAATCTCGTTTATTAGACGCCATATAAGTTGTTACATAAAGATTGCTGAATAATTTATTATCTGGAGTTCCTATTTCTAATATAAATTCTTGATCAATGGCACTGTAATTAGCTTGATCTTTAGCTCTAATTACAAATCTATAAATTTTATCCACTGTTGTTGTAGAATTATCAAAAGTAAGATTATTAACTCTAACGCCATTTACTATATCATAAAACGTAGTTAAACCTTTTAAGTCATCAGTATTACCTTCTATATTATCTGGTCCTGGAGTACTATATTGTCTAATTTTACCTATTATTTCACCGTTAACTTGAAGTGTTAAACCTGGAGGTAAAACGCCACTAATTAATTCATAACTTAACTGGGCATTGGCTAACGTGCTAATTGCTTCAATTTTAAGTGTGCTTATCAAATTAACATCCAAAACTCCAAGATTTGCATTTGTAAGCCATGTTATTTTACTGTCAATGTCACCGAGAGTACTCACTGTAAAAGTTTTACTAACACTGGCTAATTCATTTTTACGACCAAAGCGTGTAGCAGTCACAGTAAAAGTAAAATGTTTTATTGATTCTGATTGGTAAGGTATTATACCATATATTTCACCAGTCTTAATATCTAATTTCATACCATTTGGCAGTTTACTATCTGCACTATTGACATTATTTGGATCTATTTTTGGTTCAAGATAATATTGTACTGTGCCTAATGCAATCATTTCTACTATGTCTAATTTAATAACATAAAAGTTATTAGCTCTTATTCTACCTATATTACTTGGAGTAATCCAAATTGGTTTGCGTAATTCACTATTGTCTGCTCTATAAAAATTTGTACCTGATCTTATTAGAGTATTATCAGCCTTTAAGAAATCCTCACCTACTACATATATTCTAAACTTACGTTTTATTGGAGTACTATCACCATCAGTTGCAGTTACAATGAATTCATAATTCCTGTTAAGTTTTTTAGGAGTTCGTAAAGGTGCATTATAATCATAAGTAATAACATCATAATTAAAACTATCAAAACCACTGTCTGATATAATACCATAGTCATAGCCATATAAATCATAACTTACAGTGTCGAACCCACCTGTTCTATCATTTACAAATACAGCTAATAATGGATCAATAAGGCCATGCAGCCTACCATTGGGCTCCAAAGTTAATCCAGGTGGAATAGTCCCATCGCCACTACTTATAAAATATCTTAATTCCTGTCCAGCAGCAGTGTCAAAATCCTGTGCTGTTATTTGAAATTCTATAGGACTTTTATCTAATACAAAGTAAGTTTGGTTTGGTCCAACTGGTAATAAATCTGGTTCAGTGATATATACCGGTTGATCAGCACCCTCTATAATTATATGAAAAGTTCTATCACTAATGTCATTATTCTTAGATGCTCGCACACAAAAGGTATATGTAGTTGGTTTAACTACTTCTTTAGGAGTTCCTATAACAATGTTTTGTTCAAGACGTAGACCATCGGGTAATTTACCTGTTATTATTTTATAGGTTACACCTTGTAATCCAGAAATTATAGGCAAACTTATACTCAATGGAACATTTTCTTCATAAGTTCCTAAATTGTAACCGCTTTTTTGACCCCAAACATTTAACATTTAGCTATCCTATTATATATTTATAGGATTTTAGCTATCTATTTTACCCCTAATGCTGGGCATATATACATTATTTCCACCATAAGGTTGGGCACTTCCTGGTAAAATATGTAATTTTAGGTCGTTCATACCAGCAGCCAAAGGAAAACTAAGTTGATCTCTACTACTACTTTGTACTATAATATCCCACCAATTTAGCATAGCAGCCTGTACTTTAGGAGTATTTTTATATATAAAGCTGGTCATTTCATATAACCCAGCATGAGCGGGCCAATTACAACGACGAAATACATCGTGCATGGCATTTAGACTTTCTACTGTATCAAATTTACTTAGAGCTACTATGTGTATCTCTTCGTACACACAATCTCTACTTGCATGTTTGAATACACCCATGTCTGCCCCATCAATTTCTGCTATAATTTCCTTAGGATTAGTTTGTAACTCGCAGTAATGATCATGCCAAATGTAGTAATCATAACCAGGTATCATCATAAATCCCAGTACTTTTGGTAACTTGGCATTTCGTCTTGCTGCATATACAGGATCTTTACTAAATTCTATTATAGGACGTTGTCTCCAAACATGTACATCGTGCAGACGATCAACATATGCGTAATAGTCTACACCATCGAATCCCATATTAGTGGGATCACGTAATGTTGAATTAAGCCCACTTAAACTTGTTATTACAGCTACTTTCAAATGCCCTCCGATTACAATGTATCGTCAGCATATCCTCCATCTATAACGGCACCTTCATCTAAATTATATATAGCTGAAGCAAAACCGCCATCTACAGTGGCATAGGCTGCATTTACTGCACCAGGTTGCCAAATGCCATTTTTATAAACTAACCCGTCCCCTGTAGCTGGCGGTTGTGGATAGTCAACGTCACTTAATCCTTGTAAGCTATGATTACTGATATCAGTGATCTTGCCTATAAATTGTAAAGATTGTATTGGGCCTGATGTAGTAAATTTATTTGTGCCTATATTTAATGCTACAGGAGCATTGCTAATAATATTTTTACCATTAAGATTTAAATTTGCTGCTAACGTAGGATTTGTATCTTGATTAAGACTTGAAGGTACTGAAGTTTCTATTATTGCAAAATTAGCATTTACTTTTTCAAATGCTGTACGTAGGTCATCGCCTGTGCCATCGTTGGCATAGTCACCTAAATTAACCTGCTGTAATGATATTTGTGGCATAGTTTGCTCCCCTAATATTTATCAAAGACCGTACTTGGCCTTATCTGCATTATAGTTTTGAAGAACTTGTGCGCTGGTTAATGCGGTGTTGTATATGCGAACAATGCCAATTTTACCATGATACCATTGAGCGTATTCCCCACCATTATAACTACCTATATATAAAGGAGTAGTAGTGTTTAATACACTGCTCAAAGAATGTGCTACGCTGCCAACACTGACGCCATTGGCAAACACCTCAAATGTCTTTGTAGCACCGTTAGTCCACACATATACCAGTTGGTACCAAGTATTCAATGTGGCGCTAAAGTTTGAACTATTAGTATATAGAGTAGATCCACTGCCACTACCACTGGCATACTGCCCATAGTGTACTGCGCCTGTAGTTCTAATGCTATATCCTACATTTTGAGTAAGTCCACCGTTATTAAACTTGCCTAATACTACATCATTGCCTGTCACACTTTGATTAACCCAAGCCTCCACAGTCCAACTACCACTGCCTGGTTCTAATGCTGCATCGTCAGCCACACTGATTTGACTATTTGTTCCATTATAGTTAAAGTAATTAGCACTGGCAGTAATATTACTCATAGTACCTGGATGACTACTTGAAGCCAAGTTGTTTATTGTAGCACCACTTCCAGGATAACTTAATGGATTACTGGGATCATAGTGAAGAATTAGGTTGTTGCTGGCCACGTGAGCAGGTGCTTTGGAACTGGCTGCTATGTGACTGGCTGTTATTTGTTGTGATGATAGTGCTGATCCATATACGGTGACCAAGTTTATGCCACCAATCCAAAAATTATCAGCAGCGCCTATCTGCTCACCGCCGCTGGTTTGCCATTGATAAAAGGTGGCAGTTTCTGTGCCCACTACGCCACCATTAAAATAGTAGGTTACAGCACCAGAACTTGTGTGTGTAACAGCAGCAGTAAACCAAGAGCCCACGCTTATGTTCACTGCATTGCTAAATCCACCTAAACTATTTTGACTATAGTGTAGTTTATATACACCACTTGCATCACGGAATAGATATACATTAAAGTTTCTTAAGTTAGTATTGCCAAATAAACAGCGAAATGAATTATTCAACATTGCTGATGATAGTTTAGCAGAGATGAATACGGTTTTACCAGTGTATGAAACATTATATCGTGCTGCATCAGTAACAAATACACTATTGGTGCCATTAAAACTAAAGTATTTGCCTTCTTGATCATTGACAAATGTAGTATTAGTAGTGCTGGTAGTATGATTACCATTACCGCTGATGTCATACCAAGTTGAGCCAGTGCCTGGATAGCTGGTAGTATTGTTAGCATCCAGATGTAATAGCATATTAGAGGCTGCGGGTATACCAGCCTGTATTTTTATCCTGCGGCCTAATGATGGTCCTATATTACGAAAGTTCTTAAACATTATGCTAATCCATATTTGGCCTTGTCAGCATCATAGTTTTGTGTTATTTCTGCTTGACTTAATACACGATTATATAATCTTACTACACCAAGTTTACCTTGAAATGCTGAACCTGTGGCAAATTTAGTAGAGTCACTGGCACCAAAATTTAGATACCATCCTGGGCTGGGTGCTTGCCAAACTATACTTGTGTCAGCAGCCTTAACCTTATTCAAATAGGCATAGGCAGTGTTTGATCCATTGTATACTCTAACTAATTGATACCAATTATTAAGTGATATTGACCCTCCACCTACACGAGTTACTGCTGTAGTGGGGTTATATAGCATAGCATTAGTCAGATAGAAAGGACCTGCACTGTATACTTCTAATCCTGTGGCGTGATAGCCTGTGCTGGTATTACCATCTCCAGTATCACTGAATACTGAACTGGCAGCACTGGGACTAAACCATATTTCTAAACTATGCTGCCATCCAGTGTATAGTGTAGCCAAATTACCTGTAGTTATAGTTTGTGTACCAGTAAATGTAAACCAATTACCTGCGTCAGTTGGACTACCACCTATGGTAGCATTGACAGCACTGGGGCTTAAATCGTATAAGGTAGTACCTGTTCCAGGATAACTTGTGCTATTACCTGGATCATAATATAGTTCTAATCCACTTGTAACTGATGTGTTTACAGGTATGGAAGGTTTCACTCGACGACCAAATGATCCACCTATGCTACGAAAGTTTCTAAACATCGTTATAGTCCGTATAGTGCTCTATGTGCGTTAAAATTTTGTGCTACTTCGCTGCTGGATAATTCTCTGTTATAGCACCATACCTTACTGATACGACCATTTAGAATATTACCACCGTTATATGTGGCTATATTAACGGTGCCAGTGCCAGGATGAGCTGTCTTTCTTGCTGTATATGTGCTGTCTTGAACACCATTAATATATAGAGTAAATCCATTTGTAGTGCTAAATGTTATGCAGGCGTGATACCAAGTGTTCAAACTTATGGTAGCTGTGCTGGGATAATCTACATAGGTGCCACCTAATGTATTCCAATTAGCGTGACCTGCATATAATCTATTAGTTTGTGCTCCCATAAACAAAAAGTGTCCATCACCACTGACTAAATTGTTATCGTTATAGCCATTTAGATAAAACCAAACTGCTTTGGTATAGGTTGTAGTAGGTACTACATTGGCATTACTGCCGGTTCCATATTGGTTAACACCATTAAATGTAAAGTAAGCAGGTGATCCAGATGTATATGGTGGTGAGTTTACCAAAGT
>Ga0129333_10007806_pt1 | contig 10092 bp, 5 predicted proteins | sample CPB6_08_DNA_FD_94474 | JGI IMG/M metagenome (GOLD analysis project Ga0129333, IMG submission 94474) | Freshwater to marine salinity gradient microbial communities from Chesapeake Bay, USA - CPBay_Sum_0.6_0.8_DNA | ecosystem: Environmental > Aquatic > Marine > Coastal | place: USA: Chesapeake Bay...
GTAGTGGGGTAAAAGTTTGCTTTAATTCGAATGATGGCAAGCGGGTCTAACTTTTTTAAAAGTGGGAACAGAATATTGAAGTTCTCACTTGTTTTTTGAAATTGATTGTAAAACATATGATACAAAAACCAACCATCTGTTCCACCATTTTCAGCAACACCCATTTTAGTGTGCCATGAAAGGTTTCCACTATAAATGATGAAATTTTTTAAATTTTTAAATTCTTCATCATTCAAAAAATTATCAACAACTTCATACTTCATTGTCTATTATGCCTTTGATTTAGATCATTGATAAGTTCTGGAGTCATAAAGTTCATATTTACTATTACTCTACTTTTATGATTCGCTGGAGAATGACCAGCATGTTGTAGCAAACCATCAAAAATAAGCAATCTATTTTCAATTGGTTCAACTTCTTGTATTAGATTTTTTCCTTCTCTATCAAAAAGCAATGTATTACCGTCACTATTATTAATATAAAAAATAGCAGTCATATGTTCATATGGATAATCTGTATGAATTTCATGACAATATTTTAGTGGATTATACATTGTCATATCAGCTCTTGCTCTTACAATTTGATATGAAGTTTCTGTAAACTCTTGAACTTTTGCTTGTGAAAACAAAAGAAGTCCTTTTGATAAAACTCCACAGGAACTATTAACAAAATTTTGATTCCAATGAAGTTTATTAGTAAATCCAAATGATCCAATATTATGATATGAATTATCGTCTGTCAAATGGTCATTGTAGTGCCATTTGCACTGTAAACTTAAAAAATGGTTCTGTAAATCTTTTAGATAAGATGTTGATAAAAAATCGTCAATAATTTCAAACATTATGTAAAATACCTGGTATCGCCTACAGTGTGAATAAAAAACGTAAAAGTCATTCTTCCTGTATCTTTAGAGTCTCCAAATGTATCAGAAAGAGCGTGAATTCTAGATCCTTCATATGCAACCAATCTATTATATTTGTTTTCTATGTTAGTAAATTGATTATTTTTTCCATCCAAAACAGAAGTACCTGCGGTCTTTGGAGCATTAGGAGTTAAATAAACAACTCCAGCAACTGGACCATGGGGATCTTTATGAAATCTATCTTGTAAAAAATTTGGATAAGCACTCTTGGTTTCTTCTGTTGTAATATGGAAATAAGAAGTAATTGTCATTTCTTCTGTTGACTTTTTAGTAAATCCAAAAAAGTCATCGCATATATTGAATATCTTAATGGAGTGTTTCATTAAAAATTCATCGGTTGTCGAATAAGAATCGACTTTCTGATTACAGCAGGGACAAATATAATTTTTTATTTTACGGATCGGAAGTGTTCTTTGACCTCTCCAACCAAATCCCATACCGTCCAAATTATTATCAATTCTATAATTTGTTAATGAGAGACCTGTTTGTCTGATTAAATCTGGATCGTCAAAATAATTATCTCTAACTAAAACTTCAATCATTGATTGCCATTTAATAAAAAAATATTTATTATGGGTTATAAAGACCCTTTACTGTTGATGAATTGATTGTTCCACTTACAGAATAATTTGAACCAAAAATTGCTTTACCAGACCCTCCACCATTTCCACTATTGTTTGTGTTTCCTCCAGCAGATGCCCAGTCACCACCAGAACCACCAGTTTCTCCATTTTCTCCATCAGATGGAGTACTAGTATAATTTCCACCTTGATAACATCCTTGTCTTGCACCACCGGTAATACCAATATCACCTGCTAAAGAGCTTGATTGATTATTATATCCTCTTCCTGGTCCTCCATTTCCACCAGTTCCACCAGTTCCTCCATTGACTGAATAATTTTTATAGCAAAAATTATAGCGAGTATCTCCATTTGATTGCCACCAACAATTTCCCCAGCAACCACAAACTTGTCTTCTACTGCAATGATTCCCATAATTTTGACCACATCCACCATCTGTCCATCCACCAGGGCATCCAGGGCAATTACATCCGCCATAATTAGTAAAAGAATCGTAGCAATTACCACCAGTACCATTATTACCTGTTTTACCTTTTTCTCCACCTCCTCCACCACCATATATTTTTGATCCAGTTCTTATTAAAACAATATTATTAGCACCACTGGTTGAATTCATTTCCAGAGCATCTCCACCTTTTTGACCACTTATAGCGTCTGCTCCACTAGTTCCACCACCTTTACCACTAGCACCTAAAATGCTACCATAAATATCAACTGTCAAATTAAACGCAGTTGCCGATAATTGAGATGCTGGAAGAACGGCATTATTTGATCCACAAATACCATCAATAAACATGAATTTATTGATATTTTTATCTAAATTTGAATTCCAACTCTGGGCGCCAATATCAAAGTTTAGATCTGTATTAGATTGTGTAATGTAATAATACTTGATTGAACCTCTAAATTGAGAAAGTTTCCAGTTAGATGATGTAGAAATATTTGCGTTTTCTGTGGCATCTGGAACTTTTGGGTTTGTATCTGTGGTTATTACATTTCTAAGTAATTCTGATGCTTTTATTGCAGCAGTATCGGTATTAAAAGTTTCACTTCCACTAGAAGTTTGTTTTCTTACTTGAGTACGAAAATTGCTTCTTAAACTACTGAACTTAATTTCACCAGAGGAATAATATGGACCAGATTTTGTTGTTGCTACTGCCATCTTCTAGAAACTCCTATTAGTGTAAATCTACCCAATCAGTTCCAGTATATCCTTGAAACTTCTTAGTATCAGTATTGAAAATAAATGCACCTTCTTTACCAGCAGTGTTTAATCCAACTCTTTCACTAGTAGTTACGATTGGTGGAATCATGAATGAAGCAACTCCTCCACCTATACCTTTTCCTGCTAATCTAAAGTCAACAGCACTTTGCGCTGCTGTTGTTCCTATGCCAATTTTTGTTTCATTATCGGTGGAAACCTCACCAGAATATAGACTAATATAAGACGCTTGAGCACCTTCTGATGGATAAATTTCAACATTACCATAAACACTAAATGCGCTAGATGTAGCAGTTGTTCCAACTCCTGCTATGGATGAAAATACACCACCAGTAACTCTTAATGTAGCACTATCAACTAAAGTTGTATTTCCGATTGAAACTCCATCAAAAATAGCGTTTTGACTTCTAGCGTCAATTGATACAATTGGTGCAGTTGTTCCAATACCAATTGATGATGCTGCAGCAACAATTATATTACCACTTGCAGTTATGTTACCACTTGTTTCTACATCATTAAAAGTAGAAATTCCACTGGTTACATTTGTGTTACTGGTAATAGTGTCTTCTAAAGTTATAGAACCAGTTATTGCTCCAGCAACTGTTAGATTTCCACCAATAAATGCGTTTCCGGTTACAGTAGAAGTTCCTACAACATGAAGTGTATTGTCTGGATTTGTCTTTCCTATTCCCAATCTTCCACCATAGGTGAGAGACATGAGTTCAGAGTTTGTTTGACCATAAATCCAGTCAAATCTTCCTGTATTGATTCCAGAATTGTTGGCAGCATGAAGATACATGCTGATGCTTCCATTATCATTATTTAAAATATCAAAAGATTTATCAGTTTGCCCAAATCTTAAGACAGCACTACTATGACCAACACCAACTGATTGACCAATGCTGATTCTAGATTGTCCTGTTTCAGCAATTACTTCCAATAAAGATCCAGAAGTCTTCCTAATTTGCAATTCTGATGTTGGAAGTGCGGATCCAATACCTATTCTTCCACCTTCTAGTGCTGCAAGTGCGGTTCCACCAGTTCCAACATGGAATAGTTTTGAAACTGTAGTGATACCTGTATTTGGAACTTCTATTGTATTAGCAATAATCTTAGTTGCTGTTACAACACCAACTACAATATTTGGAGTTCCAGTAAGTTGTGTGGCAGTTGTCGCAGTGCCAGTAAAAGCACCAACAAAACTGTTAGCAACAACACTACTTGCAGTGATAATTCCTGTTGGTTTATTAATATTAGATGGAAGTCTATCGTTGTTTAATGTTCCTGTTGCGATTGCATCACTAGCATTTAATCCAGTAACACCAATACCCCACCCATAAAACTTAGTAGCAGTTAGAATGCCAGAAACTGTTACGTCTCCTACAGAACTTATACCAACACCACGAGAAAAATTGGAAACGTTATTATTTCCACCAACTTGGAAGGTAAATCTTGGATCTACTGTACCTACCCCAACATTACCAGCGGCATATATGCTTGTATATCCCAGTCCAGCATCAACATCAATCCACTGGGAAGTAGGCATTCCCTGTAAGTATCTCGCATCGCCATAGTAAGTGACAATACCAGTTTTGGCAGTAATGATGCCAGAACTGAAGGAAGTAATTCCTACTTCTAGTTTATTTTGTACTGTCGCAACGCCAATAAAGGCATCTTGAATCGTGGCGATTCCAACAACCTTTAATGAACCTCTTACATCCAAGGTTTCGGTGGGAACTGAGGTTCCAATTCCCACCAATCCAGCAGAGTTTACTATGAAGTTATCTTCATCTACCTGAACACCATTACGAAAGTTAAACGACTTCCTAAAATTTGCCATCTTATATGGTTTTTAGTTATTTATTAGCGGTTGTTCTCAAGGTTTTCTACCTTGGCAGATAGTTCCTTGATTGCTTCAACAAGTAGTGGAACAATCTTCTGATAGTCAACAGCAAGATAACCATTATCTCTTGTTGTAACTGCCTCTGGAAGAACCTCAAGAATTTCTTGCGCGATCACACCGACATCATGTCCTTCTTTACCAGACTTCTCATTCCAATCATAAGTATTACCACTGATTGATAGAACCTTAGCAAGAGGATCATCAATAGGTGTAATGTTGTCTTTCAGTCTGGAGTCTGAACTATAGAATGCAGTAATATCATCAGTTACACTTAGAATACCAGTAATAACAGTATTTCCAGTAATATTTGTTGCCGCATTAATATCAACATTATTAGTTGCAGAATCAAGAACGAGATTGCCACTTGAAGTATCGATCGTATTATCAGTGGTCTGTGCAAGTTGGATATTGCCAAATAGAACTGAAGAGCAATTCAGCGTGCCATCAATATAAACATCTTTTCCAATTCCAACACCACCATCAACAACTAGTGCTCCAGTGTCTTTAGAAGTTGACTGAGTTGTGTTTGTAATTTCAACTTGTCCAGATGAAGTTAAAGAATCGTTTAATTTTATCCCACTATTAAATTTAATTTCCCCATTGAATGTGACTGGACCATCAAACTGAGAAAGTACTGTTCCAGAGTTACCACCCTCTACTTTAAGTCTTTCTTTAATAACAACTTCATCAAATACTGCACTTAAGATACTCGTTTCTTGTCCGGTTATTGTTGGGATGGGTGCATCAAATGTTCTTTCTTGACCAGTAGAGGAACTTACTCTCTTATTACCAATGTAGAAGTCACCATCATTATTCATTCCAGTATAAACAATTATTCCACCTGATTTCTCTTGAGATTGTGATAAGAAAGTTTCCCTTTCATTTAAAGATTTAATTTGAACCTGTGGAAGACCAGTTGAATAGTTACCAGGTCCAAATCCAAGATATTCAAATGTATGACCAGAAGCACGAGCAATAGCAGGTCTTCTAATTTCAGTTGGGATTAGATTAATCTTTTTAATTAGTGACCCTGCTTTGTGTTCAGAAACGATGGTTCCTAAAGCACCACGAATAACGGTAATTTCATTATTACTCGAACCACTTAGTGTGCTACTAACGATCCTCATAATTTCAGCACCAACTTGGATAAATGAACCAAGTGGGAATCTAGAAACGGTTCCAATACCACTTGTTGGTGAAGAAACAGCAAGAGCAGTGCCTGCCGCAGTAATATCACCACCTAAGGTCAGATAATCATTTCCATAAAGAGTGATACTTCTAGTTCCAAGATTTTCGTTAGTTGAATCAGAAATCGCATCATTTGCAGAAATACCGTGCCTTAAGACATAGTCTGGTGTTGGAACTGCTGCCGAAGTATAAATTGTAAAGGTATTAACACCAACTCTTTCTTTAACCAGATAATCACCAAGATTATTTTTACTTGAGTCAATAAATCTAAATCTATTACCAGCAAATAATCCGTGAGCACCAGAACATGTAATTGTCGTTAATCCAGTTGCAGAATCATATGTTGTTACTGAAGAAACCTTCCCAGAAGGACCAAGTGGTAATACATAAGAACCAAGAATAACCAGAGGATCTCCGCCAGTATGGGCTATTGCTATCTGATTCTTGGCAGGAACCGAGGAAATTCTAAAATATCCATCAGTATTTGTTCCAATCCCTGTTACTTGTACAACATCTCCAACGTTTGTAGAAATACCAGCGGTCGTTATAGTAATGTTTGCACTTGCAGAACCACCGATTATTCCACTATCAAAGTAAAGAGTTTCACCATTCGTGTAACCAGAACCACTAGAAATAATATCTGCAGAAACAACAGATCCACCAGAAACAACAACCTTGGCAGTAGCACCATCCCAGTTAGATAGACCAACTTCATTATAAAGTTTTACGTTATGATATGTTCCGTTAGAATGTCCCGATCCACCATTAAGTGTAGAATATGTTGCAAGACCAGAGAATCCATGTTCCCTATCGAATGTAATTGTCGAAGTATTAGATGATGTAGTAACACCAGTAACTTCTAGACCTTTGTTAAAGGCTTTGAGAGCTACATCTACACTTTCTCTTGTAATGCTTCTCTTGAGATCATTTGTGACAACTTCTCCAACAGGAGATCTCTTTGCAAAAGAAACAGCAGATGAAGGATTATCATTTTCATTATCTTTATCCATTTGTGGGTAAAGATCTTCAATTTGTTGGCTATACTTATATGAGGTAAACTCTGTTGGAATAGCGTTATTAGCATTAGTTACATAAAGATGATATACACCATCCTGTACATTGTAGATGTAAGGAGTGATTATTTCTTTTCTGTAAATATAAAGATTTTTCTTGAGATCATTTCTCTCAAATCTTGGAAGTGAAGTTGATCTGACATGAGTATTATTAGTGTACGTTCCAAGAGTATGAGAAACACCATTTACATCTGTTGACTCATACGAGAAGGTATTTGCATTTGAAATAGTAGTGACTTCAAATGTTCCATTAAAACCAATATTGTCTGCACCAGTTGAATTTGTTGAACTAGTTACATTTTTAATAATTACCTGATCACCAACGTTTAAACCATGGGGGAGATCTGAAATTACTGTAATCGTAGTTGAAGCAACGGTGCAAGTAGAAATAAATCTTGGATTTCTCTTATAATCATAATCCGTTTCAGTAATTGAAGTCAGAGTAAAATCTGAATTACTTCTCGCACCCGTTATGCTTGTTTCTTGAATGATAAATCCTTCACCAGGATCCTTGGCACTTGGAACTTCTTGTGGAATTACATAACGAATTTTGAAGATTTTTTCATCCAGACTTCTATCATCTTCTGTCCTGAGAATATATGCATCATTTGTTCTTAAACCAATACCAACAACTCCTTGGGATTCTAGAACTCTATAAACTTCATTATTATGATCGGAAAGAACAAACCAATTAGAATAAACACTATCCCATTGCATTGGGTGACCAATATCACCTGGATTTTTATCAGATACTCTACTTTCTACGCGGAGTTGAGATCCGCCATAAATTGTAATTGCCTGAGCAATTTCTGCATTTGCTTTAGTTGATGCAATTTTAATCTCTGAAGAAGAAACTCTAATTGCATAATAAAGAGTATTCGCTTTTAAGTTTTCTGGGAGATCGCCAGAATCACTTAAAACTCTAACTGTTTCTCCAGTTCGAATATTATGATTTCCAATTGTGAGTATATTTGAACTTGGACCACTTGTTACTGTATGAATTTTTTCAGAAGTTACTGTCCCATTCGCTACTGTTGTTCCAGACCCAAGAACATTGTTTAACATTCTAATTGGTGCCACGCTTGTTCCCGCACCTGCAACAATATGAAGTTGGTCATCTAATTTAGATCCAATTCTATATCCTTGAGTAATGCTTGGTGGTGGAACATCAATATTATTATAACCAAATAGATATAAGTGACTGGAAATACCAATTTGAGTTGTAAGACCTACATCAATAGAAACCCAGTCAATTTGCTCCTGAGAAGAAGTAATTGCTCTCGGAGTAATAATATTTGTTATATAACCATGAGTGTCTTTGTCAAATGCTTCTTTTCTAAATCCTTCGGCATGTAGTGAGTGTTGACCAAAGTTGGAGTTAGAGTTAGTGATTGAAGCATCACCGCCAGTTCTAATGTCAAAGTGGAAAGTAAAACCAATTGCGAACACAGAAACAATCTGCACGAACGCATCGTTTGTCATCTTGATGTGACTGGTTTCCCAACCACTTCTATAAATGGCATCAGGATCTAAGTGATAAACCGTATCTGGATTTGTTGAAGATGATTGAGTAGAAAGAATAGAACCAGTTTGCTTAGTAATCGAAATCGAATCATAAATTCTAGATGACTGATTGTACTTTACAAATGCCCTGTCATCTTTCTGTAGAGAAACAGCTGTGAATTGAGCAACAACCATCGAACGGAAACCAGATGCCTTGCTTCCGTCAGCGTGCATACCCTGCATACCCCATACAGAGCGTAGGGAGATGTTAAAAATGTAAGGAGAAGCACCAGAAACTGTATCAGTCTCGATGGTTACTGTTGCTGAAGATACACTAGGAGAAGCAGGTAGATTTGCTCTTACAAAAGAAATAGCATAGGTAAACTGAGTTGCACTCAGTACTGCCTGAACTTTTCCAGAAACATTATAATCAGACTCAGAAACTCCCTTGATCTTGATAGGAGTATCAGCCGTTAAATTATGATCTGTTGAGGTTGTAACTGTAATAACCGAACTTGGAGTAAATCCGTCACCAGAAATAACTGAAGAAATACTAATTGGATCTGCTGCAAATGCACCGACGATTTCCCATTCTGGTCTCTGTGGATAGAACCCAAGTGGTTCATCTGGATATTTCTGGTCAATATTTCTACCAGATGCCAAGTTAAAAGCATTTGATAATTTGCTATAGTACATCTGGAGATCAGTCAGATCATATCCAGAAGGAACATTTACACCATCAGCATACTCAAAGCAAGTAAGTTTGTGGTGTGAGAATGTTGGTTTTGATTGGTTATTTGAAGAGAAGTCAATAGGATCAGTGTATACGACTCCATCTTCCGTTCCGTCAAAGATAGAGAACTGCCAGAAGTAACAAGCACCAGTAACTCTAAAGATTGCAGATTGACTTACTGCAGAATCTGTTGGGTTTGGTACATACTTAGGGCGAATTTTAGTCTTTCTTAGATCAAGACCAACAATAGAAGTGCCTCTAGGTACAACAACACCACCTTTAATACTGTTAAACTTATAGAGAATATTATCACTTTGTGTTAAGTCGAATACTGACTCAAGTGTTAATGAAAGAGTATCTTGTGCTGCGGTTTCTGTACCAGATGGAGATACTGCCGTCGCCGCGCCAGCAACAGATTTAATTGCAAAACCTGGGCGGTTATCAATTACGTGCTCTCCAGGCATGAGAAGAATTGTGGTCTTCTCAGTAATATCATTATTACTGCCTCTTAGATATGAAAATCTTGCCGATTCAATCAGTGCTCTTTGAATCGTTTTGAAAGGTTGAGTTAACGAATTACCCTGATTGGTGATATCGTCAGAGGAGTTGATATCATTAGGATTTACATAGAGTATTCTTCCTTCAGTACTCTTAATAAAATTTTCTAATTTGTTTAATGGCAATTTTCTACACCAAGACCTCTACTATGCTTTATTTATTAATCTTCCTAAACTGAATCCTTCACCAGGACACTCCTTATCAACCCATCAAATCCTCCTCATCACAATAAAACTCCATATCTGGCATATCCTCTGGGTTTTCTAGTTCTATCGGAAACATACAGGGATGTGCTTCTTCATCTATAAGATAGAAAGAACTTCTGTATAAGTCGTCTGGTTCAAAAGATCTTTCTTTATCTGCTAATCTTTTTAATTCTTCGTCTTGTAAATGTCCATCAGGTAGTTCA
>Ga0129333_10007807_pt1 | contig 10092 bp, 9 predicted proteins | sample CPB6_08_DNA_FD_94474 | JGI IMG/M metagenome (GOLD analysis project Ga0129333, IMG submission 94474) | Freshwater to marine salinity gradient microbial communities from Chesapeake Bay, USA - CPBay_Sum_0.6_0.8_DNA | ecosystem: Environmental > Aquatic > Marine > Coastal | place: USA: Chesapeake Bay...
ACCATAGCGAATTCCCTTGGCTACCCGGATCTCGCTCGCCCCCGCCGACGGCATTAGCAAGGCAGTCAAAGCGCCAGCAGCTACTTCGCGGCGCGAAAAGCGCCTATCGACGAACATCACCGCCACTGGCCGAGAAAGCGTCCAATTCTGCTCTTCCGATAATGCATAGATCACCGGGAATGCTGTGCTTGAGAGCCGTCAGCGCGAGACCGCTCTCGGCCATACCGCGCAAATCGTAACCATTCACCCAACCGTGCAAAATGCCAGCGGCGAAAGCATCACCGGAGCCGATACGCTCGACGATACCGGTGATATCGATTTCGGGCGTTTGGAAAGACGCATCGCGTGAATCGACACGCGCCGAAATTTGATGGTGATCAGCCGTCACCAACGAGCGCGCCGTCGATGCGATCAGTTGCAGATTCGGAAACTCATCGAAGGCAGCAAGCGCAGCGGCCCGACGACGCTCGACGCCCTCACCCGAGAACGCTTTGCCCAACAGCAAAGATATGTCGCGGTGATTGCCGATCAGGATCGTAGCCTGCTCAACCAGAGCCCGGAGTTCACGTTGGGGATCACTTGTCCAACTCGACCACAGCTGCGCGCGATAGTTACCGTCGAAGCAGATCGGCACACCGCACTTGCACGCCGAAGCCACTGCGCGCTGCGCCAGACGAACCCCGTTCGGACCAAGTGCGGGGGTGATGCCGCCGCAATGAAACACCGCCGCGCCCGCGATCGCCGCGTCGAACGGAATCAAATCAGGATCCAGTTCAGCGAACGCACTGCCGGCGCGATCGTACAAAATCGATGACGGCCTCGGACCGCTGCCTGTCTCCATGAAATACAGGCCCATTCGCCCGGGCGCACGAATCAAATGCCTGGTATCGATGCCAGCCGCTCGCAGGCTACTGATGACTCGATCGCCCAGCGTATTACTGCTGACGGCGCCAACGAAGCTTACCTCGTGCCCGAGCGTCGCGAGACCCACAGCAGCGTTCGCCTCCGCCCCGCCGACGAACCAGTCGAGACCGGGCGACTGCACCAGCAACTGGCGATTCGGTGGCGTCAACCGAATCAATAATTCACCGAATGCAACAATGCGTCGTGACATAGTCAACCACTCACCGAGACAACCAGCCGCCATCGACAGCCAAGACCTGCCCCGTCACATAATCCGCTGCCGCGGAGGCCAAAAAAACGACCGCCCCGGCGATATCCTCAGGTCTTCCCCATCGACCCGTAGGGATTCGCTCGAGAATCTGCCGATTCCGCGTTTCATCAGCGCGTAAGGCGTCGGTATTGTTGGTCACGATATACCCGGGCGCGATGGCATTCACTTGAACATTGCTCGGCGCGAGCTCGTTGGCCAAAGCACGAGTAACCCCGGCAACACCGGACTTGGCAGCCGCGTAGCTTGGCACTCTGATACCGCCTTGAAAGCTTAACAGCGACGCGATGTTGATGATTTTTCCCGATCGATTTGCTACGAAATATCGAGCCGCTCGCTGGCTCAAAAAAAACACGGTTTTCAAGTTCGTATCGATCACGCTATCCCAATCGTCTTCAGTAAAGACAGCGAGATCATTGCGTCGGATGATGCCGGCGTTATTCACCAGGATATCCAACCGCCCGAGTTTCGAGATCGTCTCATCGACAATGCGATTAACCGGCTCGATACTGGCGAGGTCCGCGTCGATTGCGATCGCGCGACGACCGAGATGACTGATTTGCGCTAGCGTTTCGGTTGGCGCAGTTCGACCGACCAGAGCCACGTCCGCGCCAGCTTCAGCCAAACCCACCGCGATCGCTCGCCCGATGCCTGTATTGGCACCGGTGACCATCGCCACTCTCCCGTGCAAGTCGAACAAATTCATCGCGCCCCCTGGCGTCTCGATCACTTGAGTTGGCAGATATCGAGCACGCGCATATCGGTGTAATCGAGATTCTCGCCCGCCATCGCCCAGATAAACGAGTACTTCTTAGTGCCGGAACCCATGTGGATGGACCACGGCGGACTGATCACCGCCTCCTCGTTCCCAATCACGATGTGCCGCATCGACTGCGGTTCGCCCATGTAGTGGAAAACCCGGTCAGCCGCCTCGGGCATATCAAAGTACAAATAGATCTCGCTTCGTCGATCATGTAAGTGCGGCGGCATCGTATTCCATACCGAACCTTCCTCCAAAACCGTCAAACCGAGCAAAAGTTGCGCGCTCTCGCAAACGCCCGGAATCACCAGTTGATAGATGGTTCGTCGATTGGAGTTGGCGAGATCGCCGCGCACCAAAGGATTCGCCTCGGTCAGGGTGATTTTCTTGATCTGGCAGGCGCGGTGTGCGGGCACGGAGGCGATGTAATATCGGGCACTCGCGCCGGCAAATGTCACTTTCTGCGTACCCATCGGCACGTAGAGACATTCTTTGTTGCCAAGTTCGTAGTTGTCACCGTCGAGCCGGACGGTGCCCGCTCCGCCAATGTTGACGATCGCGGCCTCGCGCCGCTCGAGAAACGGTCGTCCATTGGAACCGCTCGGCTCGGTTTGAACCGGCAATTCGAGTTCGCCCGCACCGGGAATCGCGCCGCCGATGATGAACCGTTCGTTGTGCGAATAGTTGAGGTTGATTTCGCCGTCTCGGAACATGCCCGAAACAAGGTACCGGTCACGCAGATCGTCGTTTGAGACGCCGTCCATCATATCGGGATGGGTGGCATAGAAAGTTTTTGAAAACACAGCTCCAACCTCGCGTCAGCAGACAACCAAGGCGTTGATGTAATCGGTTTAGGAAACCGGTGTCAATGCCTAGGCTTTTGTCTTGCGCTGGCTACGTGGTCGCACCGTGACCGGCGCCACCGAGGCACGCTTAATGAGTTCCGATAAGAAAAGCGACTGCGCATCATCGATTCGCTCCGGACGAATCAACTTCATGGCTGCCGAGTACGCCATTTCCGCGATCGGCCATCGAACAGTGGTCAACGGCGGCCAAATGTGGGCGGCTATCGCAGTGTCATCGAAGCCGACAATGGACAACTCCCGTGGCACATCAACGCCTCGCTCGCGCGCGGCGTGTAACACGCCGGCTGCCATGACGTCATTGCTAGCGAATACCGCCGTCGGCGGCGAATTCGCCTCCAACAGCCTTCGCCCAGCCTCCAAGCCTGACTCGAACGTGTAATTCCCGACCGCTTTCAAGCCGCTGCGCCGGTCCAACTTATTTTCGCGTACAGCCTCGTCGTAACCCGCCTCGCGCTCTGCAGCCGAGCGAAATCCCGTCGGACCCGTGACGAAACCGATTCGTGTGTGACCGAGTTCGGCGAGGTGGGTTATCGCCTGCCGTACAGCTTGGCGATCGTTCGATTCGACCAAATGCGCCTCCTCATCGAGGCGCGCCGAACCCATGCGTACGTAATTGCAATCCAGTTCGCGACAGAGTTCAGCGATGGCGTCGTTCTCGGAGAGCGGCGGCAAAATCAATACACCGTAAGGACGCTGCGTTTCGATGAAGGCTCGAACATCCTGCAAAAGCCGCGGCGACTTGCGCTCCACGGGTCTGACAACCAGCGCAAATTCGGTATCCCGAATCGCCTTGAGAACGCCTTGCTGAAAATTCAACACCATCTGGGCGTTCGGATTGTCATGAATCAACCCGATGAGAAAGTTGCGGCGAAGCGCCAAGGCCCTCGCCTGCGGATTTGGAACGTACCCGAGCTTGGCTATAGCCGCTTCGACACGCTCGCGGGTCGCCTGATTGAGCAAGGGTGATCGGTTGATCACTCGACTTACCGTCTTCTTGGAAACTCCGGCCAGCTGGGCAACGTCGTTGATCGTCGGTTTTTGCTTTCGTTTCCGTTTGACTGCCATGAGGCTTTGACTCTGAACTCTAGCGTCGCTGCTGCGGTCGAGACGTTGCCTTCTTGCGAGAAGAAAGGCAACCTTTTGACACCGGTTACCTAATATATCGAGCGTGAAAGTGAACGTGCGGCAGTTTCTTCGGATCAACCCGACCGATACCGTCGGAGTGGCGCTTCGCGACCTATCGGCAGGTGAGCGCATCGGCAAAATCTCGCTCGCCTCGTCCATCCCTGCCGGTCACAAGATCGCCCTACACACGCACGCCGCAGGCGACCCAGTGATCAAATATGGGCAGAAGATCGGCAAAGCGATACGCCCCATCAACGCTGGTGAACACGTGCACACGCACAATCTCGCGACTGATTTGGTGGGCGAAATCATCTACCGACCGCACACGTACGTATCATCGTCACCACAGTCAGTAATCGAATCAGCTCCAACGTGGCTGGGTTATCGTCGAGCCGATGGTCGTGTCGCGACTCGCAACGAAGTGTGGATACTACCGACGGTCGGCTGCGTCGCGCAGCTCGCCGAACAGGTGGCGCGGTCAGCTAACGAGCGTCATCGCGGATCGCTCGACGGAATCTTCGCGTTTTCGCATCCACATGGCTGCTCGCAACTAGGCGATGACTTAGATGCTACGCGCAAGATTCTTTTGGGGCTCGCATTGAATCCCAACGCTTCGGGCGTTTTGTTCTTGGGTCTCGGCTGCGAGTCGAATCAATTAACCGAGCTCCTCTCACGTCTGCCAGATCATGCGCGCGACAAAATCCGGTCCTTGACGACGCAAGACGTTCGGGACGAAGAGAGTGCCGCTTCGAGATTGATCGACGAACTCGTCGAAAAAGGTCGTATTGCGACGCGAGAAGAAGTGTCACTCAGCGCCCTATCTGTGGGCCTCAAGTGCGGAGGCTCCGACAGCTTCTCAGGTCTAACCGCCAACCCACTCTTCGGTCGATTTTCAAACCGACTCGTAGCGCTTGGAGGACAGACCCTACTTACCGAGATTCCAGAAATCTTTGGCGCCGAGGAGAGCCTACTCAGCCGGGCTACCTCACGACCAGTTTTTGAGTCCGCCGCTTCGCTCATTAATAAGTTCAAACGCTATTTCCTCGAGCAAGGTCTGCCTGTCTCTGAGAACCCGTCGCCTGGCAACATCGCGGGCGGTATCACCACGCTCGAAGAGAAATCGTTAGGTGCCGTACAAAAAGGTGGGGTCGCGTCGCTGACCGACGTAGTCGAATACGGCGATCTCGCTCAGCGGTCAGGGCTGACCCTTCTTGAAGCGCCCGGCAACGATGCGATCTCTTCAACCGCGTTGATCGCCGCCGGAGCCAACTTGCTGTTCTTCTCGACCGGTCGTGGCACGCCACTCGGCTTCCCGGTGCCGACCATCAAGGTCGCCTCAAATCGCGCACTCGCCGAATCGAAGCCCCATTGGATCGACTTCGATTCTTCGGGCGCGCTGGATAGCGATACGGAAGTTATTGACGCCGCCTTCATGCAACTCGTTTGTCAGATCGCCAGTGGCCAACGATGCCAAGCCGAAGTACGTAACCAGCGCAACATCGCTATCTGGAAACGTGGCGCAACGTTATGACCGCTTGCCCGGCCGGCCATACGAGTGTCGTTGCAAATGACACCGGTTTCCTATATCAATCGGATCTAGTATGGAAAACGCCTTAGCAAGCGGCTTGCACGATGTCGCCGCCGCTTTCGTCAACGCCCGGCGCCACGCGCGGGTGCTGCTCGATTACCCGGGGACGAGGCCTAATAATCTCGCTGATGCCTATTTGATTCAGGATCGCGCCATCGCCTTGGACGGGCGCGCAATCGTCGGCTGGAAGGTTGGCCGAATCAATCCGCCCGACGATAGACGACTTGGCAGCAATCGACTGGTCGGACCGATCTTCGCTGATTCTGTGCGCAGTGCAACCGGCACCGACGCCGAGCCTGAGATGCGCGTTTACGCGGATGGCTTCGCTGCGGCCGAAGCAGAACTCATGCTGCACGTGGCCGATGACTGGTATCGCAGTGAACCACGCAACGACGCCGATACGCGGGCGCTCATCGACGATGTTCGTCTTGGGATCGAGATCGCAAGTTCACCCTATCCCAAAATCAACGCCGATGGCCCCGCTGTGACCGCCTCAGATTTCGGAAACAACGCTGGCCTAGTACTCGGTCAAGCCCTCGCTGGATGGCAGCACCTCGATTTGTGCAGCATCTTGGTCAGCGTCGAGATCGATGGGCAGATAGTAGGCCAGGCGACCGCTGCAACGATGCTCGATGGTCCGCTCGGCGCGGTTCGATTCTTGATCGCGCACCTCACGGAGCGCGGTATCGATAATCCAGCGGGCTTTTGGGTGTCGACCGGTGCCATCACCGGCGTGCACGACGTCATGCCGAATCAACACGTTCGTGCGATCTTCGGTTCGTACGGAGATGTCAGATGTCGCATCCAATCAGCACACAAGTAAAAAACCTGCGAAAGCTAACTCGACGTGCCGTCACGACTGCTCTGCTGACGAGCGGTGCGCTCGCAGCGACCGGTTGTAGCCGAATTTCCCGCCCATTCTTCTCATCCGACACCCACCCCGCCGACTACCCAACTGTCGAAGCGGTGCGCATGATGAGTCGCTCGCTTGAAGAAAAGTCGAATGGGAAGCTGTCAATTCGAATTTACTCAGGCGGTCAACTCGGCTCGGAACGAGACACTCTGGAGTTGACCGTATTCGGTGGCCTAGATCTTAACCGAGTTAATCTGGCTCCGCTGAACGCGTTCGCACCCGAAACACTCCTGCTTTCTCTACCATTTTTGTTCCAGTCCGAGACACATCTGCGCGCCGTGCTCGATGGTGCGCCCGGTCAAACCGTGCTCGATGCACTCGAACCCCACGGTTTGATCGGCCTGTGCTACTACGACTCGGGCGCGCGCAGCTTTTACAACGTTCATCGGCCCATCATGACTCCGGAGGATATGCGGGGCCTCAAGATCCGCGTGCAAAACTCCGACCTCTATGTCTCGATGATCGAAGCGCTCGGCGCCAATGCCACACCGATGGATTTATCGGAGGTATATCAAGGTCTGATGCAACGCGTCATCGATGGCGCCGAGAATAATTGGCCATCGTATGAATCGACCCGACATTTCGAAACAGCAGGGTTCTACAGCCTGACTGGTCACGTCATGGCGCCGGAGGTTCTCGTGATGAGTGCTCGCAGTTGGCAGAGACTCAGTAACGAAGAACGTGAGTTAGTGCGGCGCTGCGCTCTCGAGTCAGTACCTTTCATGCGTGCGCGCTGGGACGAGCGCGTCGCCGCGTCCAGAGATCGAATCGTCGCAGCGGGAACGAAAATCAATGAGGTTGCAGATATTTCTGCATTCTCACAATTGATGCGCCCAGTGTGGGATCGGTTTGTGAAAACAGCTGCGCAGAGACGCCTTCTGCAGCAAATAATTGATATGGGGGAGTCTCACCCATGATCAAGCGATGGACTGCAACATTGGGGCGATTAGCGGGACTGCTCGTGTCGATTGGTGCAATTGGCATCATACTTATGACCCTCGTCATCGGCTGGCAAGTCTTCGGCCGCTATGTATTGAACGCGAGTCCGGCCTGGAGCGAGCAACTTGCTTTAGTGCTAATGGTTTGGGTAGTCATGTTTGCGGCTGCAGCCGGTGTCCGCGACGGATTCCATATTCGGATTGAAATCATTGCCGATGCAATGCCGCCTCAAGTGAAAAAAGCCTTTCGCTTGACGGCGCTCGCAATCGTAGGCTCATGTGGACTCACGCTCACCATCTGGGGTGGGCAGCTCGTGATGGCCGTTTGGCATCATGTCATACCGACCCTAGGTATCTCCCGCGGCCTCGCCTACCTGCCATTACCAGCGAGCGGCGTACTGATCGCACTCTTTGCGGCTGAGCAGATGCTGCTTACGGCCAGCTCGACTGACGAGTCGAGCGCCAGAGGCTCGACCTGATGGAACTTGTGGTACTTCTACTTTCGTTGCTGTTTCTCCTGATAATTGGCGTACCGGTCGCGTTCGCCCTGCTCGGCTCGACGTTGCTCACCTTTCTCGTCCTTGACTTGCCGCTCGTCGTCGCGGTTCAACGGATGGCCTCCGGGATGAGTATGTTTTCTTTGTTGGCTATCCCGTTTTTCGTTTTTGCGGGCGAACTAATGAATCGCGCTGGAATCGCCGCTCGAATCGTCCGCGTCGCAGAGGCCGTATTTGGGCGTGCACGCGGCGGTCTCGGCCAAGTCGATGTCGGCGCATCGATGCTCTTCGGCGCGGTTTCGGGTTCCGCTGTAGCAAGCGTTTCCGCACTTGGCTCGACGCTGATGCCGATGATGAAGGAGCGCGGCTACCACACCGACTACGCGGTCAACATCACATCAACGGCTGCGATCGTCGGGCTACTAATCCCGCCGTCGCACAACATGATCATTTACGCGGCCGCAGCAGGTGTCGGCGTCAGCGTCGGCGAATTATTCGTCGGCGGTATCATCCCTGGAATACTGACTGGCGCACTACTCATGGTGATGGCGTGGATCGTCGCGATCAAGCGGGGCTATCCAGCGGGCACCTTCCCGGGTTGGCGCGCGTTTGCAATTGCATTCGCTGCAGCTGTACCGGGCTTGATGACGGCAATCATCATCATCGGCGGCATTCTCGGCGGTTTCTTCACTGCTACCGAGTCGTCGGCCATCGCCGCCATATACACTGTGCTCGTCGCTTCGATAGGTTACCGAACTCTCGGTGTTGGAGCATTTCTTGAGGCTGCTCGAGATGCCGTCAAAACAACATCGATGGTCTTGTTGATCATCGGCGCGGCATCCGCCTTCGGGTGGATTCTCGCCATACTCGAGGCACCTGCTCAATTAGCCGAATTAGTGTTATCGATCACCGACAATCCGTTGTTGATTCTTTTGATCATCAACGTGATCTTGCTGATGCTCGGCACCTTCATGGATATGTCGCCGCTCATCGTGATCACCACGCCAATTTTTCTCCCGATCGCTGTTGGACTTGGAATCGATCCGGTGCATTTCGGCGTGATCATGATGTTGAACCTCGGAATCGGACTTGTGACTCCGCCGGTCGGCTCTGTCCTGTTCGTCGGAGCGGCGATAGGTCGCATTCGAGTCGAAGAGGCCATCAAGACCATTTGGCCTTTTTACGGCGCACTATTTGCCGCGCTGATGCTCGTCACCTACGTTCCGGTACTCACCATGGGCTTAGTTGACCTCATGCGCCAGTAGCGCATGTCATCGCTACGGCGCCACCGCCGCGGCTCCCGGTCTACGTGGATCGGCGCCCCCAAAGAAATAACCATCCTCCAAGACGATCGCCTGCACGCTGCCCATCGTGACGCTCGGTCGCGTCTTGTGTCCCATCTTCTCGAGGCGCTTGCGCGTATCGGGGTTGTAGTTGGGCTCGATCTCGAGGGGTCCCGACCCCTGTGATACGCGCGGCTGATGAATCGCCTCGTCGATATTCAACTTGAAGTCGATGGCGTTCACCACGACCTGCAAGATCGTGTTGACGATACGACCGCCGCCCGGCGTTCCGACTGCCATCCAAGGCACATCACCCTTGAAGATCAAAGTGGGCGTCATGGTCGAGACCATGCGCTTGCCCGGCGCCATGGCATTTGGCGGCATTGGCTCACCGCGTTGTGTCGCCACGAGTGCGCGCTCGTGACTGAAATTGTTCATCTGATTGTTCAGAAGGATACCGGTGCCCGCGATCATCGCGCCCGAGCCGAAATCCGAACCCAAGGTGTAGGTGACGGAGACCAAATTACCCTCAGAATCCGCGACCGAGTAATGCGTGGTACTCGGACTCTCGTAGTCGGCAGGGTTACCCGCCTTGATCGACTTGTCCTTGTTCGCTCGACGCGGCTTGATCAACTTAGCGCGCTCGGCCGCGTATTTCTTTGAAATCAAACCCTCGAGTGGCACCTTGGAAAAGGCCGTGTCACCCAAATGCGCGATCCGATCGCGATTACCGAGTCGCATGGCTTCGGCCAACAAATGCACGGCTTCAGCCGAACCGACTTCCAACTTCGATAGCTCGAAGTTCTCGAGGATGTTGAGCATGGTCAACAACGTCACCCCGCCGCTAGCGGGAGGTGCGGTGTAGAGGGTGTAGCCACGATAGGTGCTACTCAAAGGCTCACGCTCGATGGCACGGTAAGCGGCAAGATCCGCACGCGTGATCAGCCCGCC
>Ga0129333_10007808_pt1 | contig 10092 bp, 8 predicted proteins | sample CPB6_08_DNA_FD_94474 | JGI IMG/M metagenome (GOLD analysis project Ga0129333, IMG submission 94474) | Freshwater to marine salinity gradient microbial communities from Chesapeake Bay, USA - CPBay_Sum_0.6_0.8_DNA | ecosystem: Environmental > Aquatic > Marine > Coastal | place: USA: Chesapeake Bay...
CGCCCAAGACAATCCGCTCGCCGTAGAGGATGCGGATCGTGAAATTTTCGAGATCATCGAGCACCATCTGGCGTTGGTCGATGTCGCCGAGCCAGTAGGTCGGAACGGTCGGCAGGAGCGGACGCTCGGCGAGGTAGTAGCGGATGATTTGGGCGGAGAATGGAAGGAGGGCGCGGTCGTCGGCGAGTTGCGCGCCAATTGCGTTCACGACCGAGACGCTTTTTTTCCGGATGCAATGAACGAGGCCGGGAACGCCGATCATCGAATCGCGGCGGAAGGCCATGGGGTCGAGCCATCGATCGGAGAGGCGGGTATAGATGACATCCACCTTGTTCAGACCGGAGACGGTTTTCAGGTAAACCTTGTCGTCCAGGACAAGGAGGTCGCCCCCCTGCACGAGCGGAATGCCCATGCGACGGCCGAGGAAGCTGTGTTCAGAATAGGCGGGGCTCAGCGGTCCGGGGGTGAGAAGCACAACCATCGGGTCGGCGTCGTCGGAATGCGCGCGGAGCATTTCGACGATGCCGGTCGGGACATCCGAGATCGAGTGGATGCCGGTGTCCTGGAACGATTGGGGAATGACGCGTGTGAGGGCGCGACGGTTTTGAATCATGTAGGAAATACCCGAGGCGTTGCTGAAGTAGTGGTGCTTCACCGCGATTTGGCCGTTAGCAAGGCGGCTGACGGCGATGCCGCTGAGATGCAGGAAGGCGCCGCCGGGGGTGGGCACGCCGAAGGCGGCGCGCTGGAAATACTCGCTGCCGAGAACAGGTCTCTCGGGGATGACACCCTCGTGGAGGATTTCTTTTTTGGTATGGATGTCCTGCAGGAACATCTCGAACGCACGAAGTCTCTGGCGGATTCCTGCGGCGAGGGGATCCCATTCGGCGGGCGTGAAAATCTGGGGAAGGAGGTCGCAAAACCAACCGCGTTTTCCCCAGGGGCGCTCGCGGTGGATATCGAAGGTCACACCCATCTCGCGCATTGTCGCCTCGAGCCTTGCGTCGAGCGCACGCACCTCGTGACGGGGAAGGTGGTTCAGGCGGTCGAAGAGATCGCGATAGACTTCGCGGGGCAGGCCGTCCGGACCAAAGTTTTCGTCAAAGGTGCGGAAGTGCCAGAGCGCGCTCATGCGGCAGCGGGTTGCTGGGCGAGGAATTCGCGCGCGGACTCGGCATCGCGGGCGATCTGGATTTTGAGATGGTCGATCGAGTCGAAACGCTGTTCGGGCCGTAGAAAATGCTTCAAACGGACCTCGACCTCGCGGTCGTAGAGGTCGCCTTGGAAATCGAAAAGGTGGATTTCCAAGAGATGCGTCCGGGTTTGATCGACTGTCGGGCGAACGCCGAGGTTGGCCACGCCGTGCCAGGGTTTGTTCTCGAGCAAAACCTCGACGGCGTAGACTCCGTCGGGCGGGAGTTGGAGTTGATCTGTGGAGAGGTTCGCGGTGGGGAATCCGATTTGGCGACCGAGGCCCGCGCCGCGAAGGACGTGGCCGGAGATGGCGTGGTCGCGGCCGAGGAGTTGGGCAGCATCGGCCAGACGCCCCTCCGCAACAGCTTGCCGGATCATTGTGCTGCTGATCACCATGCCGTCGATACGAACGGGAGGAACTTCGCAGGTGAAGAAATTTTTTTCGCGGCCGAGTTGGCGGAGGAGCTCGATGTTTCCGCGGCGCTGATTTCCAAAACTCCAGCCTTCGCCGATGCAGATGCCGGCGAGGGGATTCGCGGCGGCGCAGAGTCGTTGGACAAAATCCTCGGCCAGCAGGGCGGCGAATTTTTTGTCAAAGGTAAGCATGAGCGCGTGGTTGAAGCCCATCCGCTCCATGAGGCGGAGCTTGAAGGGCGTCGGTGTGAGCAGGCCCGGCACGGCATCAGGGCGGAGAATCGTCGCGGGGTGGGGATCGAAGGTTAGCGCCACTGCAGTGGCGCCAAGTTTTTGGGATTCGCGCCGGGCTGTCTCCAGAACCATCCGGTGGCCGAGGTGCATCCCGTCGAAAACCCCGGCGGCGATCACCACTGGACCGGGGATTTCCGCCAATCCGTCGATGGATCGGAGGACGCGCATCGTCACGCTCCCCGAAGCCGCGAGACGGCTGGCAGGCTCAGAATGCGCTGGTGGATCGCCTCGCGCTGGCCGTTCTTGAGCTCATCAACGGTCACTGCGCCTTCAACCGAGAAGCGTCCGGATTTTGTCCTGCGGAGGGATTTCAGGTGAGCGCCGCAGCCGAGTTCCTGGCCGATATCGTGGGCGTAAGTGCGGACATAAAAGCCCTTGCTGCAGACCACGCGGAAATCGATCTCCGGCGGGCGGACGGCGATGATTTCGTGGGCGTAGACATGCACAAAGCGTGGCTCGCGCTCGACAGTCTTGCCTTGGCGGGCGAGCTTGTAGAGCGGTACTCCGTCCTTCTTGATCGCGCTGACCATTGGCGGGGTCTGGTAGAAATCACCGTGGAATTTCGAGAAAGCCGCGTCGAGTTGTTCCCGCGAAAAATCCGGAACGGGTTTGGTTTCGACGATCTGGCCGTCGGAGTCCTGGCTGTCCGTGGTTTCGCCGAGGCGGAGGGTGCCGACATACTCCTTGTCCTCGCTCATGAGGAGATCCTGGATTTTGGTTCCACGGCCCACGGTGATGAGCAGGAGGCCGGTCGCGAGCGGGTCGAGCGTGCCGCAATGGCCGACTTTTTTGGTGTCGAGGGCGCGGCGGGTGATGGCGACGACATCGTGCGAGGTCATCCCCGGAGATTTGTCAACGAGGAGAACGCCGTCAATTTCGGGTCCGGATTTCATGATCGAGAGCATTGAGGAAATCGTGTTTCACCTGCTGAAGGGATCCGGGGATGCGGGCGCCGGCGGCCATCGGATGCCCGCCGCCTTTGAAAATTTTGCAGACTTTGCAGACATCGATCGCCGGGATTTTCGAGCGGGCGCTGACGCGGACCTTGTTTTCGGGGAGTTCCTCGAAAAACACGGCCGCCTCGACGCCTTCGATCGAGCGGAGGTGGTCGATGATTCCTTCGTTGTCCTCGGGCAGGACTTGGAGTTCCTCCACGACATCGAGAGGCAGGGAGAAGGTGGCGATCCGGTCGTCGGAATGGAACTCGGCGGTGTTCAGCGCGTGGCGCAAGAGGTTGAAGCGACGGCGCGGTTGGCTGTCATACATCGCGCGAGAGAGGCCCGGAACATCGACGCCACAGGCGATGAGGTGCGAAGCGGCTGCGAAGGTGCGCTCGTTCGTGCCGGCGTATTGGAACGATCCGGTGTCTGTGGAAATCGCGGCAAAGAGGTTTGCTGCCATCTCGCGGGTGATCGGCGCGCCGATCTTCTGGAAAAACTCGACAAGAATTTGGCCGGTGGCCGGTGCGGTGGGGTCGATGAAATTCAGATCGCCGTATTTTTCATTGCTTACATGGTGGTCGATGTTGATGAGCGGAGTGCCGGGCGCGATCGCCTCGAGCACGGTGCCGAGGCGGTTTTTCACCGAGGTGTCGAGGGCGACAAAGACATCGAATTTCTGCGGCGTCGAGGGCGGGAGGACGACGAGTTCGTGGCGGGGGAGGTAGTGGAACTTCGAGGTCGAGCCCTCCTCGTTGAAGGCGTGGACGGTTTTGCCAAGGGATTCCAGCCAGATCGAGAAGGCGATGGTCGAGCCGAGCGCGTCGGCATCCGGGCGGAGGTGGCTGGCGACGCCGATGGTTTTCGCGGCGCGCAGGGTTTCAGCGATGGATTCGAAAGTGGTCATTTCTTGTTTTCGTCGAGGAGGCCGAGTTCTTCCATGATGCCGATCACGCGGGTGCCGCGCTCGATCGATTCATCGGCGTGGAAATGCAGGTGGGGTGTGTGTTTGATCTGAACGCGACGGGAGAGTTCGGTCTGGAGGTGGGAGCGGTTTTTTTCGAGCAGCTCGAGGGCGCGGCGGCTGGCCCCGGAGGAACCGAGGGCGGAGATGTAAACATGCGCCTGTTTGAGGTCCGGGGTGATATCCACGGAGGCCACGGTCACGAGGTCGCTGTGGAAATCGATGTCGCGCGAGGCGAGGATTCCGAGTTCGCGTTTGAGGACTTCGCACACCCTGGCGAGGCGGTTTTTCATAGGGCTGGGTTGGCGCGGGCGGGGCCGCGCCTTGATCAGAGTTGCTGCGGGACTTTCTCGAGCGTGTAGCACTCGATGATGTCCTCGGGCAGGTATTCGGAGAAGTCGCCCAGCTTGATGCCGCATTCCAGGCCGGAGCGAACCTCTTTTACATCGTCGGTAAAGCGGCGAAGCGTCGCGAGGCCGCCGTCGTAGATCGGTTGCTTGCGGCGCAGCACGCGGGCGCGAGCGGTGCGGGCGATGCGTCCATCGAGCACCACGCAGCCGGCGACCTTGCCTTTCGTGAGGTCGAAGACCTGCTTGACCTCGGCATGGCCTATGACGGTTTCGCGGTGTTCCGGCGCGAGCATTCCGCTCATGGCCTCGCGGACCTGGTCGATCAACTCGTAGATGATGCTGTAGAGCTTGATCTGGATTCCTTCCCGCTTCGCGGCCTGCGCGGCGGTGTTTTCGGTCTTAGTGCCGAAGCCGATGATGATGGCGTTCGACGCGCTGGCGAGGAGGACATCCGACTCGGTGATCGGGCCCACGGCGGAGTGGATGATCTCGAGGGTGATTTTCTTTTGGGGAATCTCTTTGAGCGAGGCGACAACAGCTTCAAGGGAACCCTGGACATCGCATTTGACGATCGCTTTGAGCGACGGCTTGGCCTCCGAGGCGATGCTGGCGAAGAGATTTTCGAGCGTGGCGCGCTGGGGTGTGGCGAGCTTGGAATCGCGGAGTTCCGTAAGGCGGTCCTCGCTGTGGATGCGGGCGGATTTTTCCGAATCCATCACAACGAGTTCGTCGCCGGCGTTGGGAAGACCGCTCAGGCCAAGAACCTTCACCGGGGTCGATGGACCGGCCTCCTTCACGGGCTTGCCTAGGTCGTCGATAAGTTGTTTCACCTTGCCCCAGTGGTTGCCGCAGATGAACACATCTCCATAGCGGAGGGTGCCCATGCGGACGATGACTGTGGCGGTCGGGCCGCGACCCTGCTCGACCTGCGCCTCAATGACCGTGGCGCGGGCATCGACGGATCCACTGGCTTTGAGTTCGAGCATTTCGGCCTCGAGAAGCATGAGGTCGAGGAGTTGATCGATGCCGGTGCCCTTGGTGGCGCTGACAGGAACGCAAATCGTTTCGCCGCCCCAATCCTCTGGTGTGAGGCCCTGCTCTTGGAGTTGTTGTTTCACGCGGTCGGGATTGGCGGAAGGGAGGTCGATCTTGTTGATGGCGATCATGATTTTGACCTTCGCGGCCTTGGCGTGGGAAATGGCTTCCAGCGTCTGCGGCATGAGGCCGTCATCCGCAGCAACAACAATCACGGCGATGTCGGTGACATTCGCGCCTCGGGCGCGCATGGCGGTGAAGGCGGCGTGGCCGGGGGTGTCGAGGAAAGTGATTTTGTGGCCCTTGCGATCCACGCTGTAGGCGCCGATGTGCTGGGTGATTCCACCCGCCTCGCCGGCTGCCACGCGGGCCTTGCGGATCGCGTCGAGGAGCGAGGTTTTGCCGTGGTCGACATGGCCCATGAAAGTGATGATCGGGGCGCGGAGTTGGAGTTTATCGACGAGTTTCTCGGGCTCGGGGGCCTTGGGAACCTCGACCTTCTGCTCGACCTTGTGATGGCCCTTCGAGGTGTCCTTTTTCTCGCGCTCGAAAACGAAGCCGTGAATATCGCAAACCTTGGCGACGACATCGGCTTCCACGGTTTGGTTCAGATTTGCGAAAATCTGCAGGGACATGAGGTCCTTGATGAGCTGGAAAGGCTTCAAGCCGAGGAGTTCGGCGAGGAGCTTGACACTGACCGGTGGCTTGACTTGGAGAATTTTCTTCCCGGAGGCATCCTCGGAAATGACGGGCGTCTGAGGTTCCGGCTCAGACTCTATGAGATTGGTAACGACCGGAGAGGCAGAAGCGGCCTCCGCGACTGGTTCATGCTCGGGCTCGGGAGCCGGAGGAGGTGTCGGCGGGGTTTTCGAGCCAGCAGGCTTGATAAAGGGCTTGATGCCCGCGCGGGTGGTGGCCTTTTTAACCTTTTTCTCCGGATTCAGGAGATCGACGGTCGGGCCTTGGACTTTGGGTTCCTTTTCTTTGGCAGGGGAGGGAGCCGGTGATTCAGCGGCCGGACGAGTGGAACGCGAGGACGCGCCCGAACGCCGGGCGGTGGCCGTCGGCTTGCTTTCGGTGGGTTTTTTCTTGGTTTTCTCTGCCATGATAATTTTTCGGGCGGGAGCAGGTTTTCATACTCCCTAGGCTTTTTGGAGCGCTTGGGCGGCGTCGAGGATGCGTTGGCCGGTGGCCTCATCCGCGCTGAGGGCTTCAGCGATGTCCTCGGCTCCGGCCAATTGGATGACCTCGATCGAGTTCATGCCGGCGTTCGCGAGTTTGTTGGCCTCTTCCTCGCTGATTCCGAGGGCCTCGGCGAGCGAATGGGCGGCTTCGGCGGCCTGGGTTTGCATGGCCTCCTCCTTTCGCTTGTCCTCTTGGATGTCGACATCCCAGCCGCACATTTTGGAGGTGAGCCGGGCGTTCTGGCCACGGCGTCCGATGGCAACGGAGAGATCCTCTTTAGGAACGAGGACATGGATCGTCTTTTTGGAGTCGTTTGTGGTGATCGAGCGAATGTTCGCGGGCTTGAGGGCGGCAGTCACGAATTTCAACGGATCCGGGTCCCAACGGATAATGTCCACCTTCTCGTTGTTGAGTTCGCGGACGATGTTTTTAACGCGGGCTCCACGCATGCCGACGCAGGCGCCGACAGGATCTACCTTGGGATCGGCGCTGTGGACGGCGACCTTCGTGCGGAAACCGGCCTCGCGGGCAATAACCTTGAGCTCCACGGTGCGGTCGGCGATTTCGCTGACCTCGAGTTCGAAGAGTCGGCGGACGAAATTCGGGTGGCTGCGGGAGAGGATGATCTCCGGGCCGCGGTTGCCGCTCTCGACGGCGACGACATAGGCGCGGAGGCGGTCGCCGACATTGTAGTCCTCGGTCATCACGCGTTCGCGGGAGGGCATGACGCCCTCGAATTTCCCGAGGTCGATGATCACATCGGATTTCTCGAAACGGCGGACAGTTCCCGTGACGATCTCCCCGGCGCGGTCTTTGAACTCGTCGTAAATCATCTCGCGCTCGATCTGGCGGAGGCGCTGGTTGATCGCCTGGCGGGCGGCTTGGGCGGCGATGCGGCCGAAATCGCGAGGCGTGACTTCGATCTCAATCTCCTCGCCGTCTTGCACATCGGCTTTGACCGAGCGGGCCTTGGTGATCGCGATTTCATCGTGGGGGTTTTCCACCTTCTCGCGGGCGATTAGCTTCGCGAGGGCGCGGATCCCGCCGGATTTCGGATTGATATCGATCCGGAGTTCCCGGGTGCCGGAGGTGAAATTTTTCTTCGAGGCCGCGAGGATGGCGGTGGAGATGGCATCGACCAGAACATCGCGTTTGATGCCCTTTTCGCGCTCCAACAGGTCCAGCATTGTGATGAGTTCGGAATTCATAAATCTCTCGGTTCCGGAATGTGTTGGCGGATGGATTTCCCGACCACCGCACTTTTCGGAACCGGAAACTATGGGGGGTGGGTCCAGATCGGTCAAGCGGCAAGGGTCGTTAATTTCCGCCCGGGGGGCGATCACCTGCCTTGTTCTCGGGAGGGATCGCTGGAATGCTCGTTGGCATGGACGAATCGCCGCAGCAAGAACCTGAGCCTCCGCCGCTGGATTCCGCGGAGGCCAGGCAATGGATCACCATTCTTCATATCAGCGCGCTCGCGGGATTTTTGCTCGTGGGGTTTGGCCAAATCCTCGGACCATTGATTGTGTGGCTCCTCAAGAAAAACCAGGTGCCTGGGCTGGATGCAGCTGGCCGGAGCGTCTTGAACTTCCAGATTTCGTGGTCCCTTTGGTGGGCGCTTTCGTGGGTTTTTGTGGGACTCTTCGGCTGCTTGATCGTGCCGCTGGTGTTCCCGATGTTAGTTCTGGTCGCCTGGGTTTGGTTGGGAATCCTCGGCGCGATCCGGGCCAGCAATGGCGAAGCCTATCGGTTTCCGATGTCGATCCGTTTTTTCAACTAACGGCCGAATCGTGGTGGAAACGCCGGACGCGTTGACCGATGCCTGTGAAGATATCCCATGGGATGGTTCCGGCTTGCGTGGCGAGTTCCGTGGCGGTGATTTCCTGGTCGCCATCTTGTCCGACCAGCGTGGCGGCATCTCCCGCCCGCACGTTCGGTGCGGCTGAAACATCCACGACAATCTGGTCCATTGTCACCCTGCCAATAAGCGGGCAGGGTTTCCCGTGGAGCAGGACGGCGGCGCCGTTTCCCGAGGTTTGGCGCGGAAATCCATCGGCGTAACCCAGCGACAGCACCGCCACACGTATCCGTTCCGGCGCGATGAAAGTCCGCCCGTAGCTGATCGAGGCTCCCTTGCCGACCTCGCGAACCATCGCCACGCGGGCCTTCCAGGCAAGCGCGGGGCGGAGTTCCTGTTGCAAAGCCGGGATGGGCGATACCCCGTAGAGCATGAGGCCGGGACGGACGATTTCGTTCGACTCGACTTGGCGGGTCAAAATTCCCGCGCTGTTGAGGGCATGGGTTTTTGTGCCGGGAAAAATCTCGCCGATTTGATTTTTGAGCCTGGCGAATTCCTCGAGTTGCCGGTTCGTGAAAACGAGATCTTCGTCCGCGCTCGGCAGGTGGGTGGAAATGCTGTGCACCTGGATATTCCGCATGGCCCGAACCTTCCGCAGGCTGTCGATCGCGGAATCCGCCGGGCAACCGATGCGGCCCATGCCGGTGTCGATTTTGAAATTGATACGAGCTTGCCCGCACCCGGCGAAAGCCGCCGCTTCTTCGACTCCCGAGACGGTCACGATGAATTTCTCCGCGACCGCCCCGTTCCGTTCGGCGGGCAGGCACGGACTAAGAATCATGATGTCGCGACCGGTCTCCAGCGCGGCAATCTCGCGGGCTTCCTTGAGATTCGCCACGCCGAAAATCTGCGACTCCGGCGCTAGCATCCCGGTCACGGGAGCCACGCCGTGCCCATAGGCGTCGGCCTTCACCACGGCTAGGATTTTCGCGTCCGGGCCTATCCGGCGTCGGACTACGCCGATATTGTGGCGAATGGCGGCGAGATCGATCTCCGCCCAAGTCCGGGCATCGTCAGCGACGGTGGTCATGCGAAAGGGAGTGGAGTGGAGGTAAGGGGATTCGAACCCCTGGCCTTCTCATTGCGAACGAGACGCTCTACCAACTGAGCTATACCCCCGAAGAAAGCGAAAAAACATCTAGCGGGAAACCCAGGCGCTTCAAGCGGCAAAAAAAACGGTTCCGTCATGGGGCATCGAGGTGTTTTTCGATCAAGGCGTAGGCGTTGTGGTTGTGGATCGACTCGAAATTTTCCGCCTCCACACGATACCAAAGGATGTTCGAGTCCTCCTCGCAACGGACCGCCACATTGCGAACCAAATCCTCGACGAACACCGGGTTTTCATAGGCCTGCTCGGTGACATGTTTTTCATCCGGGCGCTTCAACAGACTATAAAGTCCGGCACTCGCGGACTCCTCGGCGAGCACGATCATGTCCTCCACCCACATGGGTTTTTTACAGCGCACGGAGAGGGTCACATGGCCGCGTTGGTTGTGCGCCCCGGCGGAGCTGATCGCCTTCGAGCACGGGCAGAGCGTGGTGACCGGCACGACCGTCGTCACGATGAAATCGATCTTGCCGGCGGCAAGGGTGGCATTGAAGCGCACCGTATAATCCATCAATCCCGGCGAGCCGGTAGCGGGCGCTTTTTTTTCCAGAAAAAAGGGAAACTCGATGTCGAAATGCGCGCAGTCGCTCTCGAGGCGTTTGGCCATTTTTTCGAGGATGTCGCGGATATTCGCCACATGGATCACCGGCCCATGCTCGGCGAGGACCTCGATGAAGCGGCTCATGTGCGTGCCCTTGAAATGGTGGGGCAGGTCGACCGTCATTTGCAGGGTTGCGACAGTGCTTTGGACG
>Ga0129333_10007809_pt1 | contig 10089 bp, 10 predicted proteins | sample CPB6_08_DNA_FD_94474 | JGI IMG/M metagenome (GOLD analysis project Ga0129333, IMG submission 94474) | Freshwater to marine salinity gradient microbial communities from Chesapeake Bay, USA - CPBay_Sum_0.6_0.8_DNA | ecosystem: Environmental > Aquatic > Marine > Coastal | place: USA: Chesapeake...
CGGGTGTCGTCGTGCCGGGTGTCGTCGTGCCGGGAGCAACCGTGGTCGGCGCGACGACTGGGCGAGCCGGTCCGCCGGCGGCCGTGGTCGAAGGCGACTCCGGAGCCACCGTGCTCGGGTTCGAAACATCGTCCGGGCTGGTCGTCGTCGGCACGTCGACGGTGGTGGTTCCAGCATCGGCCGGAACGGTGGTGGAGCCGGCATCGGCCGGAACGGTGGCGGTGGGATCGAGGGGCGTCGCGATCAACACCGGTCGCAGGAAAACCTCGCCGGTGACCTGAACGAGACGAATGGCGTCGTCCTGGTTCTCGACTCCCGGAAGGTTGACGACGATCGCGTCACCCTGACGGATGATCTCGGGTTCGGCGACACCGAGCGAGTCGACCCGCTCGCGGATGCGTTCCACGGCGACGTCGAGGCTCTCCGAGTTGAACTCCCCGATCGGTTCCTGGGTCACCGACACGCCGCCCTGCAGATCGAGCCCGAGGGCCGGGGTGTTGCCGGCGACCAGGTTGCCGACGAAGCCGCCGAGAACGACGACGAGCAGACCGACGAGACTGAGGACGAGACGACGCTTCACTGATATCGATGCGTCAGGCCGGGTCGCCGTCGGCTTCGGTCGGAGCTTCGCCCCCCGCCGGTTCCTGGGCCGGGTTGATCTTCCGGGTGATCGCTCCCCGCGACACGCGAATCTCCACGTCGTCGGCGATCTCGAGCCAGACGGTGTCACCGTCGATGGCGTTCACGAATCCGTAGATGCCGGCGTTCGTGATGACCTCGTCTCCCTCGCCGATCGATCGCTGGAGGTCGGCGGTCTCGCGCATCCGGCGCCGCTGTGGCCGGATCATCAGGAAGTACATGGCGGCACCGATCAGGGCCATGAACACGAGAGTGAAGATGAAACTGCCTCCGGAGGCCTGCTCGTCGGATGATGTGTTGGCGATGATGATGGAGAAGTTCACGTTCGGTCCTCTGGGATTTGCCTCTCGACACGTTCGCTGCCGCGGGGTGCCAAAGGGCGAGTCTAGGGGTCGGCGGGTTCAGCCGCCCCCTCCCCACACCTCGAGAACGGCTCGCCGCTCGGCATCGAAGCGACCCTCGAAGATGGCTCTCCGCAGGGAATCCATGAGACCGAGGGTCCAGGCCACGTTGTGGAGACTCAGGAGCCGAGCCGCGGAGGGCTCGTTGACCTGCAGGAGGTGCCGCACGTATCCACGGGAGTGTCGGCGGCACACCGCGCACCCGCAGCGCGCGTCGATGGGTTCGTCGGAACGGATCCACTCGGCGCGTTTCATGTGCACCTTGCCCGTCGACGTCAGGGCGGTTCCGTGCCGACCGAGTCGGGTGGGAAGAACGCAGTCGAACTGGTCGACTCCGAGCGCGACCGCTTCCACGATCGATGCCGGATCGCCGACGCCCATCAGGTACCGAGGTCGATCGGTCGGAAGATGGGCGGTGGCGGCCGCGAGGGCGGGCACCATCTCGGCGCGGGTCTCGCCCACCGAGAGACCACCGATGCCGTAGCCATCGAATCCGATGTCGACCGTCCAGCGCGCACAATCCGCTCGGGCCCTCTCGTCGATTCCTCCTTGGACGATCCCGAACAACGACTGATCGTCGCGGCGATGAGCGCGCCGAGCCCGCTCGGCCCAGAGACGGGTGCGTCGTGCAGCCTCGGCAACGACATGGTCGGGTGACGGCAGCGGAGGACACACGTCGAGAACCATCTGGATGTCGGCACCGATGGCTTCCTGGACGCGCACCGCCTCCTCGGGGTCGAAACGCACCTTGCTGCCGTCGTACGTCGACTTGAACGTCACGCCGTCGTCGTCGATCTTCGGTTCGAGCGAGAAGACCTGGAAACCGCCGGAGTCGGTGAGCGTGAGTCCGTCCCATCCCGCGAAGCGACCGAGTCCACCGAGCGCGGCGATGGTGTCGGCACCCGGCCGCAGCATCAGGTGGTAGGTGTTGCCGAGGACGATCCGGGCTCCGAGCCACTCGTAGTCGTCGGCGCTGAGGTACTTGATCGCACCACGGGTGCCGACGGGCATGAAACATGGCGTCAGGTACTCGCCGCGCGCGGTGTGGGCCCGACCGGCGCGGGCGCCAGCATCGGTGGCCTCGATCTCGAACCGGACGGGATGCATCAGTCGAGACTCCGGTCGAGCAACATGGCGTCTCCGAACGACAGGAAGCGGTAACGCTCGGCCACGGCCGTCTCGTACAGGCGGCGCCACCGGTCACCCACGAACGAATCGATCATCAGCAACAGGGTCGTGCGCGGCATGTGGAAGTTCGTCATCATGACGTCGACCATTCTCCACGAGTGTCCACGGTGAATGAAGAGATCGGTTCGGCCGGAGAGTCGTCCGGTGGCCGCGGCCGTCTCGAGCGAGCGCACCGACGTCGTGCCGACGGCCACGACGCGCCGCGCCTCCCGAGTGGCCTCCAGGGTGGCCGCCGGAACCGAGTAACGCTCGGTGTGGATGCGGTGAGTCAGCGGATCATCGACCTGAATGGGTTGGAACGTGTCGAGTCCCACCACCAACTCCACCCGCGCCATCCGCACCCCTCGTTGCGACAAATCGTCGAGCAGGTGGTCGGTGAAGTGAAGGCCGGCGGTGGGTGCGGCCGCCGACCCGGGGCGCGCCGCGTACACCGTCTGGTAGCGGGCGGGGTCGCTGTCTCGCGTCTGGATGTAGGGCGGCAACGGCATCGTTCCGTGCCGCTCGAGCAGTGAGGTCAGGGACTCCGCGTCGTCGACCGCGAACGAGACCACGAAGGTGTCCCCGTCGTCGTGACGTCCCTCGAACACCACCAGAGCGTCGCCGTCCGGGCCGGAGAGCGTCTCGCCGGGTCGAAGTTTCCCGCCCGGGCGCACGAGCGCCTGCCATGGTCCCGCCCAGGCGCCGAGTGGCTCGAGGAGGAGCACCTCGACGGCTCCCCCGGTCGAACGCTGGAGGGTGAGTCGCGCCGGGATGACCCGAGAATCGTTGACCACGAGGAGATCGCCCTCGCCGAGGAGATGCACGAGGTCGGCCACGGTGCGATGGTCGGGCGACTTCGAACCCCGGTCGACCAGCAGACGGGCCGAATCGCGCGGTTCGACCGGATGCTGAGCGACGAGGTCGTCGGGCAGGTGGTAGTCGAGGTCAGAGAGGCGCATCGGAATCGAACAACCCGGGCGACCGGGCGGCGAGCCCCAGGTGTGCGTGTGCCGCGGGCAAAGCGACCCGTCCGCGGGGGGTGCGCATGATGAAACCCTGCTGAATGAGGAAGGGTTCGACGACATCCTCGACCGTCTCTGGTTGCTCGCCGAGGGCGATCGCGAGAGTCGACAGGCCGACCGGACCGCCCTCGAACTGTTGGCAGACCGCCGTCAGCAACGAGCGGTCGAGTTTGTCGAGACCCCGGGCATCGACACCGAACAGGGTGAGACCTTCGTCGGCGGTGCGTGAATCGATCGTCGACCGTTGGTTCACCTCGGCGAAGTCGCGCACCCGTCGCAACAGTCGGTTCGCGATGCGGGGCGTGCCGCGGCTGCGCAGAGCGACTTGATGAGCGGCCTCGGCATCGATCGCGATGTCGAGGATTCCGGCCGCCCGCACGACGATGCACGAGAGTTCCTCGTCGTCGTAATAGTCGAGGCGAGCCACCAGACCGAAGCGGTCGCGAAGGGGTCCGGTGATCATGCCGGTGCGCGTCGTGGCGCCGACCAACGTGAAGCGCGGCAGCGTGAGACGAATCGACGAGGCGGCCGGACCCTTCCCCACCACCAGATCGAGCTGGAAGTCCTCCATCGCCGGGTACAGGATCTCTTCCACGGTGCGGCCGAGCCGGTGGATCTCGTCGATGAAGAGCACGTCGCCCTCCTCGAGTTTGGTGAGTATGGCCGCCAGGTCGCCGGCCCGTTCGAGAGCCGGGCCCGAGGTGGTGTGCAGGCGCACGCCCATCTCGGCGGCGATGATGGACGAAAGGGTGGTCTTGCCGAGCCCGGGAGGCCCGGCGAACAGCAGGTGATCCACGGCCTCTCCACGATTGCGAGCGGCCTGCAGGACGATGTCGAGTTTCTCCTTGAGTTCGCGCTGTCCGACGAACTCGGCCAGTCGACGCGGACGCAGTCCGGCCTCGAGTGCTTCCTCGACCTCGCCGGTCGGTGCGGGCTGCAGGGACTCGTCACGCACGGTCGGCCCCCAGAACCCCGAGCGCGGACCGCAACAAGGTGGCCGAATCGGATCCCGACCGAACATCGGCGGGCAACGAACGCAGCGCCTCTCGGATTTCGGCATCGGTGTAGCCGAGCCCGCTCAGGGCCTCGCGAACCGTGTCGGTCGTGCCGTCGGCTCTCGGGCCGACCGTGCTCGGATCACCGGGCAACGACAGACGGCCGCGGAGCTCGACGACGATTCGTTCGGCGGTCTTGCGCCCGACTCCCGGCACGAGAGTGAGAGCCGCCACGTCATTGGTGGCGACGATCTCCACGAGCGCTCCCGCCGTGTGGGTGCCGAGGATCGCCAAGGCGAGGGACGGGCCGATTCCGTGGGCCGCGATGAGGGTCTGGAAGACGATTCGCTCGTCTCGACGCAGGAACCCGAACAACTGCTGGTTGTCCTCGCGGATGTGATGGTGAACGTGCAGGTAGGCCGAGGTGCCGGGCTCGAGCTCGGCGAGGGTCTCGGGAGTGACCGACACCAGGTACCCGACTCCGCCGACCTCGAGCAGAACTCGAGCCGAGTCGGGACGCTCGATCACGACACCGCGCAAACTGCCGATCATCGTCGCGCTCCGGTCAACGCGGGGCTCCCGCGACACGCGAACCGAGATCGCGAGCCACCCGCATCTCGAGCGGCTCGCAAGCCAAATGACAGAGTGCGAGAGCCGCGGCGTCGGCGGCGTCGGCGGGTGACGGAAGCACGGCCAAACCGAGGCGACTCTGAACCATCCGTTGCACCTGCGCCTTGTCGGCGCGACCCCAGCCGGCCACCGTCTCTTTGACGCGGGTCGGCGTGTACTGGCGAACGCGACAACCGCGTCGTTCGGCCAGGGCCAGGGCGAGTCCGCTGGCCTGGGCGGTTCCCATGGCCGTGCGGGTGTTGGCCTGGAAAAAGACCTGCTCCACGGCCACCGCGTCGGGTCCGAACTCGTCGAACAGACCCTCGAGGTCACCAAGGAGGGTGGCCAAACGAGCCGGAAGCGGTTCGGTGGCGGGAGTACGCAGAACTCCGAGAGCCACGATCTTCGGTGTGGGGGCGCCGTCGATCACGGCGTAGCCGCAACGAGTGAGTCCGGGATCGATCCCGAGCACCCGGCGCGGCCGGGCGATGGTCGGCACGGTCGCTGGCACGGGAGTCGAACCGCCTCGTACGAACATGCGTACGATCGTACCAACTCGGCATTGCCGAGACGGTGCACGCGGGGCTGGCAGAGTGGGACGATGTCGCTCTCGATGTCCGGTGCCCGATGGGGTGCCTCCCTCGCTGCGTTGTTGCTGACGTTGTCGGCCTGCTCGCCGTCCGAGTCGACGGGGACCACCGGCCCGTCGCCGAGCGATCCGCAATCGACTGCCCCCGAGGCGAGCGATCCGGAGTCGAGCGATCCGGAGTCGACCGGTTCCGACTCGCCGTCCGCCGCACCCTCGTGCGGCGCTTCCCCCGGGGTCCGGGGATGCCTCTTGCCCTTCCCGTCGAACCGGCTCACCGTTCCCGACTCCACCACTGCGACCGGGCTTCGGGTCGCCATCCCGGCCGATGCGACGCCGGTCAATGTCGACGGGGTCGCGATGGATGTCAGCGACCAGAACCGGGCCGACGGCTTCTCGCCCTCCAGCGTGATCGTGTTCGTCGCCGACCGGGTCGACCTCGTGGCATCGGGGGTGCCCGACGTCGACGACATCGGTGCATCGCTCGGTGAATCGACTCCCGTGCGGCTCGTCGACCTCGACACCGGTGAGCGTTGGCCCTACTGGGCCGAACTCGACGTCCAATCCGGCCTCGTGACCGTTCGTCCGGCCCGGCTGCTCACCGAGGGGCACACCTATGCGATCGACATCGACCAGTTGGTCGACGCCGAGGGTTCGACCATCGAAATCGACGAGTCCTCGTGGGAGTTCACCGTCGCAAGTGCCGACTCGTTGTCCGGTCGACTGCTCGCGATGCTCGAGGTTGCCTACGACGACATCGGTGACGGGAGTCCGGAGTTCACCGTCGATTCGGTGTCGAGTGTCGGCGGTGTGCGCACGATCGACGGGAGCTTCAACATCCCCAACTTCCTCGACAACGACGGCTCTCCCGGCGGCCGCCTGCTCCTCGACTCCGGTCGGCCGCAGCTCAACGCGGAGTCACCAACCTGGGCGGCCAAGTACCACTGCGTCGTCCCGGAGTCCCCGGCGAGCCCGGCTCCGACGATCGTCTACGGCCACGGCCTCCTCGGCGACCGCACCGAGGTCGACTTCTTCGGCTCCTTCGCCGGACTCGGCACGGTGGCCGCTTGCGCCACCGACTGGCTCGGAATGTCGTCGGAGGACCTCGGCAATCTGGCCGGCATCCTCGGCGAGATGGGTCGCTTCGGCGAGCAGGCCGATCGCATGCTGGCCGGTCAGGTCGCGTTCCAGATGCTCGGTCGCCTCACCAACCATCCGTCCGGCTTCGCTTCGCACGAGGCATTCCGCGACGCGACCGGCACCCCGGTGATCGCCAGCGACTCCACGCTCTTCGTCGGCAACAGCCAGGGCGGAATTCTGGGCGGAGCGGCCACCGCCGTGTCGACCGAGTGGACTCGGGCCGTTCTCGGTGTGCCGGGAGTCAACTATTCGTTGCTGCTTCCTCGTTCATCGGACTGGCCCGAATTCCAGACGCTTTTCGAGGCGGCGTACCTCGATGTCGACGATCGCTTGCTGGCCGTCGTGCTGGCTCAGATGCTCTGGGATCGCGGTGAGAACGCCGGCTACGTTCAGCACCTCACCGACGACCCCTATCCGGGTCGCTCCGTCAAGGACGTCCTCCTGGTGGGTGCGTTCGGCGACCACCAGGTCGCCAACGTGTCGACCGATGTGCTCGCGCGCACCATCGGTGCACGCATCCAGCAGCCGGCATTGGCCGCGAACCGGGCCACCGCCGAGGAACCGTTCTGGGGTATCGAGCCGATCCGGTCGTGGCCTCATCGAGGCTCGGCCTACGTCATGTGGGACTACGGGACTCCGGCTCCTCCATCCGGTCCGACTCCCCCGTTCCCACCTGACTACGGACGCGACCCGCACGGTGCGGGCAGCAGCGAGCCGCTGGTTCTGGTGCAGGCGCTCGGCTTCCTGTTGGAGGGTGAGTTGAACGATGTGTGCGCCGGTGCACCGTGCACGGGTGCGCGCATCGACGACTGACGCGCATCGACGACTGAGACGGCGCTCTGCTGGATGTTCGGCGAGACACTCGCCGATGTTTCGTCGTTCGACTCCGGGGTCGACTACGACGCCGCGCGCAGCGCCTCGGTGATCTCCGACACCGGACGGTAGGTGACACCCGTGATGGCCCGGTGCGCCCACCGGACGACTCCCGCGGCGTCGACGACGAAGACCGATCGACGCACGAAACCGAGCGGACCCAGGACTCCGTAGGCCGCGGCGACCGTCTTGTCGACGTCGGCGAGCAACGGAAAACGGAATCCGTGCTTGTCGGAGAACTGGTCGTGACTCGCGACGTCCTGGGAAGAGATCGCCAGAACCTGAGCGTCGAGCTCCTCGAATCTGGCGAGGTCGTCGTTGTAACTGTTCAGCTGACGCGTGCAGACCGGGGTGTTGTCACCCGGGTAGAAAACGACGACCACCGGTCGCCCACGGAACTGGGACAATGTCCAGGTTCCTCCGGTTCCGGGGAGCGTGAAATCGGGTGCGTTGTCGCCGACGGAAAGTGCCATGGAACGACTCTAAGTGAGTCGGAGCGAGGACGCGCGACCGGCGGAACCCGAACGTCGGGCTCCCCGACCCGCGACCGCGCTTCGCGTCACGACACGGTCTCCAGGATCTCCTCGGAGATGTCGAAATTGGCGAAGACGTCCTGGACGTCGTCGTTGTCCTCGAGCGCCTCCATGACCTTCAGGATCTTGCGGGCGACCTCGGTGTCGGTGATCTCGATGGTCGTCGACGACACCATGGTCGACTCCGCCGACGCCACCGTGAATCCGGCTGCTTCGAGAGCGTTCTTCACGTCCCACACTCGGGAGGGATCGCTGGAGATCCGCCACATCGAACCGTCGCGGCTCACGTCGTCGGCACCCGCGTCGAGGGCGGCCAAGAGCACGGCGTCCTCGTCGGCCGAACCTTCCACCAACACCAGACCCTGTCGCGAGAACTGCCAACCCACCGCACCCGGCTCGGCCATCGCCCCGCCGTGTTTGCTGAAGATGTTCCTGATCTCGCCACCGGTGCGGTTGCGGTTGTCGGTGAGGGTTTCGACGAGCATCGCCACGCCACCGGGCGCGTAGCCCTCGTAGGTGATCGACTCGTAGTTGCCCCCTTCGGAGAGGCCGGCGCCTCGCTTCACCGCACGATCGATGGCGTCGTTGGTCATCTGGGCCGCCTTGGCCTTCTGGATCACGGTTCGCAGCGATGCGTTCGAGCCCGGGTCGGCTCCACCCTCGCGCGCGGCGACCTCGAGTTGGCGGGCGATCTTGGCGAACAGTTTGCCGCGCGCCTTGTCGGCCGCCCCCTTCTTGTGCTTGATGGTCGCCCACTTGGAATGACCGGACATCACAGACTCCTTTCCGCGGTGGCGAGCACCGACTCCACGAACATTCGATGTATGCGATCGTCGGCGGTGAGCTCCGGGTGGAAGCTCGTCGCCAGGATGCGCCCCTGGCGCACCAGTGCCGGATTCCCTTGCGGATCGAGGGCCATCACCTCGACACCGTTTCCCGTGCGTTCCACGATCGGTGCACGGATGAACACCGCATGGAACGGATCGTCCAGACCTTCCACCGCGATGTCGGTCTCGAAGGAGTCGACTTGGCGTCCGTAGCCGTTGCGACGCACGGTGATGTCGAGAATCTCGAGGGCGATCTGGTCGGCGCGACCGTCGACGATGGTGCTGGCGAGAAGGATCATGCCGGCGCAGGTTCCAAAGGCCGGTAATCCGTTCCGCAGGCGTTCACGGAGTCGGTCCCCGAGGTCGTGTCGCGCGAGAAGATTCGACATCGTGGTGCTCTCCCCGCCGGGGAGCACGAGAGCATCGACTCGGTCGAGTTCTTCCGACGAGCGGACGAGCAACGTGTCGACGCCGATGCGTCGCAGAACCTCAACGTGGGCCGAGAAGGCTCCCTGTAGGGCGAGGACACCGAACCTCACGGGGCCCTCCTCCTGGGGGGCGGTTCCGACCGCCCACGTCACCAGCCCCGTTCGGCGTAACGCTGGTTGATCTCGTCCATCCCGATCCCGGTCATCGGGGCCCCGAGACCTCGGCTCACCTTGGCGAGCACGACCGGATTGTCGAAGTTCGTGGTGGCCTCGACGATGGCCTTGGCCCGGATCTCCGGAGTCTCGCTCTTGAAGATGCCCGAACCGACGAACACCGCTTCGGCACCCAATTGCATGGCGAGTGCGGCGTCGGCCGGAGTGGCGATGCCGCCCGCACAGAAAACGGGAACCGGCAACTTTCCGGTTTCGGCGACCTCCTGCACGAGGGGCAGCGGAGCCTGCAACTTCTTGGCCCAGTCGAACAACTCGGCGGAGTCGGCCGTGCCGATCCGGCGAATGTCGCCGAGGATCGACCGCAGGTGCCGAACCGCTTCGACGACGTTGCCGGTGCCGGCTTCACCCTTCGAGCGGATGAGCGCCGCACCCTCGGCCACCCGGCGCAGTGCCTCCCCCAGATTGGTGGCGCCGCACACGAAGGGAACCTCGAAGCGGTACTTGTCGATGTGGTGGGCCTCGTCGGCCGGGGTGAGAACCTCGCTCTCGTCGACGAAGTCGACACCGAGCGACTGCAGAATCTGGGCTTCGACGAAGTGCCCGATTCGAGCCTTGGCCATCACGGGAATCGACACCGCGGCCTTGATTCCCTCGATCATTTCCGGGTCGCTCATGCGAGCAACCCCACCGTCACG
>Ga0129333_10007810_pt1 | contig 10088 bp, 6 predicted proteins | sample CPB6_08_DNA_FD_94474 | JGI IMG/M metagenome (GOLD analysis project Ga0129333, IMG submission 94474) | Freshwater to marine salinity gradient microbial communities from Chesapeake Bay, USA - CPBay_Sum_0.6_0.8_DNA | ecosystem: Environmental > Aquatic > Marine > Coastal | place: USA: Chesapeake Bay...
AGGCACGGCAAGCGCAGCGACGAAGACCTTGCGCGTCTCGATTGGCAAGATTGCCAACCCGGTCGCTCCATTCACCACTGCAGACGCTGGCTCGCTCCAGATCCTCTGCTGCGTCAGCGAATACCTCGCGTTCTCCGACAACAAGGGTGAGCTCGCTCCCCGCGTTGCCCAGAGCTGGAAGGGTTCGGCAGGTGGCAAGGTGTGGACCTTTAAGATTCGCCAGGGCATCACGTTCCACGATGGATCCAAGCTCACCGCTGACGACGTCGTCTGGACATTCAAGAGCCACCTGAACCCAGCGAACAAGTCGCAGTCGCTCGGCAAGTTCAACGGCATTCTCGATGTCAATGGAGTGACGAAGGTCAATGCAACGACCGTCAAGTTCACGCTGCTGTCGGCAGTCGGAACCTTCCCATCACTCCTCAGCTCGACGAGCTACGGCCTCCTCATCATGAAGAATGGTGAGTCTGGCGCAGCTGGCTGGGAAAACACCATGAACGGTTGCGGACCATGGATTCTCGACACCTACACCAAGGGCACGGCGTGCACCTTCGTGAAGAACGAGAATTATTGGGACACCAAGCGTCGGCCTTCATTCGACAAGTTGACCACCACCGTGTTCGAGTCACAGGAAGCCGCTGTTGCTCAGCTCGTCACCGGAAAGCTCGATGCCGTCACTGGCGTCACCCCGGCGACCGCAGCCAAAATCAACAAGGCCAAGGCTGAACTCGTCAAGGTTCCGTCCGCAGGTCACATCGCGACCCACCTGCGTTGCGACTTCGGTCCGTTCTCGACCGACAAGCGCATCCGTCAGGCAGCAGCCCTCACCCTCGACCGTGAAGCGTTCATCAAGAGCGTCCTCAAGGGTCAGGCTCTCTTGGCAAACGACTCCATCATGGATGCGTTCGCCACGAAGGACACGTCGGTCCCGCAGCGCAAGAAGGACCTCGCCAAGGCGAAGTCCCTCATGTCGGCTGCTGGTTCGAAGGGCTTCAACGTCGACCTTTCCAGCTACCACCGCGACGACATCGACGCGTTGGCACCGTTCCTCAAGGCATCGTTGGCCAACATTGGCATCAACGTCACCTTGAAGCTCGCCGACTCGTACTACACGGCTCCATGGGATGCACGTCAGGCGAAGAAGGTGGAGAACAACTACTGGCTCGAGTCGAACTTCGGCATCACGGACTGGGGTCACCGCGGCACGCCGGTCGAGATCCTCACCCGCGCCTACAAGTCGACCGGTGACTGGAACGCAGCGCACTTCGCCAGCGCCAAGTTCGATGCGGCAGCAGATGAGTACATCACTGCGACCACGGCGGCCAAAGCCAAGGCAGCGTCTAAGAAGATCCAGGAGATCTGCTTGGACGAGACCCCGTACTTCATGGTGTACTTCGACACCCGCACATCGGTTGTACGCAAGGGCCTCAAGGGCTTCTACACCAATGGCATGGGACAGTTCGAGTCGGCAGCAGCCAAGTACTAATCCATCCAACTCAGGTAGTCACAACAGCCGGTGTGCGAAAGCACACCGGCTGTTGTCATTCTCGGCGACGTTTGAAGTTGATGAAAGTGAACTCACTATGCTGTCGCCGTGGGGAAATATGTCCTGAAGCGCATCGGTCTTGCGCTCGTCACGATCTTTTTGATCACGGCGGCAATCTTCTTCATGACGCACGTGCTTCCCGGCAATCCCGCCGAACGAATTCTGGGGAACACTGCGGAACGGGCCAACGTCATCGCCCTCGAGAAGGCGCTCGGTGTCGACAAGCCGCTCCTCACCCAATACTGGAAGTGGCTCTCCGACACCGTCAGAGGTGACCTTGGTGGCTCCATCCAATTTTCTGTCGGCGCAATCGGTACCGAGTTCGGCACACCCGTCACTGAAGTACTGCTTCCTGCGCTCGGCTATTCACTGCGTCTCGCCGCCTTCGCCTTCATCTTCGTCGTTCCGCTGTCGATCGCCGGTGGTGTACTCGCGGGCGTCAATCGTGGCAAGAAGATCGATCGAATCCTCACCGTCGGCGGACTGTCCGCAGCAGTCGTTCCCGAATTCGTGTGGGCAGTGATCCTCGCCTTCGTCGTTGGCGTACAGCTCGGCTGGTTACCGGTGAACGCCTACCCCGACAGCCCCGATCCAGGATTCTTCACCGTGATCCACCACCTCATTCTCCCCGCACTTGCACTCATGCTGGTGTTGTTCGGCTACATCTCGCGAATCGCGCGAGCCGGAGTCATCGAGGCCTACGACTCCGACTACGTGCGTACGGCGGTGCTCAAGGGCCTTTCACAGCGCAAGGCAGTCACCCGGCACATCTTGCGCAACGCACTCCTGCCGACGATCGCCGTTGTCGCGTCGCAGGTCCCATATTTGATCGGCGGTCTGGTGGCAGTAGAAATTGTCTTCAACTATCCCGGCTTTGGCGGACTACTCCTCGACTCGGTGAATTACCGCGACTATCCGGTTCTGCAGGCATCAGTGCTGATTATCGGAACTGTCATCGTCACGGTACAACTGATCGCTGACGTTTTGTTCGCCGTACTCAACCCACGCATCCGACAGAAGCTCGAGCAATGACGACCGACACTCTCAAACAATCCGCTGCTGCAGAACGCAAGAAGATCCGCAAAGAACGCTTTGCGCAGCTGCGCAAGAACAAGGCATTCATCGTCGGCGCGGTGATCCTCACCTTCTGGGTGCTGTGCGCACTCGTCGGCAAGTTCCTCGTTCGCATCAATCCCGATGAGTTGGGCTTCTTGAACGGTGTTGAGACCGACCTCGCCCCGAACGCAACGAACTGGTTCGGCACCGACAGCAACGGTCGAGACGTCTTTTCCCGCGTCATCGTCGGTTCGCGTCCGATCATCGTCATGGCGACGCTCGCCACCGTGCTCGGCACCGTGCTTGGCGCTTCCATCGGCCTCGTGAGTGGCTATCTGAAGGGTTGGTTTGACGTCATCGTGATGCGCATCCTCGATGCAATCTCCGCGATGCCGGTCCTCGTCCTTGCGCTCCTCGCACTGTCAGCAGTCGGTGGTTCGTCATCGGTGGTCACCATCTGCATCATCGGCTTCGTGTTCACCCCGATCATCGCCCGTACGGTGCGTGCGGCCGTGCTCAACGAAGCAGAACTCGATTATGTTGCGGCCGCCAAGCTCCGCACCGAGCGCATGCCACACATCTTGTTCAAGGAGATCCTGCCGAACGTTTTGCCCCCGATCATCGTCGAGTTCACCGTGCGCCTCGGGTATGCGGTGTTCGCGATCGCCACGCTGTCGTTCCTCGGCGTCGGCGTCGAACTCGGCTCTCCGAACTGGGGCTCGCAGGTGGCAGATCACTACAACCTGATTTTCAGTGGCCTGTGGTGGTCGACGATCTTCCCGGCTGGAGCGATCGCAACGCTTGCCATCGGCATCAACTTGATCGCTGACGGCGTCACGGAGGCATTCGAGCTGTGAGCACGCAACCCGCCTTGGAACTTCGCGACCTTCGCGTCGCCTACCGCGTGCGCGGAATCGATCGTGAGGTGCTCCGTGGCATCTCGCTATCGATCCAGCCAGGGGAGGCCTACGGGCTCGTCGGCGAGTCAGGTTGCGGCAAATCGACGGCCGCATTCGCGGCGATGCGCTACCTCCCGCGTAACGGTTCGATCACCGGCGGCAGCATTCATTTCGAGGGCCAGGACATCACATCCATCGGAGACGATGAGATCCGCGAGTTGCGCACAAACGCGATCTCGATGGTGTACCAGAACCCAATTGCCGCGTTGAACCCGACGATCCGCGTGGGCAAGCAGGTCGCCGAAGTCTTCGAACTCCTCGGCAAACCTTCTGACGAGGCCCACGATCTTTCCCTTGCCGCACTGAAGCGCGTGCAGATCGCCGACGCGGAGGCCGTGCTCGAGCGCTATCCGCACCAACTCTCCGGCGGAATGGCCCAGCGCGTCATCATCGCGATGGCGCTTGCCTCCAACCCACGCCTCCTCGTACTCGACGAACCAACAACGGGGCTCGATGCGACCGTCGAGGCAGAAGTGCTCGACCTCGTGCGCGAATTGCGCGCCGAAACCGGCACGGCCGTCCTCTTCATCAGCCACAACCTCGGCGTGATTCGCACGATGTGCGACCGCGTCGGCGTGCTCTATGCGGGTGCACTCGTCGAAGAAGGCCCGACCGACGAGGTGCTGCACAAGCCGAACCACCCGTACACCGTGGGCTTGCTGCGCTGCATCCCGCGAGGTGGTTTGCATAAGCAAACCGATCGTCTCGACACAATTCCTGGCACACCCCCTCCACTCGGCGCGACACTCCCCGGCTGCGTCTTCGTCGATCGTTGCGCAATCGCCAAGGACACCTGTCGCACGACGCCACCGAACTTTGTCGAACTCGCCAATGGCCATCGCGCACGCTGCGCTTTCCACGAACAAGCCGCCTCCATGCCACGAGCAGTCGACGGCACGCGCTCGAGCGGAATTGGCAATTCGGCTTCATCGTCGAGCGAGTTGTTGAACATCTCCAAATTGTCGAAGACGTTTGCCCAGGACTCGGGCGACGTGCGCGTGCTCACCGAAGTGTCGCTGTCATTGCGCAAGGGTGAGACGCTCGGCCTCGTGGGTGAATCGGGTTCGGGCAAGACCACGCTCGCCAAGAACCTCCTTGGTATCACCCAGCCCGATGCGGGTTCGGTCATCACCCTCGACGGCAAGACCCTCGGCGCGACGCTTCGTGATCGCAGCGCGAGCGAAGTCGGTGCAGTGCAGATCGTGTTCCAGAATCCGGACTCCGCACTCAATCGACGACACACCGTCATGCGCATCGTGGCACGCGCGATCGAAAAGCTCGCCGGCAAGTCGCGTGACGAGGCCGAAGATACCGCACAGGTATTGCTCAACGACATGAGCGTCGACCCGATCCTGCATAGCGTGAAGCCAACGCAGCTCTCCGGTGGATTAAAACAGCGCGTCGCGATTGCGCGCTCGTTTGCTGGCAGGCCTCAGCTCGTCGTGTGCGACGAGCCAACGTCTGCACTCGACGTCTCGGTGCAGGCCAATATCTTGAACCTGCTCGTCGATCTCCAGAGCAAGGAGAACGTGAGCTACGTGTTCATCTCGCACGACCTCGGCGTGGTGCGCTACATCTCCGACCGCATCGCCGTGCTGTATCTCGGCCGCATCATGGAGCTCGGCTCGGCCGAGACCGTTTTCAACGGACCCCACCACCCGTACACCGAGGCCCTCGTTTCGAGCGTTCCCGCTATCGACGGCTCGCAGCGCGTGCGCGTGCGCCTTGGCGGCGAGGTCCCGAGCCCGGCAAACCCTCCACAGGGCTGTGTGCTCAACCCGCGCTGCCCGCGGATGGCCGGAAGCGGCGTCGAACACCTCTGCACGAGTGTCGAACCCGACCTTGTCGAGGCCGAGCCGGGGCACTTCCTGCGCTGCCACATCCCACTCGCTCAGTTGCGCCAAATCCAAGACAAATAAGGCTTTCTGACCAGTTGGTCAGTTAGCGGGCGTGTGTCCGTTCGCTTGACGAATCCCGGCAACAGGCATACGCTGACACACAACAAACTCATCGCAACACAGTGATGAAGAGGGGGAAAAGAATGAACAAGCAACTGGGTTCTTCCCGCATCGGGAAGCGTCTAGCCGTAGCCCTCGGTGTCGCACTCGCGGCGTCGACGGTCGCAGTCCCGAGCAGCGGTGCTGCCCAGGTCTCGGCTACCGCAAAGAATGACCTGTTGATCATGATCAACGAGCCGGACGCCGGCTGGTGCAATCAGGACTCGCCAGGTATCGACCAGGTGGCAGCAAAGAACTCTGTTCTTGAAACGCTGACCATCATGAACGACAAGGGCAAGATCGTGCCATACCTCGCCGAGGCCTACAGCTCGAGCGCAGACTTCAAGTCGTGGACGTTCAAGCTCCGCAAGGGCGTCAAGTTCCATGACGGCGAAGAGTTGACCGCAAAGACTGTGCAGACGAACGTGCTCGCGAACCTCGGTTTGATCAAGGCGTTCACCGGCAGGGGCCAGGCTGCATCGCTTCCGGCGATTGCGTGGCTTGACTTTGCTGGTATCAATGCTGCAGCCAACCCGCGTCGCCCGAGAGTTCCCGTGGACGGTGCAGCAACAATCGCCGCGAAGTACGCGAACTTCTTCAAGATCATCGACGACTACACGTTCCAGATGAATCTTGCTTCGCCGAAGCCGAACTTCCCGTACAACTTCTGGAACGAGGGTCGCACGACGATCATGTCGAGTGCATCACTTGTGAGCCCGAGCTGTGGAACCACGGTTGCTGCGGGTACTGGACCATTTATGATCAAGTCAAAGGGAACCGACCCGAACACCACGGTGTTGGTCGCCAACCCGAACTACTGGCGCAAGGCGAAGAACGGCTCGAAGCTCCCCAAGGCGAGCACCGTGACGTTCAAGACTGTCGGTGACGCAGCCCAGCGTGTCAACGCCCTCCAGCGTGGACAGGCTGACATTGCCACCTTTGGTGCCTCGGCAGGTACTCAGATCAACCAGTTGAAGGCACTCAAAGGCAAGGTCACCTTGTTCCAAGGGCCGCGTGACATCGAGTGGGCATTCCACTTGAATACCACGAAGCTGCCGTTCGCGAAGAAGAGTGCACGATTGGCATTTGCCCATGCAATTGATCGCAAGGCGTATGTCACCTTGATGACCAAGGGCAACGGTTCACCAGCCGACGGAATGGGCTCAAGCGTTCACCCGTTCTACAAGAAGGGCGTAATGCCTAACTACAACCTGGCCAAGGCCAAGGAATACGCCGCTCAGTACAAGACCGAAACCGGTCAAGCCCTGAGCATCGTGCTCCAGCCGAATACCACGACGGAGTCGTCGAAGGCCAACCAGGCAATTTGCAACATGCTTGGCGCGGCCGGCATCGCGTGCACCCTCGCCCCACCGCTTACCTCGACGCAGGTCATCCTCTCCGGATTTGGCTTGATCAGCCAGGCATCGTGGTTCAACGTGAACTCGGGCAAGTACGCGAGCTTCGGTTCGTTGTTCGTCACCAATACGAACCTCGAACTGTCGGGCTTCGGCTTTACTGATCCGACCTTGACCAAGTGCTTCGAGGACGCCACGGCCGTCGACACGAAGGCCGCATATGCGCCCTGCACGGCGAAAGTGATGACCGAGGCATATCAGGTTCCGGTCTACCTCGAAGGTGGATTCCTGGCCTGGAACAACAAGGTCAAAGGCATCGGCTCAACGCCGCTTCCTGGTGGTGCGCTCCGTCCGGTTATCTCGGGCTCGGGCTTCGACATCGCATCAGTCACGAAGGGCTGATCAGTCAATCCGCGTAAGCGGATAACCAAGTTGCGCAGAGGTGCGGTGGTACAAACCACCGCACCTCTGTCGTTTCCTGATTTGTTTTTCCTCCACGCGCCAACAAGAATGGCTTTGTGGGGAAATTGGGGGGATTTGCCAAACAGCTTGCGAGGGTCGTCCTCGTACTGATTCTCGTCACGTTTGGCGTCACCGTCATCGTCCGCCTGCTTCCGGGTGACCCCGTAACGACGCTCTTACCTTTCGGCACTCCGGAACAACACGCTCTCTTGCGCAAGGATCTCGGTCTCGACGTCAACATCTTCCAGTACTACTTCTCGTGGCTGAAGGACTTTGTACGCGGAGATTTCGGCCAGACGTATACCACCGTCGCGGATGGTGGTGTCCAAGTTCGAGACCAGATCGCACTCACGCTTCCCCGCACGCTCTTTTTGATGGGTTACACCATCATCTTTTCGTTGCTCGTGTCGATTCCGCTCGGAATCCTGCTCGCCTATAAGGCAGACACCCGAGTCGACAAGACATTGAGCAACGTGTTGTTTGGTTTCTCCTCGATACCCAACTTCGGCATCGGACTGGGTCTCGCGTATCTCCTCGGCGTCAAGTTCGACCTCCTGAATCCGGTCGGGTATGTGCCGATGACGGAGAACGTGGCCGAACACTTCAAGTCCATGATCATGCCGGTCCTCGCCCTGTCGATCGGTCTCATCAGTACGTTCACCCGGCTTTTGCGTACCGACACGATTGCCACGTTGAAAGAAGACTTTGTGACGATGGCCTCCTCCAAGGGTCTTTCGAATCAGTGGATCCTGTGGCGCCACGTGCTACGTCCATCGTCGCTGACGCTCCTCACCTCGGCGGCTCTCAATATGGGTGCACTGATCGGTGGCGCAGTCGTCGTTGAATCGGTGTTCGCCTTCGACGGTCTCGGAACTCTGATTGCCTACTCCATCAACTTCCGTCAATATCTTGCAATCCAGTCGCTCATCGCGCTCGTCGCAGTCGCCTACATTTTGTTTAACCTGATCGTCGACGTCCTTTACGGGATCGTCGACCCTCGCGTGAGGAGCCATCGTGGGGGCTGACCGCAAGCCGATCGGTTTCTACATCAGCTCGGCATGGATCGGGCTTTGCGTGTTCTTAACCGCTTTCGGTGACAGCCTGCCGATCACGGACTACAGAGCAAATGACTTCGATGCGATGGGGGTCGGACCATTCTCGCCCAACCACATCCTCGGCACTGACTTTGATGGCGTCGACCTCCTCGCCGCCATCGCCCACGGCGCACGCTGGTCCATCCTGATCTCGTTCATTTCGGTGTTCGTTGCCTCCGTCATCGGCGGTGCACTCGGGATCGTCGCGGCATATTGGCGCGGGTGGGTTGACGCGGTCATCACGATGTATTTCAACGTGACCCTGTCGATACCAACCTTGATTCTGACGGTCGCGATGGTTGCAGTGTTCGCGAGCCCAGACATGTCAAATCCAGAAGCAGGAATGCCGCGAATTCTCGTGCTGATCATCTCGCTCACCTTCGTCATCATTCCGGTCCTCGGACGAATCGCTCGCTCGTCTGCGCTGTCGTGGACGGGACGCGAGTTTGTGATGGTTGCAGAATCAATTGGCATGAAACGCCGCCAAATCATATGGAGCCACATCGTGCCGAACGTTGTGCCGTCCATGATGTCGGTCGCATTCCTCGCCGCCGGTGTGGTCATCGTCGTCGAGGGCGGTCTCGCCATCCTCGGCGTTGGCACCGACCCCGGCCAGTCGTGGGGCTCGATGCTTGCCAAGAACCGTGGCGACATCAGCATCGCCCCCCACACAACCCTGATTCCTGCCGTAGCGATCGCTCTCACCGTCATGGCGCTCAATTATTACGGTGACTATTTCCGAAACCGGATCGACAGTCGAGAGTCGCGCATATGAGCGCCATGTTTGAAATTGAGAACCTGCGTATCGCATTCGATACGAAACGGGGTGAGCTCAAGGCGGTACGAGGTGTGACGTTGTCAATCGCCACGGGCGAGAGCGTCGGCATCGTCGGCGAGTCAGGATCTGGCAAGACTGTGATGTCACGCGCCTCGATGGGACTTCTCCGCGGTAGACGCGTCAAGCGAGAAGGCAGCGTCAAGCTGAACGGCGTCGAGCTCTTGACGATGACTGCCAAGGAAATCCGCGAGCTGTGGGGCAAGCAGATTGCCATGGTATTCCAGGACCCGATGACCGCCCTCAACCCAGTGCGCCGAGTCGGACCGCAAATGGCTGAAGCTCTTGTGAAGCGCATGGGGATGTCCAAGGAAGCGGCAAATGCCCGCGTGCTTGAGCTCTTGGCTCTCGTGCGACTCCCCGAACCCGAAAAGCAGGTCGTCAAATACCCACACCAGTTGTCAGGTGGAATGCGGCAGCGCGTGATGATTGCGATGGCGATCGCCTGCGAACCAGAGATCTTGTTCGCCGACGAACCAACCACCGCGCTCGACGTCACCGTTCAGGCACAGGTGCTCGAGCTCATGGGTGATCTTCGCGAGCGCCTCGGTATGGCGATGGTCATCATCACCCACGATCTCGGCGTCGTGGCCACCCACACCGACAAGATTGCCGTGATGTATGGCGGCGAGGTTGTCGAGATTGCCCCTACTAAGGAACTCTTCGCCAACATGCGCCACCCGTACACCGAGGCGCTGATGAAGTCGATCCCGCGCCTCGACCGTGCACCTGGCGAGCGCATGCCGGCCATCGCAGGCACCCCACCGGATCCAGTCGCGGAACG
>Ga0129333_10007811_pt1 | contig 10087 bp, 5 predicted proteins | sample CPB6_08_DNA_FD_94474 | JGI IMG/M metagenome (GOLD analysis project Ga0129333, IMG submission 94474) | Freshwater to marine salinity gradient microbial communities from Chesapeake Bay, USA - CPBay_Sum_0.6_0.8_DNA | ecosystem: Environmental > Aquatic > Marine > Coastal | place: USA: Chesapeake Bay...
ATTATAAATGTTAGCAATATTTGCACTTCCTGCACTTAATTGATTTACTACTGATACTGTATTGCTTTGAACATCACCAGTATTACAAAATATATTTCCTGATGCAGTTAATGTAGTTCCATTTACGTTAGTTGCTGAAACTGTTGTAGTGTTAAGTGTTACAATCCAGGCATTACTAAATCTAGTTGAAGTATTACCTATATTTGCCCCTGCATTTGCATCTGGTACTAATCTATCATTTACAGTAATGATATTTGCAGACATTAAATTTGCATTAGTAATATTAAAATTATTTGCATCAATATTACCTGTTAATGTACCTCCACTAATGCCACCTGCAGGACCTGTAGCGCCAGTTGCACCAGTTGGACCACCACTAGGTCCTGTAGCACCAATAGGTCCAGTTGCTCCAGTAGCACCACTAGGTCCTGTAGTACCTGTCAGTCCTGTAGCGCCAGTTGCACCTATTCCTGTGGCACCAGTGGCACCTATTCCTGTGGCACCTTGAATGCCTGTCGCACCTGTTAATCCAGTGGCACCTGTTTCGCCTGTTGCGCCAGTAGGTCCAGTAGGTCCAGTACTTCCTGTATCACCTGTAGCGCCAGTTGCACCAGTTGGACCACCACTAGGTCCTGTAGCACCAATAGGTCCAGTTGCTCCAGTAGGACCTGTAGGTCCTGTAGGACCTGTTAGACCAGTTGCACCAGTTGGTCCTGTAGCACCTATTCCTGTTGCACCTGTCAGTCCAGTAGCACCTGTTGCACCATTTTCACCTGCAAAACCATTCACTATACTCATTTGTATAGGTGTAGGCGATAAAGTAATGTCATTAGTAGTTGTTTGTATTGTAATAGGATTAGTTGCTACTACAATATTTGCTTGTATGTCTGACATTATTGATACCTTACAATAAAGCCTATTGGTTCTCTATTAATATCTGTTAAACTACTATTGCTTGAACTTTCTTTTTCTATTTTAAGAGTTACTAAGAATAAAACACTATTTGCTGTAGTATTTGCCAATGATACTGTAGGTGTACTATTTCCATTTCCTGTAATATCATCACCAATGTACAAATATGCTGAACCATTTGCACTATTACTCCAGGCTGTAACTAATGTATAATTTGCAGCATTAGGTTGATTATTACTTAATGTTAAGTTGCCTAATGTTACTTCTGTATTTGTGTCATTGTAAGTTACAGTATCTAGTGTGTAATACTTTGCAGTTGAACTGATAGTCCAAAGATTGGGTACGTTAGCATTAGCAGCGTTACCATTTTGATCAGTAAAATTAATAGGGAAAGTATATGCCTCTCCTGTATAGATTTCCAGGCACTGCATCTCTGTGCCTGCTATCGTCATTGTTTTTGCGCCATTTAATAGTAAAGACATATATGTGTTCCTTTATATTATTTATTATCGTTTTATCTCTTGTACTTGCAAGAATATTTGACCAGCAAGTATTGTATTTCCATTCATGTTACCTATTACTAGATAATATGTTGTTTCTTGTCCTGCGACATATCCTGTATCTAAAATAGTACCGCTGAATACTTGGTTATTTAACACACGTTGTTCAACAGGTGGTCTGCTGACATTAGCAACGTTTGGCCAACTACCAAAGAATGTCAGTCTAGTTAAATCATACGTTTCGCTAGGTGCTTGTTCATATGCAACTGTAAATGTATTCGCATTATTATTGCTATATAAAATGATACCTTGACCACCTATGCTCCAAGTATTCCACTCACCATTATAGTTTACTGTGTTTAACTGTCTGCTATTGTTGCTATTTCCATAAATGCTACCATAATTGGTACCATTTGTGTAATTTAAATTACTTGTACTAATTTGTGTCCAACTATTAGCATTTGCAGCGTTGCTGCTAACATAGATATTACCACCATCACCTACTGCTACCCACTTACCATTGCCATAGCGTACACCATTAAAGTCGCAAGTTACACTGTTACCTAAAAATACCTGGTTCCATGTGTCACCATCATCTGTGCTAACTTGTATCATACCATACTGACCTACAGCAACCCATTTACTTGTTGCAGGATTATTATCTGTATTGTCACCAGCAACAGCATAAAAATCACTTAATACAGGTTTTGTATTATCACCTTGTATATAAGTTGATTTTGCAGTCCAACTATTAGCATAATCGCTAGCACTAATTGTTCTTTCACTTCTTGCAATTGTACCACTTTGACCTACAACAACTGCTGTATAAGTTGTACCATTGGCTTCTGTAGGATTACTATAACTTGCATAGATGTCCTTAAACAAGTTAGGTATGTTTTCACGATTTAAACGTGCATCATATCCTATTGCACTCGTACCACTTCCTGCAGGTCCACCAATTAATGAATTGCCATAAAAAATGTCACCATTGGTTCCTGTTAAAATATAACCACCTGATGTATTGGCAACTCCTGTTTGATCTGCTCTTCTATATGGATAACCATTACCACCTGTAGCAGGACTAAATTCTAGTGATAAAAATGATGATTGATATCCACTAGTAATATTACCACCTGTACTTGTACGATATGCTACACCGTTACCAGATAAACCAGTTGGTTTACTTGTAAAATATAATGCATTACCTGTACCATAATTATTGGCATCTCTAGTACCTGTGCCTACATAAGTTAGACCACTATCGCTAAAACTACGAGTAGTATAAGGACCAACTATGCTTGTACCAAATCCAGTTCGTGGTAATGCGTTAACATTACTACTGCTAAATGTAAATGCACCAGTGATTGTTTTACTTGTACTATTTGCTTCAACAGTTGTCCAACTATTACCACCATCAATACTTGTTAAGTCTAATCCACTAGGTGCATAACCATATGCAACCAATTGTTGATTACTTGCGCTATTAGCATTACCACTTACGTCATAAATTTGACGTAAAGTATTAATACCACGATCAAATACACTGCTTGCTCCTGATTTCCAGATTTCAATTAAGTTGTAATCACTCCACTGATTACCAACGTTTCCACTACCTGGATCAACATACATTTTAACTGCCCAACTTATTTGTATACGGCTACCTTCTGTATATTCTGTATTAGCACTGCTTCCAGGATCTGTGCTAGGAACAATTGTTACACCACCAGCAGGTATAATGCAACGTGTGTTATTTGGCCAGACATTAGGCACATTTGTAAATGGTACTGGTTGAACAATAGGATCACTAATCGTACTCTTACTTTGTGTAACAGCACCGATTGCTAAGTTTTCAAATGTAATTGTATTAGCAGCAATTGCTTGTGCTTGAATAGTACCAGCAATAAACGCTACACCACCATTGATACTAAATGCTTGAATGCTATTACCATTTAATGTATTAGCAATAACTGTATTACCATTTAACGTGTTTGCTGCTATTGCATTACCATTAATAGTATTTGCTATTATAATATTTCCATTGACTGTATTGGCAATTAAACTATTACCATTTACAGTATTTGCGATAATCGTATTACCATTTAATGTATTGGCAACTATAACGTTACCGTTCATTGTATTGGCTTGAATGCTATTGCCATTTAACGTATTAGCAATGATTGTATTGCCATTAAGTGTATTTGCAACGATACGATTACCATTCATGGTATTAGCAATAATGCTATTACCATTAATCGTGTTTGCAATAATTGTGTTACCATCAATAGTGTTTGCAATTATGCTATTACCATTAATAGTATTTGCAGTAATGGCGTTGCCGTTTAATGTGTTTGCTATAACAGTATTACCATTGAGCGTATTGGCTATAACAGTATTGCCATTTAATGTGTTAGCAATAATTGTGTTGCCATTTAATGTGTTAGCAGCAATTACTATACCAGTCACTGTGCCAGCAATAATAGTATTACCATCTAATGTATTGGCAATGATTGTATTACCATTAAGAGTATTAGCGGTAATAGTGTTACCATTTAGTGTATTTGCTATTACAGTATTGCCATTTAAAGTATTTGCTACAATACGATTACCATTTAGTGTGTTGGCAGTAATAGTATTACCATTTAATGTATTAGCAATTATTCTATTACCATCAATAGTATTAGCAATGATTGTGTTTCCATCAATCGTATTGGCAATAATTGTATTACCATCAATCGTATTCGCAATTATTGTATTACCATTAAGTGTGTTAGCAGTAATAGTATTACCATTTAACGTATTTGCTTTTATCGTATTACCATTTAAAGTATTAGCAATTATGGTGTTACCGTTAAGTGTATTTGCAATAACTGTATTGCCATTTATAGTGTTAGCAATTATTGTATTGCCATTTACACTGTTTGCAATTAATACGTTACCATTAACTGTATTGCTAATGATAACATTACCGTTTACAGTGTTACCTATCAACACGTTACCATTGACAGTGTTACCAATAATTACATTACCATTAACAGTATTACCTATCAATACGTTACCATTTACAGTATTACCTATTAAAGTATTACCAGGTAATGTGTTAGGTTGCACACGATTACCAGGCATAGTATTAGGTACAATTGCATTACCATTAATACCACCACGTATGACTTGAATTTCTGCGTTTACTAATGCAACTACAGGTGTTGGTGAAACAACAAAGTTTGCAGTAGGAGTTGTGCTATTAATGCTAGTGATGTAAGTATTATTTGCTAATTGACCAGTACCACTCACCAAATATACATTAGCATTGATTGCTAAGTTAGGTATCGCATTGTTACTTGTTAAAATATTACCACTGCTGAATACGCCATTTGCATCAATAATGTTTGCTTGATTGATGCCAGCGCCTGGCCAGACAAAAGGTGCGCTTGCACTGCTTCGTGCACCACTACCATTATTTCTTGCTGTTAAACTCCAGTAATATGTTCCTGCAGGTAAATCATTTATACTTACATTTGCATAATTATAAACTGCATTACCACTATCGCTATTTGTAAAAGGTGCACCATTGCTTTGTTGTACTGTACGATATAATCTATGTTGTAAGACGTTACTACTATTACCATAGTTAAAGTCCATATATAATACAAGTCCATCGTCGGGTACACTACTTGTTACTGTAAAGCTTGTAACAGTACCACTTTCGTCAGGATTTAGTGCAACTGTAGGTGTGCCAGGATTGCTTATAATATTAGGATCTTTTAATCCTGTATTAAATGCTGGTATGTAATCTTCTACAGGATTATCTACATAAACAGTAGCATTGTATTCAAAACACCTAAATGTTGCGAATAAATTTCCTTCAGCATCTTTTTCTTCAATGACTTCACTTACACGAAATAATTTACCATCAGGGTATCCATTGTCTGCATCCCAACCATATGTTTCATGATAGACGCGAATGACATCACCTGCTTCTACTTGTATACCACTATAGTCAGTTCTAAAACTTATGACTAAATCTTCACGACTTTGGTAAATTCTACGTGCAGCCAAATATTTTGCTTGCACAGCATTATTGACTAATGGTAATGTTACATTTAATCTATTAACTGCCTCATTTTGACTTAATAAACTTGGATTTGTATCAAACAAATCAATAATTTGATAGTCAGTTTGATCTTTAATATTAAAATTAGGATATGCAACTTCTATTTCATTGTAAGTTTCATTAAGATCAATAGGGCTAATTTCTATACCGCCAACTAAATTACTACTGTTTACAACAAACAAATCATTAGTTGTTTGTGCATCAGGACTTTGTGTATATGCTTTGTTTATTACAACTTTCCATTTACCAGTAAGTTCGCTATATTGTAACCAACTATCACATGTATCTACTAAAAATTGTAAATTGTTTAAGCAATTACTTGCTGTATCTAGTGGACCATTAACACGATATCTTGGTTGTGTAGGATTTGGACCACCTGTAACAGTAATTGTTTGACTACTATAAGTGTTTAAATTATCTAAGCTTACAGTGTCAATAGCATTTAATGGTATAGCACAACCATAGCGTGTATTAAGCATATAATCTTTAATAGCACTACCTGGTCTAAATTCACCAGTTGCTTGTCCACTTTCTGTATTTTTAATTTGTGCTGTTACTGCACCTAAACTTGTAGTACCAGCATCTGTGCTATAACCTACTTTTACAATAGCAAAAGCACAATTAGTCATTGCATATGTACTATTGCCCCAATTTGGCATTACATCATAGGCATTTTGTGTAGTGTTAGTACCACTTGTTGCACCATCACTACCATTTTTATACAAATAAATGTTTAAAAAATTGTTAATGCGTGTATCTTGTTGTACTGGATTGGTACTATTATTTGTTAATATACTTACCTTAGTTGTGCCACCTACTCCATCACTAGTAAATGTAGCAAGTTTACCGTCATAATAAATGTCGCCATATGATATTTCTGATCCTGGACTAGTATCAGTAACTTCTGCAAAAGCAACAACATAATACATTGTTTTTTGATCTGGTGTTAAGTAAGCATCAATAATGCTACCACCAATAAATGCACTACCATATACTACTGGTATTTTATTATCAGTTGCTGGTGGTAATTGTACACGACCACCACCATTGCCACCTGCACTAGCACCACTCATAGCACGTTTTGCTAATAATTTGCTAACACCAATGCTTAATGCAGTAGTAATTACAAACTTGGCTACAGCAGCAAAGGTTACTTTAGCAAATATTGCTGTTGCTACTTTTGCTACGACTGCGACTACTGGTGCCATATTACTCTCCTAAACTCGCCCATGTTTCTGCTATTTTAGTATAACCAAAACGTGTGAAATCTAAATCAAACATTGATTTAGCACTATTTAATGTATAATAATGTATGCGACCTTTGCTCTTTAACTCTTCACAAAGTTCTTCATACTTTTTAAGTAACATGTATCCTGCTCTTGTATGACGATATTCTTCATCAACATATAATAATATTTGGTTCATTACTAGTGTTGTTTCGCTCCAAATATTTGGACTTATGATTGCTGTTAGCATACCTACAGTACTATCACTCTCTGCAATTAAACTAATACCAGCGCCATGTATTGTGCTAACAAACATTGCGTTGATATATTCGTCATTTATTTTTACAGGAAAATCACCTATCTCGCCACGTTTATGTATTTCGTGTACAAGTTTTGTAAAGTATGGTAAATCAAATTTATTTGCTAATCTAATATTCATTTGTTTAATCTTCTCTATATTGTCCACCTGGATCATATGGTCTTCCACCACCACCTCCTGGAAAACCACCACCACCTGGTACAACTGTCTTACCTTTAGGATCTTGTCCAAAGTCAAATTGTACGCCACTTATACTATATACATTATCCATGCTAGTATCTGTTGGATTAAAAAATTGCCAACTTTCCTTGTTTGTTTTTCTTCCTGCAATTCTGTTTTCCAATACAGTTTTATAACTGCTAGCGCCAACGCTTACAGTGAAGTTATCTTCTTGACCTTCACGATCTTCTGTTATACCATAGGTTGTAACTATGCCACGAAAACGTGGATATACTGGTGTTTCTAGTACCATATTAGCATCATAGAAACCACGACTAATTTCTAACTCACTACCACGTATTTTTGTAGAAAGTACGTTATAAATGTTATTACCATCTATACCACTTAATGATACACTTGTATCACCTTGAGTTACACGTATATTGCGTTGTTGACTACCAACTGCTAGTAGTCCACCTAATGCCAGATAAACATTACCATCTATAGTTTCATTTTTGTAACTACTGCTTGCAGTAATAACTGTTACGTTACTTGCTGTTCCTGTTCCTGTTCCTGCACCATTTGCAGTAAAGAATGTACCAACAGCATTGCTACTTGCACCTATACTAGTCCAGGCAGTGTTACCACTGCTTTGTATAATGTAAGTTGTATTGGCAGTAATGTTTGCAGCAGTTGTAGGTGGATATTCGTTAAAAATTGTTAATTTAACAAACTCTGCGCTATTGATTTGCGTAGCATTATTACTTACTTGTGGTATTGTTTCCATTATGCGGTTCCTGTCCACTCATAGAGTGTAAAGTCATCATTAAATTCTAATAATGCATTATTTAAAGTAGAACTTCCACTACGCACATAACCACCAGGTATCAATTTGTATGTTGGCATGTTTGGGCAGAACATATAGAATTCACAATCATTACCTACTGTTATGCTATCGCCTACGACACTTGATGTAATTATATTTGGTCTGTTTGTTGTGATTGTTATTGTTGTAGTACTACCACGTGTTACTTGCGTTGTGCTTGTAAATGGATATGTATGACTACCAATTTGTATTAAATCGTTAGGTTGAAATATAACTCTAGTACTAGGTATAGCAGGTAAATTAGTCAATACTAATTGATTACCTGTAAAACTTTGTACCGTAATAGTATTCAATTGATTAGTGCTTAAACTACCTTGATATCTAAATATCCAACTTAAACATGCGTTATCACTAAAAGTAACAAGTTCAGGTTGATAACGATCTAATGTATCTAAAGCCTCGAGTAAATCACGATTATTGTAATAACGTAAACTACTAGGCATAGTTAATGTCATACGCCATGGCTGTTTTGTAGGTGTTAAACTAGTGCGTGGTATTTCGTTGCGTGTAATTTGTACACCCACTACTTTACGTCTGTCTATTGTAAGACTACTTGCTTTGTTTATAATTGTTTGTAATCCTGCCATGATATTTTCCTATTACATTCCGTATGCCATTTCTCTACGTGCTGTTTCAGTCACACCTAACAATGTCTTACGATTTTCGGCAAACAACTGTGCAACACTCTTGGCATCTAATGCATTAATGTTGTTAGTAATATAATTATTTGTTACGGGTGCATTTACCATACCTGTACCTTTTGCCTTACTTGTTAATTGGTCATTTGGTATGATTGTGCCTGCTTGTCTAGGTACAAATAATTCAGGACCTTTTTCACCAACTAAACTTACTTTGCCCACTGGTGGGCTACCACCTTCTGCAAATCCAAAGATACCTAATCCTTTTAAGACACCCTTGAATACTGAGACTAGTGCTGCTTTAGCTTGTATTAATAACAAGTCTTGTATAACTGATAATGCAAAATCTTTAAACTTAAATTTACCAGTTGTTACAAATGTGTTTAGTGCATTTTCCATATTACCAAATACACTTTGTACACTCTCCAATGCACGTTTAGCAGGTGAAACTGATTTTTCTAATTCGTCAATATATTTTTTTATGCCTAAATTTGCATCTTCATCGGCAACACGCTGTGCTTCTTTAACTTGTGTACGTGCATCAATTTCATCACCAGCACGTTTATATGCAGCCTGACGTAATGCTTCAATCTGTGCCAATTCGCGTTGGAATTGTTCTTTAGTTAATTGTCCTTTACGGTCAATTAAATCTAATTCTTGTTTGCGTAATTCTAGTAAAGATTGTTCTAATGATTGGCTAACTTCTAACGCAATAGTTGCATTTTCTAATTCCTCACCATATAATTGTATCAATGCAATTTGATCTTGCAAGGCTTTTATGGCAGCATCATCAGTTAATTGTAATTTAAATAATTCAGTTTGTTTAATTAATTGATCTTGAGCATCACGGCGTTTTTGTAAATTTTCAATTGCACTTCTTGTAACTTCTTGATCAACTCTTAAACTTTCTTGTAATTTGTTAATTTGTTCTTGAATTAAATCTGCTAATCCAGCACGTACTTCTTGATCGGTTAATTCTGCTTTTCTTTCTCTTAAATCTTCGATTGCTTTAGTATTGCGATCATAAATTTCAGTCAATGTCTTTTGAATTTCAACTTCATTTTCAGACATATCCATATAAATGGCGTCTAATTGAATATTTTTTAGTAGTGCTTGATTTTCTTCATTGTATGCATCAACAACATCTTTAATACCTTTTTGCTGGCTTGCATATAGATTGGTCAACTCTTTACTATATTCCATTCTACGTTTCTGGATATGACCTAATACACCTTCTTCAGGTGTTATTCCTACGTCTCCTGTTTGTATTACTAATGGTTTACTTGCATCAAATTTTTCTTTAAGTCCTACAAGTTCTGCCATACTATCAATTAAA
>Ga0129333_10007812_pt1 | contig 10087 bp, 10 predicted proteins | sample CPB6_08_DNA_FD_94474 | JGI IMG/M metagenome (GOLD analysis project Ga0129333, IMG submission 94474) | Freshwater to marine salinity gradient microbial communities from Chesapeake Bay, USA - CPBay_Sum_0.6_0.8_DNA | ecosystem: Environmental > Aquatic > Marine > Coastal | place: USA: Chesapeake...
AAAAACAAGTAATTAATTATGTTATGCAACAAATAATTAATTATTTTATTTGTTTTTATCCAAATTTTTTCTTGTTTTATCCGGACTTAATTAGTTAACTAATAACTAAGTCCAAAAATTTTTTAAAAATTTTAAAAAAGTATTCCCTCCCTCCCTGGGAAATTACCCTGCTAATTCGGGGGGACACAAGTCGTCCCCCGAATCTACCCCCGAAGGGTCCCCAGAAGGTAGGACATCATCAGATCCATTGATATAAGTTGGACCTTTCTTTTTAGCCATTGCACGTGCGGCCTTCTGTTCAGGCGTCAGGGCCAGGCGGCCTCTATTTAGTTTTGGATCGCCACCAAGACGATAATTAAATGACCCAACATGGTCTGGGTGTTTATTCTGCAGATGTCTGATCCAACTGCTCCTGATCATAGCTCTATCGCAGAAGTTACATGTTATCCTGTAACGTGCAGCCATCTTAGCATTGGGCGCAACTAGTCCTGTGACGTGGTTCATCATTTATATTTTAATGCCAATTGTCTTTATATGATTGAGGCCGTACTTTCTGCATCAACCAACAAGGACAAAAAATACAAAGTAGTTGTTTCTGATGGAACCAGGGAAAAAACAATACATTTTGGAGCAAAGGGATACCAAGACTACACTATCCATGGTGATGATAGACGTAAGGCCGCCTATCTCGAGCGACATAGATCGGCCGAGAACTGGTCGGATCCATTCACTGCGGGATTTTGGGCAGTACACGCCCTTTGGAACAAAAAGACTTTAGTGGGGTCTTTGGCGGATATTAGGCGACGATACAATATCAAGATACAATCCTTAGTCTAGGCCTGGTGCGGCAACAGGAATGGAAAAGTTAGGCAGGTCAACAGTTGGCGGCTCACTCTCATGACCTCCAAACATGGAATACAATAGGGCGCCTGCGCCTACTGCTAGGCCCGCAATATCGCCAACTGGACCTAAGGCGTCCAAGGCCTCACCTGCGGCCTCCGCTGCAGCTACGCCCGCGGCCTCAGCTGTACCGCCGACTGCTGTGGTGACGTCTGCTGCTAATCCACCAATAAGTTCAGACCCACCACGAATGGCAGTGGCGCCTTCTGTTAGGGCCTGTTCTGCCAGGTCAGCAGAGGCGCCTGTTAGGTTTTCGATGTCTTGGACTGTCCCCTTTACTTTATCGGCCACATCTAAGGCCGCCGTTATATCATTTGCACCGGACTTGAGGGTATTACTTACTTCATCAACTGTATTGCCTAGTGTTTCTGCAGTACTATTGGCAACTTGCGCGACATCATCAGCAGTATTCTGTACATTATCGGCCAATTCGGCGGCCGCCTTAGATGCTGCCTGTCTGACATTTTGGCCGCCACTAGATATATTGCCGAACCCATCTGATACCAGGCCGCTAAATCGGCCAGAACGGATGGTGGTACCAGGACCTTGATCTATTAGTGAATAATCACCCGTTTCAAATTCATCTGCGCCCAATGCGGCGCGCCCGCGTTCCGTCACGCGTGGACTACGGAACCTGTCTAGTATGTCTGAAAAGAAACCATTACCTTGCTTAAGTTCAGCTAGTGACCGCGATGCTAGGCCGTCATAGGTCCCCACGGCACGTGTGCCGGCGTATTGCAGGGATCCTGCAAGGCGTTGACTAAGGGCCGGCAGATCTGTTGCGGCCTGCTCCGCTACTTGTCCTAAGTCACTTACAGTATTTTCAACAGCCGCTTGGGCACCGGATAGAGCATTAGTTACATCTGACGCGGCGCCTTCTACTGTGCCTTTGGCATCTGCAAGAATTCCAGTGCCCTTATCGACTATACTATCAAGAGACCCCCTGGTATCATCGACCAAAGTGCTAATTTTTGCCTTAGTGTCTTGTACCAAGTTCTTGGCACTATCTGTAACATTATCGACTACCTTATTGCCAGTCCTAGTGGCAATGTCCTTCAACTTACCACCGGCCTCTAATAGTCTGCCCTTGGCCGCCTGGGCCGCTTTGGATCCTAGGACCTTGGTTGCCAAGTCTTTAGCAGACTCGAAACCCAATGCACCACCCAGTTCACCTGCTAGAGATCTAGGGATTTCAGTTGGATCTTTTAATCCTGCCCAAAGTGATAAGGCCCGTTGTTTGTAGTCATTAATCTGGGTATCATAGTCGTTTAGTTCTGTTTGGTATCCAATATTTGATGACATTATATATTATGGGATTATATTTAGTTCCCGATCCAAACTGTTTGCTATGATATATTCGTTGTATTTTAATGCGGCCATTGTTTCTGTTTCGTATGTGCCTAGGTATATTTTTTTGCCACCAACCTGAATCTGTGCAACCCAGGTATTACCTTGTTTACGTAAACCCCTGTATCCAGATGCATTTGTTATGCGATGCATCTGGTTATTGCGTTCTGCAGAGATTAATTCAAGATTCTCTATCCTGTTGTCAAGTTTATCCCAATTCTTGTGGTTTATATTTAGACCGTATTCTCTGTAAGTAGTATCACATTCGTATGTTTGGTTATTTAGGGCAAATACTATTTGGTGTAGGTACCTCCATATCCTATCCCCATGCGGACACCTAAAAGTAGTTTGGACATAACCATTACTCATGTGCCAACTAATCTCATTAAGTTTATCATGCAAGTGATCATCCACCATCGCCTGTTTGCCGCCATACACATTAAGTAGTTTCATAAAATACAAGTTTGTTTCAATTTTGAAATTATATTACAATACATTCAACTGTCTACTATGTTTTCATCCCTCCAGTCGATCCAATTTACTGGATTGAGTTCCCTGTCCATCTTATGTGCAAGTATATAGTCGTTGTATTTTAATGCGGCCATGGTTTCCGTTTCGTATACGCCTATGTGTATGCATTTACCATCAATCTGGATCCGGGTCCGCCATTTAGCACCGTGCTTCTGTACGCCCCTATAACCAGATACATTTTTTATGCGTTTCATCTGGTTATTGCGTTCTGCAGATATTAGTTCAAGATTATCCAACCTATTATCCAGTTTGTTCCAATTCTTATGGTTAATCTGCAGACCGTATTCTATGTATGTTGTGTCGCAAGGGCATGTTTGATTATTTAAGGCAAATACCACTTGGTGTAATGTCCTTCCTGTCTTATCCTTATCATCATGTGGGCACCAAAATTTAGTTCGGGCATATCCTTTATTAATGCTCCAACTAAACTTGTTAAGTCTGTCAAATAAGTGATCATCGACAATCGCCTGTTCGCCGCCAAACACATTAAGTAGTTTCATTATAAATACAAAGTTTGTTTCAATTTTGAAATTATATTACAATACAGTATAATGTCCTTTCGTTGTACTCGGATCCCAAGTATAGAAACTGGCCCTTTCAATAAGCAAAGAAATAAGGCAACTGTAGTACTCCCTGCGGACGCCGGTATTGTAGATCTTGACTCAACACGCCTAATGCTGCGCACATCAGTCACATGCGATATGGATGTCAACGGTTTTACTTTTACTGACGTTCCATATCCTGTTGGTTTTGGTTACTGTGCTGGATCCACTATTGCAAGATCTGCACACTGCCTTATCAAGAACGTGAACAGCAGGTCATCTGAACTAGGTGTCTTATTGCCGGCCCGTCCTTATCAGAACATCCTGACAAATTGTATTGAAGCATACACTCGTTCACGCAGTGGAATGCGCGAGGATACTCTATTTGGCCGTCACGTAACGAAGTACTACAACAAGGATGTATTTAGCGATATTGAAGGATCCATATTCTTCTATCCATCACGTCCCACACAGGTGGATGTCCCGCAGACTAATCTATCAACCTGGGTAACACCTGAATTGGCAATCCCTATGTATTGTCTCGATTCAAGAGCGCGCGGAATGCGGCAATTTCCATGTGCAGTTTTCGGCGATACTACATACAGTGTTGAATTCGAAGACAAACTTACACTACTGTCTGCTACTAATGCTGTGGCGGACCAGGATGTTGAAGCGGTTAACGCGATTGAAGTGGACGGCGATTGGAAGATTGGTGTCGCTGGTGCTGAACTGGTATTGGCGGATGTCAGTAGCCTAGATGAGATCCCTTTTTGGGTTGGCCAATATGTTAAGATAATCTATACACCCCAGCCAGAAGAGGGTCAGCCACCGGAGCAACTGACACATGATGTGCGTATTACCAGTATTGTTTTTACTGCCGCTGGTGAATGCAAACTACTTATTTCAGATCCACAGGTTGGAAACGGCCTTATTGTGGCACAAGGCGAAGTTACTGGAATATCTCTTGCATGGATTGAACCCAATGAGGGTAGCCTTGCCTGGTCTATCGAAGATATTAACCTCGAACCTATTCAAGCTGTTTTGCCGCCTGACGTATTGCAGGAGGTATTGTCTGTTCCTATGGGACCCAATGGTATGGACTTGCCTTATTATGACTATGAACACTATCAGTTTAATGTGCCGCAGACTAATATCTACAATTGCACGATAAATGTGGGCCCTGGTTGTGTTGGCCTGTTTTCCACATTCCTATCAGAAGATTCGCTGGAAGGCAATTGGAACGGAGTTGGAGAGTATTCTTATAGCATTAATGGTACTAATACCAGCGACGGTTACCGTATCCTAGTTGGATATGAAGGTAACGACCTAACTAATGCTCTAAACGTGCAAGTTAACCGCCAGTTGCACAACACTAGACTTAAGCAGTTCTTCAGAAACATTGGCATCCCACTACGTAAGTATGACACGCCATTCCAGGGACTTATCGATAAGCCTAACAGATATGTTCCGTCCAATGCCATCTTCCCCCAAATTGTACCTAATGTGCCTGTTGCGCAAGTTGTACAGTTGACACTAAGGGCAGCTGCAGGAAACCAAATTGAAACTAATACACTAGACATTTTCGTAATGTACAAGCGTACTGAACAAATCCGTTCTGGTAATGTTGAAATTATAAATGGTTAGAAGTACTAGAAGAAAACTATATCACGTCTGAGATCTACAATTTAAATCCCAGAATAGAATATATGTTTTCTAGAATAAGAAAGATTGTTCCTGATACAGAAAAAGCTGCATATCAGGAGGGCGATACTATTAACTGGACAGTTCGCTATCCAGGTTTGCAGATTAGGCCTGGCTCATTTTACCTTCTAGGTGAGGCTGAGGTTAAACTTAACGGTGCGCCCTTGGCCGCAGATGGTACAAGTAAGGTGTATTCTGAGCCCACAGTTGGTGCGCATGCATTTATCAAGTCCATAAGTTACAGTACGGCACGTAATGGTAATGTGGAGACACTAAATCCTTACGCCCTACTGGTTAAGTCCGTTACTGACTTTACGGTGGATTGTGAGTCCTTGGATACCGAATCTAGGTATTCTATGGAAGGTAGATGCAGGAATGAAGTGATCAGATCTGGGTATCTGCCAGGTAGGTCTGCCGAGGACCCTAGCCTGCCCTTTGCCCTACACTTGGAATTTGCTGGCAACAACACGTATGCCATGGTTCGTGATAGTGCCGGCATTATGCAGGAGGTACCTGTTGCCATACGTTATTCAGATCATGGCGACCTAAGGGTGTCTATCATATTGTCAAGGGCAATTGACGCATTGTACGGTGACGATGCTGGAAATGCAAGTTTTCAACTGAAGGATCTGCAGTTGTACTATGAGGTAGATCCTGAAACTCCTGAAGCAATTGGTGGGTACTATAAGATCTATGGTTGTGGAGATGGTGAGCTTAATGGTAGTCAGAATACCATCTACAGCACTGTGGCCGGTGCAACTAATGCAGTGCATATGACTTTCTTGCCGAAGGATTGGTTGTCTGATCCTACTAAGAATAAGTATAGTACACCTGCCCTAGTATCGGTTCCTATCTATGGAAGGACAGAAAACGAGGGCCCTGCAGTACTAACTTATGGTTTTGGTGCGCAGAGTGTTGCCTATACCATTGCGGATCAGGGTAGTGCCTTGGTGGCCTACACTATGGACACAAGAGAAGAGATGTTGATCCAGACATTTAGAGCACTGGGTGTTAATGCCATAAACGATAACAGTGCTTATTGGGGTAATAGCATCTACAGTCTTAGCAAGGCTAGTGGAAGTTTTGGATATGCCTTGGGTTTGGCATTTGGTAGGGCACTGGACCTGTCTAGGGTTAAGTTTTCATGTACTATTAAGACTTCTGCCAATCTAGAAAGTCCATGGGCTGTATTCCTGTGGTTGCATCAGACATTGCCTTTTGGTAAGGTTGTACCTAAGAGTAGTGAAAGATTACGTGTCTAGATTTGCGTCTAGACGAACAAAATTATATAAGCCATAGAATATAATGTCATTGTCGAATTCAATCCTAGTTAACTATAGTGAACGAACAAACGGAGGTACTACACGTGCAATCTACAAACTTGATGATAAGATCTATACAAGTGATCTAACTTCAGTAGGCGCGGGTACTTGCCTTGCGATTGAGGATGGTGATGCTGCCGATGTCCAGTTTTTCTACAGTCCTACTATTGGTGGGTTGTGCACTGTTAAGGCATGCACCCTACTTAGTGACAAACAGGAGATTGACGGGTTTACGGAAGATGACCAACCACACAAGTGGTTGACTATGCACACCTTGACTTGCAGTAATAGGGAGTCAATTGATATCAACAGACCTGAATTGCATTCAGGCTGGGGATTTACTGAATCTAGAGATGTAGTGCCTGGTGTACAACCGCAAGATCCGCCCCTTAGAAGGAGGGGAAACCTTACATTGCAGGATCCCGATCAGGATTACAGTAGTACTATTGGCAACGTAGAACCTACGTTTCAGATGATTAAGGTAGGTAATGATGCGGCAGGTGATGGACAGGATGCAACTTGTACCCAAATAGATTGGTCCCGAGTTCTCCCCTTCTTGCGCGCGTCTCAAGTTTTGCCTAAAATACCCAAACTGAAACTGGTGCATCAATACGATAAGACTTTTAGTAACTACGTTAATCCTGAGGAGGTTGCAGCTGGTGCATTGCAACTATTTAACCTTAACCCTCTACTGTTGTCAAATGAGGTGCTTGGTATGGAGTTGACGGCGGATTCTTACACTACTAGGTTTGGTAAGATTAAGTCAGACCACGGTATGCTTCTGCCTGCTGTAGCTGAAAATCAAAATGGTATTACCAAATACAACTGCACAGCATTTAATGGACAATATGTAGACAACTTGTATTTCTGGACTACTGCAGATCCAGCGGGTGCCAATATTACTGTTCCTAATGAAAACCGATCAAGGGCAATGTACAAGGAAGAGATCCAGATTATGGTGAATGGCTTTCCATTGTTGCCATTGGATGGTATTACACAAGAAGCAGAAAAGATGCTGTTCATGCATCGTACCAAGGGTAACTTCAATGCGCCCCTGGCTTGCTTTATGTCAAGTTTGGCCACAACCGCCAACAACTTGGTATTTGATAATGCCACATCGGTCTGGACTGGAAATATGAGTTGTACTGGTGTGCACATTGGTGCGGTAATAGATCGCCTGCAGATTATCCATCAACGCCAGAACATTGCGGCCCTCACCCCAGACCAGGGTGCAGCTGCGACATTGGATTTGTATGCCGAATGCATTACTGAAGTGACAACTCCTGCTAACGGTAACCCTGCGTTGGTAACTGTTGCATATTAGATGACGTTTGACTAGATGACGTTTGATTAACTGATATGTTTGCCATATAATGGCAAACGTAACAGTGGTGGTGGACCTATGGCTTGTCGTCTGGTGGCGCATATGTGTGTATTATCCTGGGATCGAGATAATACGGTAGTTCCCAATGTAATGTAATATTTTCTTAATATAATAATGAACGATGGAGACATCCCACAATCGCAACCATTAAGTACTATTCTAGAATTAAATTGTGCCCAAGCACGTGATGGTAATGATCAAAACTCTGAATACACGAGTGTCTTAACAGAAGGTAGGACAATCATGCCAGGTGGTACCCTGTCAGCAAAGTTAACTACTATTAATTCAAAGAAAAACAACAGTGGGGACATCGTAGTGCCTGATCTGCCTATATATTTTACCTTTAGTTACGTGGACATGGACTGTTGCACTGCAAGTAAAACCCAAATAATATCCGGTAATCCATGGCCTGCCCCTACATTCCAGTACTATGCAGGGTATATTCAAGTAGACCTTATCGAATTGCTAAAAGTCAAGGTAACCTATACTGGGCCACAAGCGGGACCATTCTCTTATGCCGAAGCTACATTTAGTTGGATAGATGTAAATGGTAAACAACAAAATAATCTTAATAGTCCGTATGTTGCCCCGATTATCGGGGCAGGGCCAGTAGAGATTGATTTGGGTACCGATACTAATATACAGTTTAGGAGTGGAACTTTGCAACTTATCCTACTAAATGGTAGAAATGCAGTAGATCCTACTGTTATCATTCCACCATCTGATTTTATCTACGACCCAGAAGAACAACCGCCAGAATTTCAACAGGTAATTCAACAGTTAGGTACACAATTGCATACCAAAGTATTTAATATTCCACGTGAGGCCATACCACCTGGTGCCTATGATCCAGGAGAACTTGCTAATAGATTAACTCAGGTTATTGCAGACAGTGGTGGTACTGATCCAAATCTTAATCTTTGGATCCCTAGAAATCCACTGTTGACTAGGATGGATAATTACGAACAAAACAATACTATAGTCTGGAGACAGTGTTTTGAACCTAATGGTAATGCAATAGTATTTACTGATGCTAACAGCTACCAATATGCAACCGATTATAGTATACAGAAAGGTGCCCAATTGGCAAGTATTGAATATGGCAAAGTAGGTAATGTATTTCAACTTAGTGCATTACATAGTCCTGTATACAATCCTGCCAGTCCAGGTACTAAAAACGTAGCATACTACCATGCTAACATGGGCGGGGTTATCGGGTTTTATGAAGTTCCAGTGGAATCCAAAATAGCAATTCATGAGTTTCACCCTCCTGAACTATTGGAAGCTATGGGTCTTGGTGGTATAATTACGCCATTAGTAGCTGATCCCAATGGTATTCAGGGATATAGTCTTAAACGGATGTTAAATTGCACAACAGCAGAAAACACTCCTATTGGTGGGTTTTGTCCTAATTTTAATCCTGTTGTAGTAGACCCGGTGGATGCCGAAATTAGATACATCGACACTACTGGTGTAAATACCAAAGCAATAATAGGTATTCCAGCTAACCCAGACCCTGACCCAGTATACCTACTTAGGATAACATGTGGACTTGGAAATATATCGGACTATGTGGCATCTAACACTGTACTAAATGATGTTGCTGCTATAGTAGCAAAGGAATACACTAGTAACAGTATTACAACAGGATACGGTGGTGATAGTGCTGTGTTTTATACACATAGGGGCGATCCTAAGACCCTACAGTCGTTTACTGTGTCTATAATTGACGTAAATACCAAACAACCGGTGACTGACCTAGATCCGAATACTATAATACATCTGCAAATAGATAATCCACCGCCCCAGGAACCAGACCCGGTGGTTGCCTTGCTGGATCAGATTAGGGTACTATTGCAGAAAAAATCATAATAGGTATATCCCTTAGACATTGACAAGTGTCCGGATAAAAAACAAGTTTAATACAGTTGTTTTTATTCCAGAAAATCTTGATTGTTTTCCAGAAAAAAATTAGAGATTTAGTCTGTCTTCTGGCGGTAAATCTAGGGCCTTAATGAAGTAATCTAGTGTATCACGCATGCCACCAAAGTAGAGAACACTACAATCAAATCGTCTTATGGAATAGGATTCGTAGTCTTCCTGTTTAAGTGTTAGCCCAGATTCTGGGTCATGCAGGACATCAAGTCTGTTAACATAGTACAACATAACCAACATAGAGGTTTCGCGATCATTAGGGAGACTTGCCAGTAGCATATAATATAGATTAGATATCAAATTTTCCAAAAACGTGGGCGAAGGCCTGGGAGTCGCAGGGAAGGAAAGGAATCAAAATTTTAAAAATCTAAAAAAAAAATGGACTTAATTATTAGTTAACTAATTAAGTCCGGATAAAACGAGAT
>Ga0129333_10007813_pt1 | contig 10087 bp, 8 predicted proteins | sample CPB6_08_DNA_FD_94474 | JGI IMG/M metagenome (GOLD analysis project Ga0129333, IMG submission 94474) | Freshwater to marine salinity gradient microbial communities from Chesapeake Bay, USA - CPBay_Sum_0.6_0.8_DNA | ecosystem: Environmental > Aquatic > Marine > Coastal | place: USA: Chesapeake Bay...
ACAGCCGCTCCAGTGTCGACCGGGCCGGTGCTGATCGAACCGGTCAGCGCACTGTGCACGATGTCGAGCACACGATCGGCAAGTGCGTGATCGCCGCCGCACCAGCGCGATGGGCCGCGCGCACCGAACAGCACCGTGCCGGCCTCGGCCACCTCGAGCACCGGCACGATCTCGCCGAGTGCACGCACGACCGGTTCGAAACGGCGGGCGTCTCGCGACTCGTCGTACTCGACGAGTTCCAGTGATGCATACCGCGACTGCGCATCGCGGCGGCGCATGCCCACGCGCACACCCACCGCACGACCCGCACGCGTCACCGCCACCACCTGTTGGTTGCGCACCACCGCACCGACCGTGTCGACTGCCAGTCCCGCAGCAACAACCGGCCAGTGTGGACACCACACGACAACATGACGCGCTGCGACATGACGCGCGGAAACCGGGCCCCCCATCGCTACACCGCGATCACTGCCGAGGATGCTGCCGGGGCAACCACCCGATGCCGGGTCTCGGCCATGGTGACCTGATGGTCGGCACCGGTCACCACGAGGTGCAGTCGGCGCTCGCGACCCATACGTCGCCCCGAAACCGACAGACACACACGGCGTGCGACCAGGCGACCGAAGCCGTCACCGATCCCCTGCCATGCCTCGGTGTGCATCTCGCAGGTGAGGTCGGGGCTGAATCCGCCGATGCGGTCGACCAGCACGAGGACGCCACCGCGCTGCGCAAGGCGTGCCGAGACGCGACGCGCATCACCACTGCGGATCCCTGCACCGTCCGCAATCACGAGGTCCACACCGTCGACCAGTGCCGCCAGCACGGTCGGCAGTTGCGCAGCAGGTACGGCGGGCACGGCGACCATCCGGTCGAGTGCGATCCCCCACTCCTCGGCGGCCGACAGACCGATTGCACCCAACCCCACGACTGCCGACCACGAACCCGCCTGCGACGCCGCCGTGGTGAGGGCGAGGGCAGTCGACCACGCCCCCTGCCCCGTGCAGGCGATAACCGAACCGCGCCGCAACCCGCCCTCGGGGAAGGCCGGCGCAAGTGCAGGGTGCAGTGCAAGCACCCGATCACGGGCGAGCGAGAGTGGACGGACTCGAGTTGCCAGGCCGCTCAGTGATGCCTGCAGGCGTGCGATATCTGCGGTGTCGACGGGAAGATCGGGCACCCGCGCAGCGTATACGAACATGTGTTCGCATTCAACGGGCCCGTCGGAGCCCTCGGGTCAGCCCGACTTGGCCTTCCAGCGCTCCCGGGCGGCCCGACTGCGCTCGATGAGGTGCGGCGGCACGCGCGGGTCGATCCCGCTTGCGGCGTCGCCTGCGGCCGGTGCTGCAGCGGCCTCCGCCGGTGCCTCGACAGCGGCCATGAGCGACTCGATGCTCGGCGGCTCGACCCCCGGCCGGTAGTACACGTAGAGGTCGCGCACGATGTCGATGAGCCCCTCAGACGTGAACCCCTTCTTCACGTCGACGGTGACGATGTTGGCGTACACGTGCACCCCATCAACGTGCTCGGTCTCGAACAGGCGACGTGCGAGCACTGCACCGGGCGTGTTGCCCGTGGCCTGGGAGATCGAGCCATAGCGCTCGTGCCCCATGCCGGTGAGGCTGCGGTTGAGCTCGAAACGGACGATTCCCGGGGTGGTACCGGGCTTTTCGATGACGGCGACGGGCTGACCCACGAGGTGCAGGCTAGTCGGTCCGCCGGGCCCGGCGAAGATTGCGCACGACGAACCACGCCGCAACGGCGAACACCACGCTCACCCCGGCGAGCACGGTGTGGACTGCCTTGAACCCCGCACTGCGCTCGTCGTCGCCCCAGATGTTCCAGATGCGGGTGCCCCACACCCACACGGTCCAGGCGCAGAACGCATACAGCAGAACAGACTGGCGGCGACTCACGACGAGCACCGTACCGGGATCGCTGCGGTGCGCCCTCGATACGGCCGACTCCGGGGGGACCATCGGTCGACGGCACGGGAAACACGTCCCGAATCGGCGCGCATCACCCTCGCTGACCTCGGTCTACTCGTTACCTCCGGTAGTCTCCCCACGTTGCGCCCTAGGGCGCTCACTGTGCATGATCGTTCGCACTTGTCAGAGGTGGACAATGACTGATCAACCCAACTCCTCCCAGACCGCGCCGTGGCAAGAAGCGCCGGAAGCACCCGATGCACCGGCCATCACCCCCGTTGCCAACCCGGGCGGGTCGTGGCTGCAGCGCAACCGGCAGACCGCCATCATCGGCGGTGCCGTGGTGGTCATCGTGATCGCAGCAATCATTGCGTTCACCGTCGGCGGCGACGACAAGAAGTCGTCGAACAACACCAACGGCAACACCAACACTGAGCAGACCACCAACGTGCAGGTGGGCCTCAACCCCGATGGACTGAAGACGGCCGTGGGCGCCGTTGGCCGTGCGGTCTACTGGGCCGGCGCCGAGACCGACTACACCTACGTGCTCCAGACGTTCGGCAACGGCCAGACCACGGTGCGCTACGTGCCCAAGGACGGCGACCCGAACAACCAGGAAGCGGTGTACCGCGTCATGGGTAGCTATCCGATCAAGGATGCCTTCGGTGTCACCACCAAGGCCGGCCAGACCGAGGGTTCGGTACTGCTCACCAACAGCGACGGCTCAATCGTGGTCTATAACAAGTCGAAGACCACCAACGTCTACGTGGCGTTCCCCGGTGTCGATGTGCAGATCGAGATCTTCGATCCCACCCCCGGCAGGGCCATCGAGGTTGCTACCTCGGGCAAGATCGTCCCGGTCGGCTGACAACGCCTTACACGGCGAATGGAGAAGCGAAGGAGTTCCTTCGCCACACGCACACGCTTGGCGGGCAGCGAACGCGTCCGGCGTAAGGATGCAGGAAACAGTTCGGTTGGCTCACCGGTGATCGTTCGCACCACCGGCAGTCGTTGCTCGATAACGCACCGAAACAGTTACCCGATGACCTGAACGATCATCGATGAGTAGTTGAACGTTGCGGTGCCCGCCGTGAACGACTTGAACGCAGGTGTGAACGTGGTGTCGGCGGTGATGGTCACCATGAAGGTCCCGCCTCCGGAGACCAAGCGACCTGAGCCGGTACCACGAGATTGGCCGACGCCGAAGTTGTCGGACGCCGACTGGGTCAAGCCCTCGGATGCAGCGAACGACATGAAGCAACCCGTGTCATTGCCTGAACTCGTGCAACTGGTGAAGAGGTGCACCAGCACGGTCTTGGTCGTTAACGTGTTAACGGTCACTGAGGCCGGGCTCGAGGCAAGGTTCGTGACGTACGTGGTCGAGGTGGTGCTCAGCGCAGTCCAGCTCGCGCCGGACAGGCCGGTAGCACCCGCATCACCCTGCAGACCAGGGCCTCCGGCGAGGTTGATCAGCCAGTCGGCATGCGTGCCCGAACCTCCGAAGGTATCGACATTGACGGCGAGGGTGGTGCCGACGTAACTGGTGACCACACCCTCGACGTAGTTAGCAACGTTGGCGGACGACGCAGCACGTACACGGGACCCGATGGTGTACCCCAGGGCCGTTGGGACGGTGAAGGCCCTGGGACCCGAACCCACCGAGACCGAACTGGTGGACGTCGTCGCGTATCCAGCACCGGTATCGCCCTTGGCGCCAGTATCGCCCTTCAGGCCGGTGGCACCGACGGCACCCGGCACTCCGGTCTCGCCGGTCATGCCCATGAACGACCAGAAGACGGCGACCTCGTTGCGGTTGCAGGCCGGGGCACCCGACGACTTTGCGGGCCACGACAGGATGCGAACGGCACCCTTCTGCACAGCTGTGCCCTTCACCCGAACGCAGGCGGCAACGGCCACACCTTGAGCGCTTGCGGTCGACGGAGCTACTGCGACGACGGACACGGCAAGCGACGACATCGCCGCCAACCCGATGACCCATTCCCGAATGCGCGTACACCACCCCGGCCTAGAGAATTCACCAGGGTGTAGGCGAGTTCTCGTACGATCCGATAGCGGCACCGGCCCAGTTGAGGACGTACATACCCATGGATCCAGCCGGGCAACGCCCGACCGAACTTGCCCCGTCAGCACGGCGGCGCCACCGTTTACCAACGGGCGCGTGGGCAGATCGTCTATGGCTGCTCGAGCGGCCGTGGAACATCGCCGGCATCTTTGTCGTGGGTGTCGTGGTGCGACTGCTCCTCGTGCCGCACTTCGGCTTCTACGGCGACCTGCGGTACTTCCGCCTCTGGGCGGGGCGCCTCGAGGAATTGGGTCTCGGCAACTTCTACGCGCCCGACTACTTCGCCGACTATCCGTCTGGCTTCCTCTACGTCCTCGCCGTGCTCGGCAAGTTCTCGAGCGCCCCGAACTACTGGCTGCTGAAGACCCCGATCATCATCGGCGACCTTGCGCTTGCGTGGTTCAGCGCACTGCTCGCCCATCGTCTGGCGCCCGTCAGTCTGCGAGAACGCCTTCCGGTGAGGGCACTGACACTGATCATCGTGTTGTTCAACCCGGCCGTACTGGGTGTCGGTGCACTGTGGGGACAGGTCGACTCCGTCCCGTCATCGCTCGTCGTTGCGTGCCTCGTGCTGGTTCTCACCGGACGACGCAGTGTGCAGCGCGACTTCGGTGGCCTGGTCCTGCTGGGTATCGCGATCTCGATGAAGCCCCAGTCGGCGTTCCTCGTCCCGGTCCTCACCTACTTCCTCATCCGGCGATACGTCGTCGACGCGCCGGCCGCACTTCGTCTGCGCGGTACCGCATACCTCTTGGGCATCAGCGTCGTTTCGGCAAGCGTGTGGCTGTTCTCGGGAGTGCCGTTCGGGTTGAGCCCAACCGGTCTGATTCGCTTCCTGCGCAACTCGGCGAATACGTATCCCGTGACGAGTGCCAATGCGTTCAACTTCTGGGGCCTGTTCGGCTTCTTCCAGCGCGACTCCGACCTCTACTGGGACGGCCAGACCGATGTGGTCACCGTGCTCGGCATGAAGGCACAGACCTTCGGCAACCTGCTCGTGCTCATCGGGATCTTCGTGGTGCTGTGGCTCACGCACCGTGCCATTGCGCGCGGTGTCGACCGTGCCCGTGCTGTGGTTGCCGGTGCGGTCGCGATGAACCTCATTGCGTACACACTTCTCACGCGCATGCACGAGCGGTACATGTTCCCGGTACTCGCATGCCTCGCACCGCTTGCGCTCTGGAAAGGGTTCCGCAGCGCCTACTGGACGCTGTCGGCGCTCTTCGTGATCAACCTCTGGTACCCGTTCGCGCTGTTCAACGGCCAGTGGAACGACATCGGGCAGGTCGGCCGCGTGTACGGCCTGCAGTGGCAACCCGTGTTCCGCTGGTTCTTCGGCGACATCAACGCCGCCGACACCGACCAGAAGAAGTTCTGGAGCCTGTTGGTGGTCATCGTCACGTTCCTCGTCGTCGGTCTGTTCACGACGTGGTTGATGCGGACCATGGGCACGGCGACACCAACAGGCACACCGTCGCCTCGGGCCCCAACGGCCGGCGCCCGCACGGGTTGGCCGGCGACCGACGACCCGAGCCCAACGGGCCCCACCTCGACCACATCGGCGGAGTCCGCAGCGAGTGCACCGACGATGGATCCCCGACTGGCACTCGCCCGTTCGTGGCTGCGGCGCGCCCGAAACGTCGTTCCGCTACCGGGCGGGGAGCACCCGCATCCGCCCGGATGGGCCACGCGGCTTCCACCGTTCATCGTCGGCATCGTCTGCATGTTCTGCCTCCTTGCCCTACAGGGCGAGACACGCTCGGCGCGCACGCTGAACGACACCACCTTCCACCTGCAGATGATCCGCTGGGCACGCCGCCAGCTGGAGAGCGGGAGGCTGCCACTCGACGGATGGTTCCCCGACCTCACACTCGGGTCGTCGTTCTTCCACCACTACCAGAGCCTCCCGTACACCGTCACCGCCATCATCGGGCGCACACTGCACATGAGCACCTCGAGCATCTACCTCTGGTTGGTGTACCTGCTCGTCTCGCTCTGGCCGATCTCGGTTTACCTCAGCGGACGACTCCTCGGCTTCGGGCGCTGGGGCGCAGCAGCAGCAGCCGTGGTGAGCCCACTCATCATGAGCGTGCCCGGCTACGGCTACGAGCACAGCAGTTACACGTTCCAGGGTTGGGGTGTGTACACCCAACTGTGGGGCATGTGGTTGCTGCCGCTGGCGTGGGGAATCGCAGCGCGGGCCATTCGACGCGGTCGGGGCTACCCACTGGCGGCGCTTGCGCTCGCGATGACGATTGCGACGCACCTCATGACGGGCTACCTGGCGGTGATCACGATCGGGGTGCTCGGCCTGCTCGGGGCGCGCGGCGCGCTTGCCCGTATCGGGCGTGCCGCCATCGTGCTCGTCGGCGGACTGCTCACTGCGGCGTGGGTGCTCGTACCGCTGCTCGCCGACCAGGACGTCTCTGCGCAGTCGGTCTTCTACCAGGGCACGCTGTACAACGACTCGTACGGCGCCAAGCAGATCCTCGCCTGGTTGTTCCAGGGCGACATCTACGACGGCAATCGATTCCCCATCATCACCCTGCTCGCAGGGGTTGGCTTCATCGTGTGCATCCTTCACCTGCACACCGAACGTGCGCGTGTGCTCGTGTCGCTCTGGACCGTGAGCCTCGTGCTCTACTTCGGCAGAGTCACGTGGAAGTCCGCCCTCAAGATCCTGCCGGGCAGCGACGACCTGCAGATGCACCGCTTCATCATCGGTGTGCAACTGGCCGGCATCTTGATGGCAGGTATCGGCATCGTCGTGCTGTGCGTGCAGCTCACGCGCGGGCTCACGTGGTTGTGGCGTCGGCTCGCCGAGGCGACTGGTCCGGACCGTGCAGCATGGTGGAGCCGCCGCAACCTCACCATCACCTCGGCTGCCGTGGTGGTGCTCGCAACCGTCGGTGGTCTCACCCCTGCGTGGAGGAAGGTGTGGGACTACGACCGTGGCGGCGAGGCGTACATCGCTCAGCAACGGCTGTACGACGCAACCGACGGGCGTGATATCGACCGGCTCATCCAGATCGCCAACGAGCGTGGCGACGGCCGGATCTACGCGGGCACACGTGCCAACTGGGGCCCCTCGTTCAAGGTGGGCTTCGTCCCGGTGCTCCACATGGCGAGCCACAACGACGCCGACTCGATCGGTTTCACGTTCCGCACGGTGCAGTCGCTCACCACCGACATCGAGGCATCGTTCGACGAGAACAACCTCGCTCAGTACGAGATGCTCAACGTCAAGTACTACCTCGCGCCATCGGATCGGGTTCCGTCGGTCCCCCATGAGGTCCTCGCCACCGCCGGTCGCAGCACGCTCTACCTCATCCCCACCAGCGGCTACTTCCAGGTGGTCGACCGCATTGGGTCGGTCTCCGCAAACCGCAAGGACATCAACGAGGCAACCAGCACCTTCCGCAACTCCAACTCGGCACTCCTCGGGATCTACCCGGGCGTCGCCTTCAACGGCGGTGCGGCGCCACGCGACACCATTGCCACCAGTCCCGGCACGCCGGCCGGTGCGGTGATCACGCAGTCACATCAGCGAGACAACGGGAAGTTCTCGGCGCAGGTACGTGCCGACCGGCCGGCGGTGGTGGTGCTCAAGGCCACCTACGACCCACGCTGGGAAGTGCGGGTGAACGGCAAGCGCGCCCGTTTGGTGATGATGGCACCGAGCATTGTCGGGGTCGACGTTCCGGCGGGCACCCACTCGGTCGAGTTCACCTACCGCTCGTACCCCCACTATCCGTGGCTCTTCCTGCTCGGCGTGTTTGCACTGCTGGTGCTCGGGGCGGTACCGCATCGCGCACGTGTGCTCGCATCGCTGCGGTACATCCGTCAGCGCATCAATACCCGGATGAATACTCAGGGAGCACCAAGGCTGCGTCGGTAACATCTCGGCCGAGGTGGACATGAGTACAGAGCACCCTGGTGCCGACAAGCATTCCGCAAGCGTCGACGTGGTGATCCCCGTCTACAACGAGCAGGCTGTGCTGGAGTCGAGCGTCGAGACCTTGCGGGCGCACCTTGCCCAGCACTGCCCGTACCGGTGGCGCATCATCATCGCCAACAATGCGTCGAAGGACCGGACACTGGAGATCGCCCGATCGCTGGAGACCCGCTATCCCGGCGAGGTGGCGGTCGAGCACCTCGACCAGAAGGGCCGGGGTAGAGCACTCAAGCAGGCATGGGGCAACTCCACCGCCGACGTGATGGCCTACATGGACGTAGATCTCTCGACGAACCTGCGGCACTTCCTCCCGATGATCAACCCCGTCATCGAGGGTCGCTACCACCTCGCCACCGGATCGAGGCTCATGCCCGGGGCGCGCGTCAAGCGTCAACCCAAGCGCGAGATCATCTCGCGCTGCTACAACCTCATCGTGAAGGGCATGTTCCCGCGGCGCCGCTTCTTCGACGCGCAGTGCGGCTTCAAGGCCATCGACGCGGCAGTACGCAGCGAACTCCTCCCCCACATCGTCGACAACAACTGGTTCTTCGACACCGAGTTGCTCCTGCGTGCCGAGCAGCAGGGGTGGCGCGTGTGGGAGATCCCGGTGGAGTGGATCGAGGACCTCGACACGCGCGTGAAGATCTGGGACACCGCCATCGAGGACCTCAAGGGTCTGGTGCGGGTGCGCACCACGCCCCTCGAGCGACGCTGACCGACTCCGGGCGATCAGCCGTTCTTCGGGAGGTCGCGGAACGGGACCGTGCGGAAGTCGCCCGGTTCCTTCGGCAGGCCGAGGCCGCGCTCGCCAACGATGTTGCGCTGCACCTGGTCGGTGCCGCCATAGATGGCCGGTGCCGGTGAGTAGACCACCATCTCCTGCAGCGCGCCGCCCGTGGGGGCATCCTCGCCCCACAGCACCGCACCCGGACCGAGGATGGCGCTGCCGATGTCGCGTGTGCGGCGCAGGGTGTGCGTCATGAGCATCTTCGCAAGGTTGCCCTCGACACCCGTGAGGTTCTGACCGGAGCGAGCCCGCAGCACATTGAGCTTGTTCACCTCGGTGAGCACGTACAGCTCCGCGATCCCCTGCCGTACCACGGCATCGTCGAGGATGCCGCGCGCACGCGCGAGTTCCGTGAACTGCTTCACGATCCCCGACCCCACCGAGCCGGCTGCTGTCGACGGGCGTGACGTCACGAAGTCACCGACACGACGCTCGAGTTGCTTGGCAACCGTGCCCGGGATGGCCACGCCGAAGTTGCCGCCGCCACCGCTCCCGATCGACGCACGCTCGAACATGAGCGTGGTGTTGGCGACCGCCCAGCCGTTGTGCAGGCCACCGATGATGTTGTCGCGGTGCACACGTGCCTCGGAGATGAAGACCTCGTTGAACATGGCGCGACCGGTCATCTCGCGCAGGGGACGCACCTCCACACCCGGTTGGTGCATGTCGAACGCGAAGAAGGTGATGCCCTGGTGCTTGGGCGCATCGAAATTCGTCCGGGCGAGGAGCATTCCCTTGTCGGCGAACTGGCCACCGGTAGTCCACACCTTCTGGCCGGTGATGACGAACTCGTCACCGTCGACCTCGGCCCGGCACTGGAGACCGGCGAGGTCGGAGCCGGAGTTCGGTTCGCTGAACAACTGGCACCAACTCACCTCCCCGAGGAGGATCTCGCCGATCAGATCCCGTTTCTGCTCGGGTGTTCCGTGCACGGCGATGGTCGGGGAGACCAGCGAGATACCCATGCCGAGCGGCGGGCCGACGCAACCGCCGCGTGCGAGCGCGGAGTGCACCACGGCGGCGAGATCACGGGTGTAGCCGCGTCCGCCGACCTCGACCGGCAGCATCGGCGCAGCGAGACCCGAGCCGGCCAGACGGCGCCACCATTCGCGCACCGAGAGTTCGGGATCCCAGTTGGCCCTCAGCCACTCGTCAACCTCGTTGCGCACCTCGTCGGCAGTGATGTTCCGCATGCCGCGACTGTAGAACGCCAGGCGATTCACCGGTACACCCGTCGGCACGGCACACCGTGTCTGCTAGACCCGGGACATGCACCGCGACATCGAACGACTCATCGACCTCCGAGACCGGGTTGCCATCGTCACCGGGGGTTCCCG
>Ga0129333_10007814_pt1 | contig 10086 bp, 5 predicted proteins | sample CPB6_08_DNA_FD_94474 | JGI IMG/M metagenome (GOLD analysis project Ga0129333, IMG submission 94474) | Freshwater to marine salinity gradient microbial communities from Chesapeake Bay, USA - CPBay_Sum_0.6_0.8_DNA | ecosystem: Environmental > Aquatic > Marine > Coastal | place: USA: Chesapeake Bay...
CGTCTCCTTCACGACCTCAGGCACGGTGTCGGTCGCAGCGGGCGTCGCCGCGGGGTCTGTCGCCGTGTCGAATGCGTCCGGCGTGCTGCGACTGGAAAACAACGGCTTCAGCGGCACGACGCTCACCAAGGCGGGGGCCGGCACGCTCGTGCTGGCTGCCGCCAACTCGCTCTCCGGCGGCGTCACGGTGACCGGCGGCACGGTGGTGCCGGCGGCGGCCGGAGCCTTCGGCAGCCAGCCATTCGGCCTCAACGGCGGGACACTCGCCTTTGCCGACCCGGCCGTGACGTCCGTGACGAACGCCTACTCGACGGGCACGGCCGGCGGCACGATCAACGTGGCCGACGGTTCCGCCACGATCAGTGGCGTGGGCACGGCACTGGGCACGCAGGCCGGCAGCGGCATCCCGCGTGGCGATTCGCGGACCTTCAACACGCTCACGAAGACCGGTACGGGCACGCTCATCCTCACCGGCAATCTCGGCGCTCAAATGAGTTACGACGTGGTGGCCGGCAACGTCACCACCTCCGGCGGCATCAATCTGCAGATCCCGCAGGGCACGATGGAAATCTCCGGCGCCCGCACGTGGAACCTGGCCACGGGGACCTCCCTGACCACCGGCTCGTCGACGTTCAATGGCATGCAGTGGGACGGCAACGTCAACATGCGGGGGGGCACGATTCAAGTCAACGGCGGCAACATCCAGGGCAGCGGCACGATCAACGTGGGGCTGCCCGGGGATTTCGCCTCGACGAACGTCCTCAAGAGCCGGCTGAACTTCGCCGCCCCGTCGATCGCCAACACCGTCTCGATCGCGGATGGCTTCACGCTTACGCTCGAGTCGAACGTCGGCAGTTCGATCCGACTCACAGGCACGATCCTCGGCGGCCCCACCACCGCCATCACCAACGCTGGCAACGGCACGGCCACGATCACGGGTACGGTGCCCTCCACGTTCGCAGGCACCTTCGTGGTGACCGGGAGCACGTCGGGCGGCATGTCGCTCTCGCCACAGGCGATGGCGAGCGCCACCAAGGTGACGAACAACTACTCGCTGACGATCGCCAACTCGGTCGCCGGCGCCACCACGTCCACCCTGATCGAAGGCACCGGTTCCGTGCTGATCAGCGGTAGCCAGAAGGTCACGGTCACGGGATCGAACACCTACTCCGGCGCTACCCGGGTGGCATCCGATGTGGGGATCGTAAAGCTCTGGGATGGCACCTATGGCTCGCTCGGCTCGGGCGGCATCACGGCCTCGGGAGCCGATGGCCGGATCTTCTGGGATGGCCCCGAAACCACGATCACCTTCGACACTCCCGTGAACACGGGCAACCTCGCCACCGAGCGGCTGGGCTTCGCGGGCACCGGCAAGACCTATGTGCTCACCGGTCTTGTCAGCGGCTCCGGCTGGCTGCGGTCCAGTTCCGGCGCCATCCTCGACCTCCGGCAGCAGACTGCGGCCAGCAATACGAACCTCGGCGGCGTGGAAATTGGCAACGCCACCGTGATCGCCTCCAGCGACGAGAACCTCGGGGGTGGGACGATCAACTTCACCGGCACGTCGTCGCTGCTGATCGTGAAGGCGACTGGCACGATCAGCCGGCCGGTCACCGTCGGCGTCACCAGCGGCTCGTCGATCGCCGCGCAGATCGACACCGAGGCCAACACCGTCACGCTCTCCGGCAGCATCACCGACACGGCCCTGACCACCGGTGGCGGCCTGGTCAAACTCGGCTCAGGCCGGCTCACGCTGGCCAACACCGCGAGTTACTCAGGGCCGACCCAGATCGCGGCCGGCACACTCGAATTCACGAGCGGCACGCTCACCGGCATCGTGAGTGGTTCGGGCGCCCTGGTGAAGACCGGCTCCGGCACGCTGTCACTGTCGGGGGCCAACACGCTCACCGGCTCCACAACGGTTCAGGAAGGTCGGCTCCAACTGGCCAGCGGCGGGGCGCTCGCCTCCAGCCGACTCGTACCGCTCGCAGGTGGCACCGTCGCGCTCACGCCCGGGCTGCAGACAACCGTTGGCGGTCTGGCCCCGAACGCCGGCGGCTTGGTGGACGTGGGCAATGGGATGGTGACCGTGGCCGGCGGCCTCGCCGCCGCTGACATGGTGACCGCGATCGTCACCGGCCTGGGCGACGGCACGTGGAACGGCACCAGTGGCATCACGTCCAGCACCGCCGCCGCCAGCGGCGGCGACCGGACGGTCGGCTGGCTCGACAACGGCGACGGCTCGGTCACGTTCGCCTTCGCGGCGGCCGGCGACACCAACCTCGACTGGCAGGTCGACATCATCGACGCGGCCAACTTCCTCGCCGGCGGCAAGTTCGACTCCGGCAGCCCGGCGACCTGGAACGAGGGCGACTTCACCTACGACGGTGTCGTGGACATCCTCGACGCCGCGAGTTTCCTCTCCAACGGCCTGTTCGACGCCGGTCCCTACAACGCACCACCGGCCGCGGGATCGATCGCCGCCGTTCCGGAGCCCTCCACGTGGGCGATCCTCGCGGCGGGAGTCATCGCCCTCGGGATCGGCCGACGCCGGCGCTCCGGCATCTGATAAAAATCTATTGTCTCTACGAGCGACAGCACGTCGCGGGATCTCGAAGGAATCGTCAATGAATCTCGAAATCAGTCTTCTGGTCAAGGATCCGATCCGCGCCGCTGCGCTGGCGGTCGTCGTGCTCGTTTCAAGCTTAGGCACGGCGCGGGCCGACACGCTCGTGCAGTTTCTGATCAATACCGCCACCACCGGATCCATCGTCATGCCGGGTTCGGTCACGACCGTCACCGGCCTCTCCTCGACGGTGATGTCGGGCAGCGGCGGCACCACGACCACCGGAAACGCGACCTCTCCGGCGGGCACCTGGAATCGAACCTATCCCAACGTCCAGGCGACCGGCACGGGCTCGCTGGCGGCGGGCAACTGGATCACCTGGACCACGACCGCGGCCACCGGCTACGAGTATTCGTTCAACGGACTCACCGGCCTCAACATCAACCGCACGAGCACCGGACCACAAAATGCCGGTCTCTTCTACAGCACCGACGGCGGCGTGAACTTCTCGCAAACCGGCGGCACCTTTGTCACGTCGTCGACGCTGACGTCTGCGGCTGCGACCTTCTCGACCACGATGAGCAGCACGCCGATCAAGCTCGTCAGCGGGACGACCGGCATCATCTGGCGGCTCGTCGGCTTCGGATCGGGCGCAAGCCGGATGGGCATCGGCACCGCCGACGCGGTCGATTTCGCGATGCTCGGCACCGTGGACGTCACGCCCGCACTCAACCTCACGTGGGCCGCCTCGGGAGGCGCCGGCACGTGGGACACGCTCCCGAGCAACCAGGTCTGGACCATCAACTCCAGCGGCTCCTCAACGCCATTCACCAATGGCGACAATGTGACCTTCAGCGGCACCGGCGGCGTGGTGACGGTCAGTGGCACCGTCAGCCCAGGCACGCTTGCCGTGACGAATGCGTCGGGCACCTACCAGATGACGGGCGGGCTGATCCGGGCCACTGGTGCGGCCACCAAGTCGGGCGCCGGCACGCTCGTGCTCGCCTCGTCTGGTTCCTATGCACTCGGCTGGAGCGTGACAGGAGGCACGATCGTGCCAGACTCCGCAAGTGCCCTCGGCTCCGCGGCCATCACGATCGACGGGGCGACGCTGGCGGTCACCAACGCGGCCGTCGGAGCTGTGGCCAACGGCATCACGATCGGATCGGGCGGCGCGACGCTGGCCACCGATGCCGACGTCACGCTCTCCGGGGCCATCACCGGCGCCACCGGATACCGTGTCGTGAAGACCGGCACCGGCAACATGACCTTGAGTGGTCAGTTCGGCACCCAGTCGTCGGCTCCGATGGAACTCGACCTCACCGAGGGCACGACGACCCTCTCTGGTGGCCAGAAGAACGTGACCGGCACGAGCAACTGGGATACACCCGTCACGCTGGCCGGCGCGATCGTTCACGTCCACGGCTCGATGATCATCGGCACCGGCACGATCACAAATACGAGCGCCTCCTCCAAGTTCATCTCCCGACTGAATGCGGGAAGCGCCGTGGTCACCAATCCGATCGTCCTCAACGACACGCTCTCGATCGAGTCGCCAAACGGCACGAACCGCCTGACGATGTCGGGGGCCATCAGCGGCACGGGTGGCCTGAGCCTCATCGGCAATGGGCCAAAGTCGCTCGACGGCGTGAACACCTACACCGGGCCCACGTCGATCACGGCCGGCAACCTCCGCGTCAACGGCTCGATCACCAACGACAGCACGGTGACGGTCGGGAGCGGCGCCCAGATCGGCGGCAACGGCACCATCAGCTCGACAACCGCGCTGCAAGCCGGCTCGACCCTGTCACTCGTGGATGGCGCGGGTGCCAGCGCCCTGACGTTCGGCAAGGGGCTGTCCCTCGATGCCACCTCGATCACCCAGTGGTACCTGCTCTCCAACACCGATGCGGTGGGAAGCGCGGGCGCTCCGACGGGCTACTCGCAGACGCGGGTTACCGGCGGCAACCTCACGCTACCGACCGGGGCACCGATCAACCTCAACTTTCAGTACCTTGTCAGCGGCACCCAGGTCTCGACCGTGGCCTGGTCCGATTCCTTCTGGGGCTCCAGCCACTCGTGGAAAATCACCGACTTCTCGGGGGGCGGCTCCGCGAACGTGGCCAACTACACGATCAGCGGCACCACGTTCACCGATTCGACGGGGGCGCTTCTCGACCTGACGACGCAGGGATCCTTCAGCATCACGAACGACGGCCAGGATGTGTTTCTGCTGTTCACGGCAGTGCCGGAGCCGACCGTGTCGGTGGCGGCCGCCTCGACGGTGCTGCTCTCCGTACTGATCCTTCGCCGCCGGCGGGAGTGACGCCCTCGCGATCGCGCGGTGCAGCATGACGCTCTCGGCCATCTGCGTGGCGGCGCTCGTCGCGGTCGTGGTCGTGAGTTGCGCCAGCAGCATGAACGTCGGGCTGCTCGCGATGGTGCTGGCCTGGCTGATCGGCGTCTTCGTGGCACCGGCCTACGGTGTCGAACTCACCGCCAAGGAGGTGGCCGGCTTTTTTCCGGCGGATCTCTTCCTCACGCTTCTCGGGGTGACGATGCTCTTCGCGGCCGCCCGGGCCAATGGCACGCTCGGGCTGGTGACGCGGGCCGCCGAACGCCTCTGCGGCTCGGCGCCGGCGGCCCTCGGGCCGCTGTTCTTCGCACTGGCCGTGGCTGTGTCGGCCGCCGGAGCGGGCAACGTGCCGACGGCGGCCGTGCTGGCGCCGCCGGCGATGCTCGCGGCGCTGCGGGCCGGCGTGTCGCCGCTGGTGATGATGGTGATGGTGGGCCACGGGGCGATCGGTGGCGGCCTGTCGCCGATCACGCCGATGGGGGTGGTCGCCGACGAAAAACTCGCCGACATGGGTCTCGCCGGGCACGCTGGCTACACCTTCGCCATGAATGTGCTCGTCAATGCGTTGGTCGCCGGGGCGGGCTACCTGCTGCTCCGCGGATGGCGAACCGTGGCTTCTCGGAGCGATGCGATCGATCCGGCCGATGCGGCCGCGTTCCGTGCCGAGTCCAGGCACTGGCTCACGCTGGCCGCCATCGCGGCCGTGATCGCGGCCGCGGCGGTCTTTGGAGCGCACGTCGGCTTCGCCGCCCTCGCCGCCGCAACGCTGCTCATGCTGCTCGGGGCCGGCGACGAACAGCGGGTGCTCAGGGAGATGCCCTGGGGCGTGATCCTGATGGTCTGCGGCATGAGCGTGCTGGTATCGCTCTGCGAGAAGACCGGCGCCGTGGCGGTGATCAGTCGCTGGATCGCGGCCTGCGCCACGCCGGGCACGCTCACCGCCTGGCTGGCGGGGCTGACGGGACTGGTGTCGGTGTTCAGCAGCACGTCGGGCGTGGTGCTGCCCACCTTCCTGCCGACCGTGCCCGAGGTGATCCGGCAGACCGGCCAGGAGCCGACGACGGCATCGCTCCTCGCCGCCGCCACCGCGATCAACGTCGGAAGCAACGTGGTGGACGTCTCGAGCGTGTCAACGATCGGCGCCCTCTGCGTGGCGGCGTGTCCCGACGAGGAGATGCGTCGCGTGCTCTACCGTCAGGGGCTTGCCTGGGGCCTGGCGATGACGGTCGTGGGTGCGGTCGCCTGCTGGGCGGTGCTCTGAACGTCGCGTAGCGGCAGGCGGTCCCCATCGCTTACGCGATTGGGCTTCCTGAACCCGCAGGAAGCGTAACCGCGTGAGCGGTACGATCCACGTCCAGGAAGCGTAACCGCGTGAGCGGTACGATCGCGTCACCTCGGACGCCATCCCCACGGCTTACGCCGTTGGGCTCTCTTACACCGCGCGGCCCGAGTCGGCCACGGTCACTTTTTCGTCTTCACGTCGACGTCGAGCACGTTGGCCTTGCCGGGGATCACGTCGAATTCGAGCATGCTCTTGACGTTGTATTCCGGCGGAATGATCACCGCGTTCGGACTGTCGGTGTCGGTCAGCAGCTGCACCCGATACTTTCCCGACGCGGCCCCCTGACGGTTGCCCGGTCCCTGCCGGCCGAGCCGGAACACGCCTTCCTTGTCGGTCTGGGCGAGGGCCCTGGGCCGCGAGGCGTCGAGCGGCTGAAACACCACCTGCACACCCTTCGCGGGCTTGCCGTCGATCCGGACAGTGCCGGAGACCTCGGTGATCCGCAGCCACCAGTCGCCGCAACCGCTCGCCGCACAACACACGGCGAGGATCACGGGCGCAAGACGCAGCAACGGGGATGTTCCACGGACCATCGGGCATCCTCCAGGTGGGCGGGCTATTTTTCGGTCCCGTCGGCCCCGATCGAATCGTCGCGCCGGGCCACGCCGCAGATGATGAGCGGCTCGATCGAATCTGAGAAGAACCGCACCGACCCGTCGCCGAGCAGGAAGTTCGCCCCGCCCCGGTGCCAGCTGCTGAACCCCTTGCCGAAGGAACCCGACACCGGATTGAAGTCGTTGATGTACCAGCCGCTGGAGGAGGCCGTCGGGTAGCCGCGCGGGTAGGCCGACGACGCCGGCCCGGCGGTTCGCGCCAGACAGCGGCCGGCGCCGTTGCGGCTGGTGCCGTTGGCGGGTCTGCCGTTGCCGGCCCAGACCGCGGCGTAACTCCCCTGCCCCGCATCGGCGGCCGCGGCTGAGACAGCCCCCGCGCGCTCGCCGGCCAGCAAGGTCTTGCTGAGGCCGTCGGGAAACTTCTTCAGCTGAAGTCCGCGGGTCGTGTCGCGGAAGCCGAAGAAGGCGCCGCCGGCGTCGTTCGCGTTGTTCGGGCCGTTCGATCCTGTGCTGCCCGAGTTGATCATGCCGTCGCCGGCACTGCCGATGTAGTTGCTCGTGGCCAGAAAGAAACCCGATGCGAGGGTTGCCTTGTCGCCGAAGTCGACGAGTTCGTTGAGGGCTCCCGCATTATCGGAGGCACAGCGGTACATGCTGATAGGCGTCTGCAAAGCGGCCTTGATCGTCGCGGGGGGCGACGGCAGGTAGGTATCGAGTTCGGTGGTGCCCGTGTTGAGCGATGTAAAGAGTTGCGTGTTCTCGGTGTACGGGAGAATGAATACCCCCCAGCCCCAGGCGGAACGGTTGGTGTTGATGTATTCGAAGCCCGCCGGCAGCGTCTTGGTGGCGCTCTCGTGAGAAAGGATGCCGAGGCCGACCTGCTTCAGGTTGTTGGAGCAGGCCATCCGTCGGGCCGCTTCTCGAGCCGTCTGCACGGCCGGCAGCAGGAGCCCGATGAGCGTGGCGATGATCGCGATCACCACGAGCAGCTCCACGAGCGTGAAACCACGGGGCGTGCGCCGGGAGGCACGAGAGCGGGGGCGGGGGCCGGAAGCAGACATGGTGAAGACCCTCGAGCACGCCGGCTGGCCCGGCGCAAATGCCATGTATTCCAAAGACATCGGAAAGTATACAGGAGGCATGGGTGCGGTGGGAGTGGTTTTTTCTTGCGATTTCGGCTCAGGAACGTCCGGCGGCTGGCACGGCCGGCGACTCGGGAACCGCCGCGACGGGCAGTGCCTGCCCTGGAGCACCGCGGGAGGCCAGCCAGGCTGCGCGGACCTCGGCGTCGTGCTCGCCGAGCCGCGGCCACTGCCGCTCCAAGGGCGGCTTCTCGCCGTTGATCCGAAAGGGCGTGCCCACCGTGAGCAGTTCACCGCCGTCACGATCGACGAGCGGATGCCACATGCCACGGGCAGCAAGCTGCGGATCGGCGAGCACGTGTGACATGTCGTTGATCGCCGCGGCCGGCACGCGGGCCTGTTCGAGGATCGCCAGCCATTCCGCCACGGGACGGGCGGCGAGACGGGCGTTGACCTGCGACTCCAGATGCGCGGCGTTGGCGCAGCGATCCCGGTTGGTGGCCAGGAGCGGGTCGTCGGCGATTGATTCGTCGCCGAGAGCCCGGCAGAGGGTCCGCCAGAGCTGGTCGTTGCCGGCGGCGATCACGAACTGCCCATCGGCCGCCCGAAACGCCTGGAACGGGGCGATCGAGGGATGGCGGGTGCCAAGTGGCTTCGGCACCTCACCCGACACGGCATATCTTGCCACCGCGTTCTCGAGCACGCTCACCGAGCAGTCGAGCATCGCCAGATCGAGGTCGCAGCCAGCCCCGGTCTTTTCCCGCTCCCGCAACGCCGCGCAGACGCCGGTCGCCGTATAGAGGCCCGCGAGGATGTCGCTGATCGACGAGCCAACGCGGGCGGGTTCATCGACCGCGTGCCCTGTCAGGCTCATCAGGCCGCTGCGGGCCTGCACGATCACGTCGTAGGCCGCCTTGCCGGCGTCGGGCCCCGAACGGCCGAAGCCGGTGGCCGAGGCATACACGAGCCGCGGGTTGCGGGCCCGCAGCGACTCGCTACTGAACCCGAGTCGCTCCATCGTGCCGGGCCTGAAGTTCTCCACCAGCACGTCGGCGCGATCGACGAGGGCCAGGAAGATCTCCCGGTCGGCCTCGTCCTTGAGATCGAGCACCACGCTCTTCTTGCCGCGATTCACGCTGGCGAAGTAGCCGCTCTCGCCGCTCGGCAGGAAGGGGCCGTACTCGCGGGCGTCGTCGCCGCCATTGGGCCGTTCGATCTTCACCACCTCGGCGCCCAGGTCGGCGAGCACCATCGTGCAGAACGGACCGGCAAGCACCCGCGTCAGGTCGAGGACGCGAATCCCGGAAAGCGGCTTCGTGGACATCGTGGTGCGTCTCCTGCAACTCCCCTCAGGGGGAAGCCTTGACGTGCTTGAGATGACGATCGAGGAAACTGAAGATGGCCGCCTTCACGTCGAACGGTTCGTAATCGAGATCGAAGGTGTGCGGGGCGTCGGGAATCTCGATCAGTTCGTGCGCCACGCCCCCCTTCGCCAGCGCCGCCGCAAAGGTCCGGCTTTGGGAGACGTCGACCACCTCGTCGCCGGTGCCGTGGATCAGGAGCACCGGAGCGTCGCCCGCGTCGCAGTAACTGATCGGCGACGCCCGGCGATAGCTCTCCGGGTCCTCGGCCCTCGTCTTCAGGAACATCTTCATGTCGTGGTAGTTCATCAGGTCGGCGACACCGTAGAGATCGACCACGCACTGCACGCTCGTGGGCATGTCATCGTCAGCCGGCGGCTCCAGGCCATCCTTGGGGCCCGTCACTCCCAGCATCGCGGCGAGATTGCCCCCCGCTGAGCCGCCGATCACCCCGATCCGGTCGGGGTCGATGCCGAGGCGATCGGCGTTCTGCCGCAGCCAGCGAACGGCCGTCTTGGCGTCCTGGAGGTTTCGCGGCCAGGTTGGTTTCTGGATGCCCTTCGACCAGAGGAGATAATCGATGCTCATGCCCACGTAGCCGTTGCGGGCCAGGTGGGAGCCGATGGTGATCTCGCGGCGGCGATCCTTGTCGCCGTCGTTGAAGCCGCCGCCGTGGATGATGATCACGGCCGGCAGCCGCGCTCCCTCGGGCACCTTCGGCGGGAAGTAGAGGTCGGCCTTCTGCTTGCGGTCGGCCGGGAGATAGGCCACGTCCCGCTCGACGCGAACGTCATCGGGAAACACGACCGTACGCTCCTTCTTCTC
>Ga0129333_10007816_pt1 | contig 10086 bp, 2 predicted proteins | sample CPB6_08_DNA_FD_94474 | JGI IMG/M metagenome (GOLD analysis project Ga0129333, IMG submission 94474) | Freshwater to marine salinity gradient microbial communities from Chesapeake Bay, USA - CPBay_Sum_0.6_0.8_DNA | ecosystem: Environmental > Aquatic > Marine > Coastal | place: USA: Chesapeake Bay...
CAGTAATAGTAGCAATATCTGCAAGATTATTATAAATTAAACGCATATTTACCTCTATTTAATGCCAACACGACTTTGAGTACGAACCATATTTGTATTACTAACAATTGCTTGTTCAATACAGTCAGTGTTCTCTTTAGTTGCTTGCACATTAAGTACAGCACCTTTAGCTACCGTTTGTATTAGCTGATCTAATTTAGCAACAATCTCTTGATTGTTAAAGCTTAGTTCATTGTTAGGTACAATAGTTCCGTTAGTACTAGGTACAAATAATTCAGGGCCAACTTCACCAACTATATACGGAGTATTAGATAATACTGGACCACCTTTAGCACGACCGCTTAATCCATTGTTCCAATCTACCCATTCACCCCAACTATTAGTTGAATAATCCTCGCCTTTCTCATTAAAAACTGTTGAAGAGCTAAAACTATTGAAAAAGCCTTCAACGGCATTAATAGTACTTAAAGCAAGTTCGGTACCTGTTGATATTAAACTAGAAACGGTTTGCAGTCCTAACATGTTACTAATGGTTAATGCTTTATTAGCTTCACTAAGAACTGTCATTGTAGCCAAAGAAGCTATATTGCTAGCTAATGAGTTATTGGATTCACTAACTGCGCTATTTGCCAGACTAGCTGCTTCTTCTAAATTAAATGCCATATCCGCAAGCATACTAGCTTCATTTTTAAGATTATCAGCTGTTGTATTTACCGTACCTGCTGCAGCATTTAAATTATCAATAGATGTGGCTATAACACCATTTGTTTGACCTACCATAAGATCTACTACCTGTATGAAATCTTCTTCGGCAAGTATTTCATCAATAGGCCTTGTTAATGTTCTAGGATTATCTCGCAGATTATTTCCGTCAACTATAGCTGTGCCAGTCGCAATATTAATTTTAAAGTCTGTTAAACTATCGGGGTTTAATGTTATTGTGTCTAATTCTTGTAGTGTGGTATTTAAAGTAATTAGTGGATCTACAAAAGTTCGACTGACATCTATAATTATCTCAATAGGATCATCTTCGGCATCACGAGGCTTAATCGTTACTAATGATCCGGCAACGCCTAAATCAGCACCAACACTTGCTACTACATCACGATTATTATTTGTCGTATCATTAATTACTGGCTTTAGTTTATTCAGCCTATTTCTGGCCTCGATTTGTGCTGCTTTATAGTCTGCTAGCGCTTTATCTGCATAATATTCTGCTGACACTAAAAATTGATACATATTTGCTCTAGCGGCTTCGGCGGCAATAGATGCCTGCTCAGCTTGTTGGGCAAAAGCTTCTGCTTCTGCAACAGTTTTTGCTTCTTTAGCTAAAATACTTGCATTACTGGCTGCATGCATGGCCCCTGCAACAATTTCAAGTTCCCTTGCAGCTTTTGTAGTGAATTCATATGATAGACCTTTGTCAGCAACTAAACTATTTTTTATTCCTGTTGCCCAATCTATAAAATCCTGTGGCGCTTTTTCATCTACAAGGTAATTTATAAAGCCCTGAGTACTTACAATATTTTGATCTACGTCAAGCCTTTTACGTTCTATTCTATCGAAACTTTCAAGTTGGTTATCGCCTGCAAGTGTTTTTTCTTTATAATACTCTAGTACTCGTATAGGCCATTCTAGTAGATACTTATCTAACATTGTTTGAAAACTTGTTACTAATCTATTTGTTTCTGCTATGTTTGTAGTTGCAGCGGCTAGTAATTTGTCTACTTCTCCTGCGGCTGTAACAGCAGCATTTTTTGCATTTAAAACTGCTTCTAAAGTTGTAGCTGATTCGGCTTGAGTTTTAGCTGTGATTATTTTATCTCTTTCTGTTTTTGCTTTATTAAAATCTGCTAGAGCAGCATCTGCTGCTGTAAGTAGAGCGGTTCGCTCGGCAATAATTTCGTCATTAACTGATTGTACCCAAGCTAATAGTGCTGGATCGTTGTCAGGGATTTGTACATTTATTTCCTCTTGAGTTTTTGCAGCATATCTAGTTCCAAGAAACAGTCTAGCAAATCTTTGTTTTATTGTAGGATCATCTTGTGCTATTAACTTTTTATCTTTTGCAGCAATTGCTTTTGCTCTGGCCGCGCTAAGTTCCGCTTCTTTTGCCGCAATATTCTGATTAGCTTTTGTTTCTAGTTCAAGTATTAGTGCTTTAGCGTCTAAACTTTGTTGGCCTTTATAGAAGTATTCTGGATCATTACGGTTAATACCTAGTTTTTCTGCTTCAAATAATTGTCTTGCTCGTTGTTGTGGGTCTACTGCCTCTACACCTTTTCTAGACTCTAACAGTTCCTGTAATCTTTCTGCTGTTGTTTTAGTGTTAACATCAATTTTATCTAAGAAGCTGGTTTGATCTTCTAGTTCTTTAAGTTGCAGTTCTGCATCTGTTAGCTGGTCATCTAGTGATAGATCTAACGAATCTATATCTGACATTACTTTACTAAATAAATCTGTGTAAATTTTACTACTACTATATAGGTCTTTGCCCGTTGATAGTAGTGATTGAGATAACTGTGGAAATTTTTGCAGTGCTTTTTGATCACCAGCCCTAGCTTTTTCCAGTGTAGTTATATAATCGCTAAATATTTCACCATATTTTTCTAGTGGTGTAAGCGTTGATTCAGTTCCTTGCAACAGTGATTTTTTCAGCTCAATTATTACATCTTTAGCCGATTTTAAGCTTTCTATAGTTTTATTGATTTCGTTTCTGCGTGTTTCATAAAGTGTTTTAATTTGTTCATCAAGCTTTTGTAACACTTGGAATTTATTTAATTTCATTACTTTTGTAATATTTTCTTGAGTAGCTACACCAAGTTTCTTTAAGGTATCGTACCACTCGAAGCCGCCTTTAATAATAGTTCTGATTGCTTTGTCTAAATCTGTAGTATTATTTTCAAAATCAGATAAAGCTTCGTTTAAATCGTCTAGTGACTTTTCTATTTCTAATCTTTGCTCTAAAGTTTTATTGTACTGTTCTGAATATAGGATTAATTTCGCTAGGTTGTCCCTTGCGACTTGGTTAGTCTCAGCTTGCTCACGCAAACTGTCTACTAATCTGGCATACGCAGCCCTAGTAGTAGGTACTTCTGCACCATTTTCCTTAAATACTTGCGTTAATCTAGCTAGATTATCCTTATATTTAGTATTTAAGTCTACAAAATTTTCAAGATAATAATTCATGCTTTCGCCGAATTTATCCGAACTTCCAAACACACTTAAAAACTTTTGTTCAGCTAATAAACGTTTTTCTAGGTCTGTTTCTTTGAAACTAACTCCTAGTAATCCTAAGCTATATCTTAAATCTTCACTGTCTTTAGTTAATCTAAATAATGTTTCGCCTAACTCTTCACTGCCTTGCCTAAAATTCTCAAGAAAAGGCAATACTGCTTTAGTGGCGTTATTTATATTTTTGCTGAAACTGGCTTGAAAAAGTCCTTGTGCCTCTTCTAATGTTTTACCTTTAAAATCTAATTTTGTCTGAAAATTAAACTCATTTAGAAGTGCGTCTGCTGATGCTGCGTAAGCGTCGCCTGCTAATGACCTTGTTGATTCTACAAGCGCTGCTTTAAATTCTTCAAGTGCTTTAAGAAATGCTACAGTAAAACTTTCTTCCACGGATCCATATACTGGAGTAACACTGACTTTAGGGTCTCCTTTGTAAAACCCAAGATAAGTCTTTCGTGAGGTAGTTTGAATTTCTTGCCAGGTTCTAAGAAGCGTATTCCCTGTTTGTGATATGAAATCGCCAAGTTTACCTGCTATTTCAATACCACTGCCTAAAATATCAACTGTAGTTGTAGTTTTAACCAGTGAGCCCCATCGCCACCAATAGTCACTAGTAGTATTTGTACCTGGCACTGCAGTAAATTTGTTGCTTCTTAAACCAGCAAAACTATCAATTTGCCCTAGCAGTGCTTTTACCATTTCCTGTGTATTATACTTAACACCTTCCAGCTTTTTATTAATCTTACTTTGATCGCTGTCAAATATATCAAACATAGTATTAGATAGTATTTCCATACCCGTGGTAATACTATCTGTTACTGCTTTTGGATCGCCTAAAACGCCTCCTTCACCTGCTACTAACTGACCGTTTACATAATCTTGACCAGTAGTTCCTATTTCATTAAGTTGTGCACCAGTAGGTCCTGTTGATACGCTACTGCTACCCTTACCTAATAATGAATATAATGTTGCAATAAGCGCTGTAGCAACAACAGGGCCTGCTATAGGACCTAATTGTCCTATAGTTTTACCATAAATTTCAGCAGCATATGCACTCATTCGGCTTAATACTCCGGAAGTAGTGCTTGCTGTTTTTCCAGCCTCAACAGTTTGAGCTGTAAATAAGGTTTTTAGGTCAGTAGCCATTTGCATTACTGCCATAGCTATACGTACAGCATGTATAGTCTTTTCAATAGCATGAAAAGCTTTATGGGCAGCTGTTTTTTCCTTAAACATAGCTTTAGCATTACTTGCTAATTTTTGATTGTAGGCTAAATCATCTTTAGCAGATTTTTTTCGTAGTTTATCTTCTTCAGTCTGTATTTGTTTAAGTTGGTCTTGCGCTTCAGTGGGATCGTCTCCCATATCTCTCTTTGCCAGTAATAATTCTTCGGCTTTAATTCTTTTCTTTGTTGCTTCAGCTAAGGTATCTTCATTTTGTTTTTGTACCTTGCCATACTCTGTAAATGCAACAATAAAGTCACCTATCTTATCACCAACAGTACCCAGATTTTCACCAAGACTACCAAAAGCACCTTTAAGCGCATCTGCTAAGTCTAAACTACGCTGCATTTGTTCGTTAAACTGTGCTTGATAAACTGCTGAATCCAGTGTATCTTTTGCTAGCTGTTTTGCAGCAGCAATTCTAGCATCTGACTCTGCTATTGCTGACGTATATCCTGCTCTAAGTTTATCTTGTTCAGCAGTTATTCTATCTACTTCCGAACTTTTACCCTGTTCTGCTTCTCTAATTGCTCTAATTTTTTGTTGCGTTAGTGCTTCGTCCTGTGCTCTAAACTCATTTACTAGTCTAGTTCTAACTATATCTTCTTGTGCATCAATTTTCTTTAATTGAGCATTGTACTTAAGTTGTGCTTGAAAAGTTTCGCTAAAATTTGTAGTAGCTAGTAGCTTTTGTAGCGCTGATTCTTGTAATTCTAGCTTACGATTTAATTCGTCTTGAGCTTTTCTTTGTTTTTCTTGCTCAAGCGTTTGCTCTTTAGTAATACCTAATATTTCTTTGCGTTTATCACTATCTGTAATTAATTTAGCTAATTCATTGTCTTTTAGATCATTCAATCTTTTTTGTTCTTTATTTATTTCTCGTATATTATCGGTATCTGATTCGCCTAATTTAGCAATGCGTTTACCAGCTATTTCAAGCTGTTGCTGATACTTAACCCTAATTTCATTAGCACTTTTTTCCGTATCAAGTTGATTTTTTTGTAAATCAAATTCATATACCTTTTGCGCAACATAACTTTTATCAAAGCCAGCTAATTCAGCTCTAGAAGTAAATCTAGCTCGTTCTATTTCTAAGCTAGCTTCTGCTTTGGCATTTACTACATCTTGATTACTCTTTTCTAGCTCATACCGTTTATTTAGCTGTTCGATCTCATAATTCAGCACATCCGCTGTTTTCTTACGTACTGCTAGAGTTTCTTCTGCGGCGTGTCTTGCCTTAAGCTGTGGCATAACACTATCATTGAGAAAGTTTAGTTGTGCTATATAACTTGCTTGTTCTTTGCCTTTAGTATTAGCAATCTGATTTCGCACAATTTGCATACGAGTTTCTATCTCAAGCATTTCCATTGCTTGATTGCTCTTTCGTATATCAGCTTCTAAACTTGCTTTATCTTCTATGCTTTTTAGTGTAGTAAGACCTACTATTTGTCTTTCTACATCAAGTATATTCAGCATAATTTGTCGTCTGCTATTAAGAATGCCTAATATTTCTTTTTCTTGTGCTACTTTTGTTAACGCAAGGTCAATTTCTTCTTTTACATCAATAGCTTTAGATTTTGCTCTTTCTTCATTTACCTTAGCTTCTTGTCTTCTTACTGCTAATGCTTCGGCTGTTCCTTGTACTGCTTGCTGTGTTGCAGCTCTTTGATAAAGCTGTTCTATACCTGCGCGTTCTTGACCACCAAGAGCAGCTATAACGTCTTCTCTATTTGATCCACGCGCAATCATTCGACTAGCACGTTGTATGTCACGACCTTCTTCTAGTCGCTTAACTGCTTGTTTTGATTCAGGGGTATTTTTTAGAGTTTCAGTATTTATTTCTAATTGTGCCGTATTTTCACGAATAGCGGTTTGTAGTGTATCTTGTGATTGTAATAATTTAAGTGCGTCTTCGGCTTCTCGTACTTTAATCTGCTGCTCACTTCTTGCAATACGCGCTTGCTCTGTTACAGCTTGGGGTCCTGTTAAAATACTTGCTCTAGCACTAGATATAGTGTTAGCTGCTCGTGTAGCTGAATCATTTAATGCTCTAGAGGTGTATTCGGCTGCTTTTTCTAAGCTTTCTCTAGCTGCTTGAGCGAACAACTCATTTGCTCGCTCAAATACTTCGTTTGCGGCTACTTCACGTTCTTTTATTTGAAGTTGTTGTAGCTGTTTTTGCTTTTGTTGTAATTCTGCTGTTAAAGTATTTGCGTTATTTCTAGCAAATATTTTTTCTATTACTCCTGTAAATACTCCTAATCCGGCACCAATAGCCGCTGCACCTGGTGCAGCAACTGGTGCAGCTGGGCCAGCTAATAGGGAAGCCGCCATACCTGCTACAGCACCTTGAGTCATTCTTTGTGTATTTAATAGAGGGACTTCATTAAGGTCTTGTATTTCTTGCTTGTATTTATTTATTTCTCTAGTAGTTTTTGATATACGCGTAGAATAATCATCAAGTTGTTTTTTCTGTTCTGCAAACTTTTCTGTAATACTAAAAAACTCTTGTATAAAGTTATCGCCAAGTAAAGTTAATTTTTCTGGGCTTTTTAATAATTCCTCAAAAGCTTTAATTTGCTGTTGTGGATCTAAATTTGATACCTCGACCATGCTAACGGCTAATTTTCCAAAACTATCTGCTAATTTTGAAAAATAATCGGTAGGCGCTAAACTTTGCGTAAATTCCTGTAAACTTTTATAAGTTTTATTTAGGTTTTCTTTAAAACCATCTAACGTATTACTAATTTGTTGAAAACCAACTTTAAAACTCTCAACAATTCCTACTAAACCTTTTCGTCCTTCGTTATCTAAATTTTTAACCGCCTTTTTTAGTGCCTCTTTATCAAAAATATTTTCTATATTTAAATATTCTTTTAATCTATTCTCTAACTGCCCACTAGTTCCAAACTTTTCAGCAACATCAACCGCAGCAGATAGTTGTTTAGATAAAGAATCTGCAAAAGTGTTTTCCTTACTTAAATTAAAAATTCGAAAAGTAAGTATATCTACACCTTCTTTTATAAACTCTATAATTTTGTCATAAGTACCAGCAGTATCTTGCATTTTTTGAAAACGCTTGATAGAAACTTCCATACTATCGCTTAGTTCTCCAAATGCTGTCGCTAAAGCTATTGTACTACGTATACTATTTTCGCTTTTCTTCTCATATAAATCAATTGTATTTGTTACTGCTTTAACACTAGCATCAGCATTATTAATAGCATCTGTAAATCTTTGTGATTCTTTAGCGTTACTTGTTAAAGCAGCGTCAAATAAACCAATAACAGCTATGACTCCTGTTACAACTTGTATAATAGTACCAATAGCACCAAGTGCGCTAGTAATAATAGTTCCTATACCTGCTGCAGCTGCGCGTAATCCAAGAGTAAAACGATTACCTACATTGCCAGCAGCTTCAATTTCAGCATTCATCAATCTGAATGCATCTCTAATACCTATTAAACTAGTATTATATGCTACATTGGCTATAATTTCTGAACGTCTAGCTTGTACCACCATGCGTTCTTCAGCTCTAACTAGATTTTGAAATTCTCTGCTTAATTGTAGGCGATTGGTTTCTGTACGCACACCATCTTGTCTTGCAGCAATATAGGCCCGTTCAGCATTAGTGGTCCTCTCTAAGGCTAATACAGTTCCCATCTCTGCTTGGGCTGCAATACGCTCAGCTCCAGCTTTTTGTCGATCTTCATTTGTTGAAGCAAACCTATAATCTTTTCTAGCCGCTTCTAGTCTGGCTTTAGCTGCTCGCTTTGCTTCTGCTATTTCGGTTTCAGTAACATCATGTAAATCTTTTTTCAATAAGTCATTAAGTTGAGCACTATAATTAGCACCCTGCTTTTTAAGCTCATTTAATTTTTTCTCTTTATTTTCAAATACACGTAATTCACTTTCAGCATTAGCTTCCATGTTGCGTAAGACATTTCTACTTGCTAACTCACCTAGTGCTTGGCCTGCGGCAAGCGTATCTTCTTTTTTCTTAGCAACAAGATCTTGAGCTTTTTTACGCTCTGCGTCTAAGCTCTCTCTAAATTGTGTAAGTGCTGGTAGCGCTTTAGTAACTAGAGTAGAGATAAGCAATAGCAGCCCACCAGTTAATACTGTGGGGCTTTTACTTAATAAGTCTGCAATTGGGCCTAATACTGTATTTACTAATTCTAGTCCACGTTGTGTTACATTTTGCAGACTGGCGCTTAATTTATTGTAGGGATTAGCGTTTATTTCGTCAGCAATAGCACTAAACTTATCTTCGCCTTCTTTTAGCACAGCGTTGGCAAATGCTTGACGACGCTCAAAGTCTGTTAAGCTGCTAACAGTTTTACCAAGCTGTAGGGCATATGCTTGCACAGCTGGCTCAATTTTAGTAAAAATACCTAATTCGTCTAATAGTTCTGGTTCTAGTTTTACAATACCACGACTTAATCTACTCATTGCATCAGGCATGCTAACGCCAAGTGCAAGGCTAGCATTTTTTGCTACTTCGCCCATGCGAAGTATCTGTTGATTTGTCATGCCAGCACTACTACTCATTGCAGTAGCTTGCATTGCTTCGCGCATGCTAATAGCACCGTCACTAACTTGTGCAAGCTGTTTACTTAAGGTACCAAGCGCACGACCGCTGGCGGCACCTAGTGTATCAAGTCCGGCAATCATATTAGTAGTATCCATTGCTCTGCTAAGAGCACCAAAGGCTGCTGTTAGTGCAAAAACATTAGCAGCAACTGTTGCGTATAGACGAACTAATCCGCCAAGTCCCTGAGCTTGGTTAGCAAAATCGCGAGCACTAGCTCCGCCACGTCCTGTAACGCCACCAGCAGTACTATAGTCTAACATTTCACTACTGGTGCGGCTGCCTGCCATAGCAGCGGCTCTGGCTTGTTGACCGCCTGCTCTGGCTTGTGTGGCTGCTAATCTTTGTGCATTGGCATTTGCCCTAGCATAATTATCGGCAATTTGCTCACTATTTGCTACTTGCTGGTCCACACCAGTAGCGGCCATTCTTAAGCGAATATTAATATCTTCTATAGCCATATATAACCCTTTAGCCAAATTTACTGCTACTTTTCTTAGCCGGCAATAATTGTAATTTACACTAATTATAGCATAACGCAAGTAAATTTGCAACCATAAATTTTTTTAGGCAAATAAAAAAGTCCTCACTTGGAGGACTTTTTTGCGTTCTGCTTATCTTGAATTATTTTGCTGCGTATGCCGTCAACAACACTCATAATTCTTAGGAGTAGCCGTTGTTCTACATAGTTATCTATTTCATATGTTTTAAATAGATCAAATGTTATTGAGTAGTCTTTGCCTAAAAAAGTGGCACTCATACCTTCCCAGCGATCTGGTAAGAAGCCATAAATTTCTAGAGTTTGCTGTACTACATCTGGTAAGTCAGCAAACTCTACTGGAATTTCGTCTGGATTAGGCTCACTGCCAAGGGCTTCACACATTTCAAAGTATGCTTCTTTGGTAACACCTTCGTCACGATTTTGAAAATAGCTTTGTAATAAGCCGTCTACTTGATCTACTTGTTCTTGGAAAAGTTTCCCAGATCAGTTACCTTTTCACTGATAAAGCTGTCAAAATTTGTAGAGCTTTTCATTA
>Ga0129333_10007817_pt1 | contig 10085 bp, 23 predicted proteins | sample CPB6_08_DNA_FD_94474 | JGI IMG/M metagenome (GOLD analysis project Ga0129333, IMG submission 94474) | Freshwater to marine salinity gradient microbial communities from Chesapeake Bay, USA - CPBay_Sum_0.6_0.8_DNA | ecosystem: Environmental > Aquatic > Marine > Coastal | place: USA: Chesapeake...
CAGGAATCTTCCCAGGATATAATTTAGCTGCAAAACTATTGGTATTAATATCTAAACTATCTGTATGATATAAATGTAATCCTTTAAATTGTGCAGTATGCCAACTACTTTTTAATCCCCATGGATGTTCTTCTTTAGTCCAAGGCTCTGCAATATCTGGACGAACCCTAACTACATCATGATGAAATCTATCCCATAAATCTAAAAATTCATCTGTGTTGCCTATTTCAATTTTTGGAATGTCTAACGGTAACCACTGTATATGACCATACGTCGAACTAAGTTCTTCCATTCGCTCTATATAACTTTGAGGCAAAGGATAGCCTCCCCAATGTTGTTCAGTGTCTTTTGATAAAGCAGCTACTCGGTTAGCATCCCTAAGTAAAGTAGAAACATCTTTACTCCTAAATTGATCTCGATCTGGAGTGTACATAAAAAATCTCCTGTCCCTTATTTATTGTGCTAAATATGGTATGTTCGGAAAACGTGTAACCATTACTAGAACCAAATCAGACCAAGACCCACAGTGCATTCGTGACTTCGTTATGGGTATATATCATAGCCCTGCTTATAAAGACATTATAGTCCAAGTTGTAGAATTTCCAGGATTTCTATGGAAAAAACAAATGATAAAAGATACTAGAGAAGATAGTTATTTTGTCAATGTGTTTGCTTTTGATACAGAAGAAAATTACTATAACTTTGTAAACGATCCTATGATTATAAGCGGATATTTGCTGTTATGCGATGCGGCAAAATCAGCAGACCTACATCTGACAAACGAAGATACTAGTGATTTAACACTAGATGTCTAATTTGTAATTTAACTTGTCTTTATATTTGGCTATGCTTCTATCAAGCAGAGCTTCTGTCTTACTGACACTTTGATATCCAGCCACAATCATAAGCTGCTTACGTAAACCATAAAAATCAGAACCGTGTAATTGACTACCATTACTCCAACAAAATATATTAGTGTCTTCTGGTGGTTCGACATAATGAGCATCACCATGCTCTACATCGGCTACGTATAATGTAGGCTTTGTATTCTCATCATGTAACATCGCTCTGAATTCAGTTGGACAGTTCCAAAATGTATTGTGATCTCTATGCGGATGAACTTCTTTAATACTTTCCCAAATATAGATACAGCCTACTTCAGCAAAAGGCCAAGTATCATTAACTTGTTCTATAATACGATCAAACATAGGATCTGGCTTATATACCCTTGTCCAAGTGCTTAATTCTCCGTGATTATCAGTATAAAATGCATCAGGAGTTTTTGTATAGAAACACAGTCCTTTAAATTGTCCTTGATAATAATTACTACGTTTACCCAATGGATGTGCTTCCTTTGACCAAGGCTCTGCTGCACAAGGTCTTGTACGCAGTACTTCTACATTGTTTTGATCAAATAGATCTAAAAACTTTTCATAATCATCCAATTGAATTTTTGGTAAATCTAAAGGTAACCAACGAATGTTTCTATACTTTTCACCTAGTCTGGTCATTTCTTCTATATACCATTTGGGATAAAGATCATAATAATGGTCATGCATTCTGGGATTGTTTACTCCAATGCTTTTTCTCATAAAATCAATCCAATGTTTGTTCATATTTGCCTCCTTGATATTTATTATCTCTGAATCCTAAAATACACAAAATAAATATCCTTATATGAAAAAAAACATTTGCCCACTGATTTTTCATCACGCTCATATAAGACCTGATGGCCAAATCTATCCTTGCTGTTACTTTGAAAATAAAAATCTTCCTGATAGTCTACATATAGATAATCCAAATTGGTTTGATCACGAATTCTTACAGAAAATTAGAGAAAGAAATCGCAATAACAAACCAGTGTTTGAATGTAGTAAATGCTATACCGATGAACTGTTTGATAGATACAGAGATCTTATTAAAGACCCAACTGAAGCAGAAAATTTAAAGTATAGTTTGAGAATTGAAAAATTAAAAGTATATCAACAAAAAGATAATAAAGAATTCACTCCTCCTGATTCAGCATCACTTAGAAGTTTAGATATAGCTCTTAGTAATGTATGTAACAATAAATGTAGAATGTGCGGCCCTGAACTTAGTACTTATTGGTATCCCGATGCTCAAAAACTTGGTATTCCTTTTAATAGAGGAGTAATTGATAATACAGAATTTTTACAAAATAGCGACTTTAGTCAACTATTTGATCTTAAAATAGTCGGCGGTGAACCAATGCTTGAACAGGAAAAATTAAAAATATTGTTAGGCAAATGTAATAGGTCACAACTTGAAATACAAATTATTACTAATTGTACAGTACGCCCTGATCAAGAATTAGAAGATCTATTAAAAGAATGTCGTAATGTAACATTTAGTCTAAGCATCGATGCTTATGGCAAATTGAACGAATATCTACGTAAAGGTAGCCACTGGACTACTACTGTGGATAATATAGAATACTATACAAAAACATATCCATACGTGGAAATTTATAGTGTTATTAATTTCTATAATGCTAATCTTCTAGCAGAACTGCCTGACTTTATTAGGCATAATTTTCCTACTGTTCATTTTGCTTTTGCTATGATAGACAAACCTGAATGGATGACCCTGAAACATATCCCCCACGAGCGTAAACATATTATTTTAGAAAGAATACTGCAAAGTCAAAATCAAACAGTTCTGAATACCTTTCCATTGATGAAACGTAATTTACACTTCAAGGGCGATCCTAAACTGTTTATCGATGCTAGTCTTAAATTAGATACTGTACGTAATGAAACTCTGGCCCACGTAAACCCTGAACTGTATCAATGGCTAGAACCCTATTTTAACCATAAATAATTGTTTAAGGAGCAGCTTATGCTCAAAACACTTATCCTGGCTGTGGCGCTGAACGCTAACGAACTATCCTATCAAGACCTGGAAAAATATTACTGGGACTGTGATACGGCTTTTATGAAAGGCGAATTGGGCGGACAAGATATGTGGAGTTGTCTTTCTATTACAGAACAGTTCCAAACCCACTTTGACTCTAAAGACGATTTTTTGATTTATTGGAATGATAAGAAATTCCAACAATGGGAAAATCGTGGGTTTAGACCCCCTGCTGATTTTATATGAAAACTATTTGGGTACTTATGGTGTTTGTAATCGCTGATGGAGAATGGCGAACATGGACTCACGAATACTTAACTCTGGCAGCTTGCGAGGAAATTAAACAGTTGATCCTCTATCATAGAGAAACTCAAATCCAGGCAAAATGTGTAATTAAAAATAATTGAAACTTAAATATACGAATAAAATTTTTTAGGCACCGTCGGCTTTGATTACGGTAGCTGCGAAGCAGCAGCGCAGCGAAAACTGTAAAAAAGATTTTTTACGAATTAACTGAGTATATAATGAAAATAAGTGAACTATTAAACGAACAAACAGCAACATTCATAGGACTATGTCGTGCCCTTAAAACTATGATCCTACAACATGCAGAACCCCAAGAAAAACGAATTCTGCAAGACATTCCAATAGAACTAAGCAGCGATCCTTTAGATTGGGATAAAATTTATGGCCTTACTAAATCACGTAAAATTATTATAGATGAAGAAGAATTTTACGATGCGCCTAGAGAAGTATTGATATGGCTTATAGCTCACGAATTGGCTCATATGCTGTTTAATCATACTGGACAAGAAGAACCTGAACTAAGTCAACAACAAGAAATGGATGCTGATATGTGGGCTAACGATATATGTAAACGTATGAACGTTACTAAGGTTCCAGTGTTTACATGGTTACATAGACGCAAAGACGAACAAGGACGTACTGAATTAGAACGTAGACAAGCTTTAGAACGTGATCCTGCAAATGCTGACTTCTTTAAAGGTAGATCACATCCTACTATAGATCGCAGAATTAAACAGGGTAAAGATATGGGTATAGAAATTAGTCGCAATACTGATCAAATAGAATGGCTAATTAAACATCTAGCCTAAATAACTTATTGAGCTTGACACTGATTATAGAGTTAGCTACAATATTAGCTATGACTACAAAAAGATGTGGAATATGCTTAACTGTGAAACCAACTACTGAGTTTGGTAGAGACGGTGGACGACATGGATATCTGCGTTACGAGTGTAAACAGTGTGCTAGTGACCAAAGCAAAATATTAAAAGAAATTAAGAAAACTGCTCCTACTATTAGCAAAGATCATGTATGTCCTATATGCTTACGCAACTTTGAGCAAATGCAAGGACATAGCACTAAATTGAAATCATGGGTCTGCGATCACGATCACGCTACAAACAAGTTTAGAGGATGGTTATGTCACAAGTGTAATCTAGGGTTAGGTAACTTAGGTGACGATGTTGGTAGGTTGAAACGTGCTATTGACTATCTTGATAACTATTCCAAAATGGGTCCTGCAGAGTAAAAAAATCTGCTACGCAAAAATTTTTTATAGCTACTAAACAGTGGACCTGGGGTTGTTTTTTACTATAGAAAAGGGTCCTGCAGACCAGTAAAAAATTGTGCGCGAAAAAATAAAAAGAAGTACTTTTCCTTTCAGGGTGGTGATTTTACTCCGGTACCACTTGTAAAAACAACAATTAAAAAATAAAAATATATGCCGGCCCACCCCGACCATTTCGAAATTATTTTCTCTACCTCGAGATGAAAAAAATCCCCAGAGCCGGGAGCGAATCGGACACTGGGGATCAAGTGGGCCTGGGCGGCCCTTACTAGTATGCTGGTTGGGAGCGAATCAACCGCGGCGCATACAGGTAACCTCTGCTACACTCTGCCACTTATGCGGAAAGCCTTTACGCAAGTCCGCTATCTTAAGTACTGTACGTAGTGACAGCTCACGTAGCTTCTTCTTGTTGTTATCAATAAAGCTGATAAGTTCAGCTTGTTCTTCTGTAGTAAACTCGTAGTCACGCAGCATACCGTCTTCTACAATCTGTTCGATACGCAGCATCTTCTCACGCTCTGTATCAATAGTCAGATCCAAGTAGTGGCAGCGTGACTCTAATGCTTCTAGGTGATCACGCAGTTTCTTGCTACGCACATTCTCGAACTTAATGTTAGTAATAAAGATAGCACCGCCCTTAAACTCAAAGCTATTTGGTGCACCTTGATCACGTAGTAGACGACTGTCCGTGTTCCAGTGAATGGTACGCTTCTTACTTGAGTCTAATGCTGCCTTAAGGATGTTAAGACTGAGTTCGTCTTGCAGTACACTATCGCAGTCGTCAAACACTAGGATTGACTTTGCATCCTTGTACTCGTAGAGCTTTGAGTATAAGCCCAGGGCACTCATTGCACCCTTGACTACATCGTACTTCTTAAGCTTTGAGTTGTTGGCTATAGTAGCCATCACATCGTGCTTGCTCAGTACTTCTTCTACACCAAAGCTCTTGCCTACGCCTGGTGGGCCTGTTACGATCATAGCACGTACATCGCCCTTCTTAACAGCGCGGGTCATATCCATCAGGATTTCAAAACGTTCGCGCAGACGTTCTTTAATCTGTTCGTCAGTTTCTTTTACAGGTTTGTTCAGCTTAGGGATTTCAAAGTTCATTGTAGTCATTACGCTCTCTCGCTCTGTGGGTTAGAATATTGCTAGACACTATTGCTAATGTCTAGTGTATATTATAACTTAGATAAAGCTATCTGTCAATCGTTTGTTTGCCAGTTCTTTAGCCATTTGTACGTCCATCTCTACTACTTCGCGATCCTTGCCGTAGAGATAGGCAATTTGTGTATCTGACAGATAGAAGCCAAATGGTCCGCCCAATGCTGCTTGTGTTAGGGTATTAGCCACAGTCTGTACTACGTCTTCGTATTGTTTCATAAAGTTCTCCTTAGCCACGGTTTTTAGAAAGATTTGCGATAATATCTTTACCATCGCAAGTAAACAACACACTGCCTTTTTCGATGTTACGGAATCGTACTACTCGCATAGTATTAGTCTCCACCAAATTTGCAGGTGCTTCGCCAAACTCAGTAGCCACTAATTGAATAAAGCGATTGCAGCTCTGCAAAGTCATTGGGCGTTCGTATGTAGCATATACTGTACGATTAACGCCGCGATTAGTTTTAGTAAAACCAATCTGTGCAAATACATCGTCTATCTCTCCGGCATGTGCAGGTTGAAATGCCAGCATAGCTGCGATAAAGCCTGCTACAAATGCCAGTGTCAAGTTTACTGCTCGATCGCCCTGTTCTGGAGTGGGCGTAGGGATTGCATCAATAAGTCTACGTAACATAGTTCGCTCCTAGTTAGTTTCAGTATTATAACAAAACCCTTAGGGTTTGTCAATGGGTTTTTCCAGTGTATGTTTTACAACAGCATTAGTAGTATCTACCACAGTGCCAAAGTAATACTTAGTTGCTACAGGATACATGATGGCAAGGGTTACTGCCACGCCTAAGAAGAATTTAGCCATTAGTTCAACCATCCAAACATTTTAGCACCAACCACAGTGCAGAACACGCCAGTCATTGTCAGTGCAGCTGCCACAGCAATGTTCAGCGCATCTGTACCAGCTGTCAGTGCCTGATTGGCCACATAGAAGTTAATGAAAGCGATTAGCAGTTGCAGTACGCCCATTGCACGGAAGATTGCGGTATCAGTCATTTCAAGCTCCTTGTTTAAGTGTTTATATAATACTATCAAACAGCCAGTTTGTCAACTGTTTTCTGATATTCAATTACAGGTTCTTTGAACATAATCTCGCCATCATATTCCAGTTGGCTCTGTTCAAACCAGCTGAGATAGCTGTCAGCTTCTACACTGTAGCCTATGATGCTCACGCGATAGAAGTCTGTGTCTTCTTCGATTTGGCCACGCAGGCTTTCTACGATAGCAGCCAAGTCCATACCTATTTCTACGCCCTTAACCTTGATTTCGTTACCGCCTTTGAACTTCCAGTATTGTGGGCATTCGCCCTTACCGTCCCAATCGTGGGCACCGTAGTTTTCTTGGTTTTGGGTTTGAATGACTAGCAACATAGTTCGCTCCTTGTTTACAGTTTCAACAGTATAGCAAAACTAGAGCTATTTGTCAACCGAATTCGCGTAGATACAATGCATACTAGGATCCCTGGGTTGTTTTTTCAGCAAGTTCAAACATTCCGTCATAGTTGTAGTTTTTGCAAGAACTATGAAGTCAGGTACGCCATTGATTAATACTATAGTTAACAATAACCACATATCAGCCTAGCAAAGCCTGCGCCAGTTCGTAGCCTGCAAGGATCAAGCCTACAGCTAGAACAAGCAGTATTGCGATAATAGCAATACAGTCAGAGGTTGATACTGTCATAGCTTACGGATCCAGTCTATAATCTCTTTTGCTTCACGGCAGTCTGAATACTCTACCGCTTGGTCTATCATATCCAGTTGCATATTATGCAATTCGTCTAGAGTAGCATCAATGATCTGACGCTTACGGTTCATTGATACACGATAGTAGGGTTTAGGTGCGTAGTTCATACATCTCCAATGCTTCTGAGTGGCTGAGATAGAAGTCGGTGCGTGGGTCCCAGTATTTGCCTTCTCGGACATCGTAGTATACCACACGACCGTTGAAGTTCATAGGGCCGTCTAGTCCTTTGCGGGGACCATAGCCTTGCATAACATCTTCGTAGTTGCCCAGTACCTTGTAGCCCATCGTCTGCTCCTGTTGTTTCAGTATGTAGTAATTATAGCACCAAAGGTCCGGGTTGTCAACCGATTTAGATCTTACCTTTCTTTATATTTTTAGCAATCTGCTTGGGTGTTGCACCTTTAGCAACTAACATGAAACCCATACTTTCTGCGAGATCTACTTCTACGATTTCGTAGTCTACATTCATGCGACACAGTGTAGCATTCACAGCCTTCATTGCTGCCTGAATACCCGCATCGCAGGCTTGATACTCATCCTCAGTGATGTTGTAGAAGTTCTCATGATTGAGGATGCCTTCTGTGGCTGATTGATAGCCGTATGCACCGTCTAGGATCAATCGCTCGTTAATCATATCAATAGGGCAATCAAGTTCGTCCATCTCTTCGAACATTTCGTTGATGTCTAGGCTACGCAGTTCAGGAAGGTTATTGATAACTACTGGTTGTGCTTTAGGCATAATTAGCTCCTTAATAAGATTGGTGACTGTGACCGATAGAGTAGACCACGGTTCCTTTAGGGATGCCGTGCTCTTGTAGACCAACTGCCTCGATAGTGTAAGGCTCGGGCAGCTGGATCTCTGCCAGCTCGCCATAGCAGTAGTAACCGCTCTCGGTCATTACTAGCTGAGCCTCTGGTGGCAGGGCTTGCAGTGCCTGGATCATTTGTGCTACGGTGATAGTTGTTGCCATGTTTCGCTCCTTGTGTTGTTTGTCTAAGTGTTTACAGTATACTACCAAAGAGTTCAAATGTCAACCGAAATATTGCTTAGGCCACGTGGTTCCAATCATCGCCCCTATGCTGGAGTTGTTACCCTGTCCACATTTGTTTCAGCGTATCGTGCTACCGGTTGTGTCCGGATATCTAGGTGCTCTGCTCTGCATTGCGCTAACGGTAGCCTAGCCAACCGGGATAACTAACGTGTCCCACCCGGCACTTTCAGGAAAGTGCTAACCGGAATTCAGTCCCAGCTCTTCTTGTCGCCAAACCGCTCATTGTGGTCATAGCCTGCGTAGTATGCTTCTACTTCTTCTACAGTCATATCCTGACGCTCCAGGCGTTGTCCCCGTCCGGTACCTTCGGGATACCAGTGTGGTGAGCGAGGACGGCTGTACCAGCTGTCTGCACTACCACGGTCAAATGGGCTACCATGCCAGGTAGTGTAGGTTTTGCCGTTAAACTCTACTTCACGCTTCTCGTCGATTCCAAACATTTTTCGCTCCTGTTTTGCTAGTGTATGTGTATATTATACAGTCACTTCACCAAACTGTCAACCTTTAATGTCCACAAAAATCTCTTAGAGATTGCTGTCATTTCCTCACGCAGCTCAGGATGCTGAATAAACAATGCTTCTGCTTCACGCTGCCGTGCATAGCCCATGTCCCAACCTCTGCCACTGTCGTCTGCAAAGTGGAAGCTGGCTCTATAACCCAGATCCTCAAATTTTTCTAGTACATTCATAATTCGCTCCTAATCAGTTAGTGTGTGTACTATAGCACAGTACACACACTTTGTCAATACTTGTTAATCTAGCACTATTTTGTTAGTACGCAAATGCTGCTCCGCAATAGTTAACTGTTTAGCAAGTTCGTCAAAAGTAAAGTGACCACTAACATAGTTGCACTGCTTTTCTTGCGGAAATAGCAACTTGCCCGTAATTGCGTTACGCTGAGTTACATTAAATGCACAAACAAGTTTAAACAATTGCAGTTTTTTGTTAAAAGACAAACGTGCGTATGCAGTGTTGTTTTTAGCTTTAGCAAACATTTTAGCTCCTTTTTGTTAACGTATGCAGCTATTATACATTAACTGTCCAAAATGTCAACCGTTTTTTGCATTAGTAATCTGCTATGTAGTTGCCCGCAGCATCACGCCATACATACAATTTTGTAAAGTCGTACGCACCGTCCTCAAAGTATGTTGCTTTATATGCAAAGTCGCCACTGTTCGTAATGCCCACAAACTCGCAGTCAGTGAACTTAGCATCTTTGTAACCACTGGACCTTGCAATTCGTGCAAGTTGTTCAGCGTTAAGGTTTACTAATTCGTTAACGTGGTGTTTAAGCAACATTGTCCATACCCTCCACAGCAGCTTCAATGTCAATCTCAATGTTTGCTACAATATTATCTATATCTGCTGCAAACGTGCCATAGCCCATGTCTTCAAGCTCTTGTGCTAATTGTGTAATTTCCCAAATAGCCCGCTCAAGTCGTTCAATTTTAGCTTCGTCCATTGTGTGCTCCTTTGTGTTAGTGTGTGTATAATAGCACCATACACACACTTTGTCAACCGTTTTATTTACAACTCCATACTCGCGCAGCCGTCGTCTTGCATTCCCTGCTCCGTAAAGCTAACGCCACAGCCTAACAAATTGCTAACAGCTGCCTCAAAGCCGCTGTCTGTGTATATACGCCAGCTCTC
>Ga0129333_10007818_pt1 | contig 10085 bp, 8 predicted proteins | sample CPB6_08_DNA_FD_94474 | JGI IMG/M metagenome (GOLD analysis project Ga0129333, IMG submission 94474) | Freshwater to marine salinity gradient microbial communities from Chesapeake Bay, USA - CPBay_Sum_0.6_0.8_DNA | ecosystem: Environmental > Aquatic > Marine > Coastal | place: USA: Chesapeake Bay...
CAGCGCGACTGCAGCCTCGCGCGTCGCCGCCACACTCAATGATTTGGTGACGATCGACAACCCGCTCGATTACCACACGTTCATCTGGGGACACCAAGACAAGTTGACCGCAACGTTCGGCGCGGCGCTCGGTGGTGGCTTCGACGCGGGTCTGCTGATCCTCGACACGCCGACGCATCCGGCGATGAAAGCGGACTCCTGGCGGCTGACGGCACGCGCTTTCGCCGAAGCGCAGCGCCAAACGGGCGCGAGGGCGGCCATCATCGCCAGCCTGCCCGAGGGCATGCCGCCGGCCCTCGCGGAGGAGTTGTCTGCGGCCGGTATCGCGCCGCTCATCGGCATCGAAGATGCCCTGCAGGCACTCGCCGCCGCCGCCACGATCGGTGAGCATCATGCGCGTGGGCTCGACACTCCCGAATTTCTGCCACTCGAAGATCTCGAGCCACCCCTGCAGGGCGACCGCGTCGTCGAATCCCTGCGCGAGCGTGCCGCCAAAGTATTGCTGGCCGCCCACGGGCTCGATATCCCGCCCTCGGTCGAATGCCGCATCGACGACGCTGCGGCGGTCGCCGAGCGCCTCGGTTTCCCGATCGCCATCAAAATCGCCAACGAGACCATCGCCCACAAAAGCGACGTCGGTGGTGTCGCACTGTCGCTGCGAACCGCGGCTGCGGTGAACGAGGCCGCCGCCGGCATGGCGAAGCTTGGAGATCGGGTGCTGGTGGAGCGCATGATCGAGGGCGCAGTCACCGAACTCATCGTCGGCGTGGTTCGCGACCCGCAGTTCGGTCTTGCGCTGCTGGTCGGCGCCGGCGGCGTACTTGCCGAACTGATGACCGACACGGTTACCCTGCTGCTGCCGACCCGTCGCGAAGAAATCGAGCGTCGAGTCCGTCAATTGAAGGTGTGGCGCCTCGTTCAGGGATTTCGCGGCCGCAAGGCCGATGAGCAAGCCGTACTGCGCGCCATCGAAAACATCGCCGCGTTCGCTCTCGCCCACCGCGATCGCCTCGAAGAACTCGACGTCAATCCGCTACTTGCCCTGCCCGACCGGGCCGTGGCGGTCGACGCGTTGATCAAAATTCGCAAGACGTCAACGGACAAGACAACATGACAGGACCCATCCGCACCGCCCGTAACGGCGCCGTACTCGAAGTCACCATCGATCGCCCGAAGGCCAATGCCATCGATGCGGCAACGAGTCGCCTGATGGGCGATATCTTTGCCGGCTTTCGCGATGACCCGGATTTGCGCGTCGCTATCCTCACTGCGGCAGGCGAGCGATTTTTTTGCCCGGGGTGGGACTTGAAAGCCGCCGCAGCCGGTGAGCCCCCGGACTCGGATTACGGCGTCGGCGGCTTCGGCGGTCTGCAGGAACTGCCCGGCCTCAACAAACCCGTCATCGGCGCCATCAATGGCCTCGCTTTCGGCGGCGGCTTCGAAATCGCGCTGTCCTGCGATCTGCTGATCGCCGCTGAGCATGTGACCTTCGCGTTACCCGAAATCAACTCGGGCACGGTCGCCGACGCGGCCTCGATCAAACTGCCACGCCGCATTCCTTACCACGTCGCCATGGAACTGCTGCTGACCGGCCGACGCATCGACGTGCACGAGGCGAAGCAGTGGGGACTCGTCAACGAAATCGTGCCGGCCGATCGCCTGATGGCGCGCGCGCGTGAACTCGCACAGCAGCTGGCCGAAGGGCCACCGCTCGTATTCGCAGCGATCAAGGAAATCGTCAGAGAAACGGCACATCTGCCAATTCAGGACGCCTTCGATAAAGTCACCAAGCGTCGACTGCCCACGGTGGATCTGCTGTACGGCAGCGAAGATCAAAAAGAAGGTGCGCGTGCCTTTGCCGAAAAGCGTAAACCGGTTTGGCGCGGTCACTGAGCAACCGCACCCGCCTCGATTCAATCGAGCCAGTTGGCCAGGCTCTCGGTATGACCGTCTACCGTTATCGCCTGCCCCGAAATTTTGGCGCCGGCTGCTGAAGTCAAAAAATACGCCATCTCGGCGACGTCTTCGGCATCGACGAATGTGCGCATCGAGGTTTGCCTGAGATAGATGTCGCGGATTTGTTGCGCTGGCATGCCGCGGCTCGCAGCATCGCGCTCGATCACGCCATCGATACGAGGACCGCTGACGCTGCCAGGACAAATGGCGTTGACGCGGATCTTCTCTGGCCCAAGCTCCATGGCGAGCGTTTTAACAAAGCCGATGATCGCCCACTTTGCCGCTGTGTACGGCGCTCGCAGCGGACAGCCGAAGAGGCCTGCGGTCGAAGACATGCAGATCAAAGAACCACCCCCCGCAGCCCGCAGCAAGGGCACCGCGCGTCGCGCACAATAAAATTGCCCATTGAGATCGACCGCGATGGTTCTATCCCACTCGGCGGGTGTGAGGTCTTCAACCCTGCCCGTGGGCCCAGAGATACCCGCATTGTTGATCAGCACATCGAGCCGTCCGTGACGCGCCTCGAGCTCGTCGAAGGCGCGATCGACCTGATCGACGTCACCGACGTCACACACGCTGCCGGTGGCACCCGGATGTTCGGCAATGAATTGCTCTACCGACTGCGGATTGACGTCAGCCACATGCACGCGACTCCCCGTTGACAGAAACCGACGCGCAATCACGCGACCGATACCGGTCGCGCCGCCCGAGATGAAAACGACAGCGTGATTCATGGGCGCAAGTGTGGCACCGCGACGAAGCGCGCTGCAATCGTCGGTCGTGGGCTAAGATGTTTGCGGGGTCATTCGATGGGGCTGCACGATGAGAACAATCCACCGCCTCGCCATACTGTTGCTCTGCTCGAGCTGGGCGTTGCTGAGCGCGTCCGCGATCCGCGCCGAAGCGCTGGGCGACGCGCCGGGCTCCGCGCCCGTCGATCACTCGGCCTTCTTGCCGAGCGCGCGCGCGCAAGCCGCAGAGCCCTTCGCAGGGTCGGTGCGTATCGCGCAGTCTCTCATGCAGTCGCAGCCCGCACTCAAGGCGGCGCTCATCGAGGGTCGCGATGCGCGTCTTTTTCCGGCGCTGACGCTCGAACTGTTCAGCGACGGCGACGTCCTGGTGCCCGTGCAACGCGGCAGCATGATGCGCGAGTCCGGATCGTCCGCGACGGCTGCCGCGCGCCACTCGGTCGCGAGTTATTGGCGCGTGATCCCGCAATTCGGTCGGGTCTGGCGTGAGCCCGGCGACGGCGGCTGGTCGAGGGCGGCCCTGCCACTGATGTTGGTGAACGACACCGAGAACCATGCGCATCAAGGCGTCGCCATGTTCCGCTACCGCGGCAAGCGCGTGAGCGCCCTGCAATTTCAATTCACGCAGCAAACCGCCCCATACCTGCTGCATCAGCACAATGTCTTTTGGGGTAGCGCGTCACTCGAACGGACGGCGAGTACGCTCAAAGATATCGAAGCGGCACGCGCGGCAGCCCGGCGCGAGCTGGCCGGGAGAATCCCCGCAAAGCCCTGGACCGATCTCGAGCGGCAGTTTGCCCCGGGTACGCTCGAGGGCTTCGGCGCGCCGCTGCTGCCGCGTTGGCAGGTGATCAACGCGCTGGTCTATCGCGGCACGCTTTATTACCAGAACTCGAACACCGCATACGGCCCCTACCCTTACCCCCTCGAAATGCGCTTCGGCGTGCGCTCGGTCATGAAAAGTATCGCCGCACCGCTCGCGATACTGCGCCTTGCGGAGGTCTACGGCCCCTACGTCCTCGACCTGCATATCGGCGACTACGTCGATGGCCTCGATCCCAAGTTTTCGCGCATTCGCTTCATCGACGCGGCGAACATGTCGAGCGGATTCGGCGGCACGGGCAGCTTCCGCACCCATCCCAACAATCCGTTCGACGGCTACCTCGATGCCGACTATGACGCTTGGTACACGGCTGGATCCACCAATGAAAAACTCGCGCTCATCTCGCGAAACCTGAAGCCCTATCCCTGGGCCCCCGGAACCGTGATGCGTTATCGCGATCAAGATTACTTCTTGCTCGGTCTTGCGCTCGATCGCTTCTTGAAGTCGGTTCGCGGACCCGACGCCGATCTTTGGGACCTGCTGACGAACGAGGTCTTCGCGCCGATCGGCATCCACCACGCCCCTGCGGTACGCACCCGCGAGGGCGCCGATCGCGACGGTGTGGTCTGGGCGAACGCCGGTTATTACCCCTCACTCGATGATCTCGCCAAGATCGCCCTGCTGCTGCAAAACGAGGGTGCCCACCAAGGCCGACAGATTTTGCATCGCCAGTTGACCAACGAGTTGCTGGCAGCGAAAGACGCTCTCGATCCTTCAGGGGACGCCAGCCAAGGCACGATCAAAAATCCCGAGTCACTGCCGTTGGGTGTCGCACCCAAAGAACTCTATCGCAGCGGCTACTGGTTTCCGCGTCATGTCGATCGCAGCGGCAAGATTCGCTACCTGCCCTCGATGCAGGGCTCTGGCGAGAATCGGGTGACGCTCTATCCGAACGGCATCATCACGCTGCAGATGGGCAAAGCAGCCGAGCTTCCCGCAGGCGAGAAAGCGCTCTCGGAAGACATCGATGCGACCCACCGTCTCGTCGAGCGGATGCTGCCTTTCGACGGCACACTCAAAAAATAGGCGAACCAAACCCATGCTCAGCGACTTTGCGCTGATTTCGGTTCTTTTGATCGCTGCGCACCTGCTGCGCGCGGCAGTCCCGGTGTTATCGCGTTTCTTGATGCCGACATCGATGATCGCCGGCGTCCTCGCGCTGGCGCTCGGACCCGGCGGCTACGATCTGCTGCCCTTTGCGCGCGACGCGGCTGGCAAGGCAAGTTTGCTCGCCTATCCGGGGATCCTGATCACGCTGCTGTTTGCGACGCTGCTGCTCGGTCATCGTCCAACCATGGGCCTCAAGGCCGGCTGGCACGCGAGCAGTTCGTCCTTTCTCTACAACATGGCTTCCGAGGTCATGCAGTACGGGATCGTCATTTGTCTGGGCGTCGCGCTGCTGAGCACGGTATTCGTCGATTTACGGCCGGAGTTCATCGTGATGCTGCCCTCGGGCTTTGCGGGAGGACACGGGACCGCCGCCCTCTTTGCCGATGCACTGCCTGACTGGGAGGCGGCGCGCAGCGTCGGCTTCACGTTTGCGACCATTGGCATTTTGTTCGCCGTTTTCGGCGGTCTGGCGATCATCAACCTTGCACGCCGCCGTCGCTGGGTGAAGACGCCGTCCGATTCGACAACGATCGCAGCCACCCACAGCACTTTCCTGCCGCGCGAATCCCAGGAGTCGATCGGCCGGGCGACGGTCAACGGCATGGCGCTCGATGCACTCGCCTGGCATGTGGCGCTGGTGCTCGGAGTTTACGGCGCCGCAATGGCCTGTATGCCGACGCTACGCGAATGGCTGCCCGTAAACTTCGTATTACCGGCTTTCGGCGTGGCCATGGTGCTGGGTGGCCTCACGCAAAGCGCACTCAATGCAGTCCGACTCGGCGAATATGTCGACCAGCAAGTCATCAACCGCATCGGCGGTCTGCTCGCCGACTATCTGGTCGCATTCGGTATCGCCTCGATCAACGTGCAGATCGTGCTCGATTACGCGATACCCATCATGGTGTTTTCTTTGATCGGACTCGCCATTTGCGTCAGCTGGATGCTGATCGTGGCGCCCCGGGTGTTCGGCGAGCGCTGGTTCGAATCTGCAATTTTCACCTACGGCTGGAATACCGGCACGATCGCCTTTGGTGTCGCGCTGCTGCGCGTCGTCGACACGCGCAAGGACTCACGCGTGCTCTCGGACTACGGAATTGCCTTCATCGCGATCGGTCCGATGGAGGCCCTGCTCTACACCATCGTGCTGACGGCGCTCGGTACGGGACAATTGCTGACGCTCGGCATCGCACTCATCGCAATCGCACTGACGCTCGCAGCACTAGCGATCTGGCGCGCCCGTCGCGTAAGGTGATGGGCGGTACGTTGCCGACCAGGAGGTTGACGAGTGCATGGAGTAAACAAGCAAACGACCGACAAGCCGCCGAACTGTTGGGAGTGCCACCACTTCGGGGTCACATGGGAGCCCGCGCTCCCCTACCTGTGCAAAGAAATGGGGTTCAAGAGCGCGCGCCTGCCGAGCCAGGAAGTACTCGCGGCCGATGGACACCCATGCCGAGCGTTCTCCAGCAAAACAAGCGTGCAGAATTCGCCGATCGAGCGCTCATATTTCCGGAAGTAGAGCCGACTAGGAGGGTATGCACATTGGATACGCAGCCCGACTGTTCCATCGATGGTCTTCTCAGGACCCGATCAAGCGCGAATTTCGCTGCTCACGCTGCGGCAAGCGTCGGCAGTCAAACTCCGCTTCGGGGCCGACGGCCAATGATTGCGAAGCCTGTCGACCGAAGACGCCATCGTCCGAGCCCACGCCCGCTCGTCGGGAATGGATCGCGTAGCAAAGCCGATCGGCCGCGAACGTCCCTGCTGTTTTTGACGGCACTGTGCTTGAGCCCCCTGCTCAGCGCCTGCGATGACTACGCGATGAGTCCGCAAAGAATAAAAGCGGATCGGCGAACGTTTTATGCCTGTGCCGGCTTCGTTCGCATCCACAAAGAAACCAAGTCGGGGCGCGACGTTTACTCGATCCTGTTCACCGATTCGCGCGGCGTCGAAAAATCGCTGAAAGCGATCAAGTCACTGGACATCATGCCCATCCCGTCCCGAATCAGCGTCCCCATGCCCGCATCTTTACCCGACCCGCTCAAAGACAAGGACGACGACGGCTTGCCCTTCAAAAATGGCTGGACGTATACATGGCCGGATGGCTCGGCAGCAAAGCTGGTCAACGGCCGCTGGGTTCCGACGGACCAACGAAATCCCGTGTGCGCACCCGAGAATTCCTGATCACTTGGCAGACCTTCGCTATCGCGGCCATTCCCGGGATGGCGGGCTCGGTCTGGGCGACCTTGCGCCTCACCCCGCGAATGAACGCCGTCGACCTTGCCGAGTGGGTGTTTCTCGCCTCCCTGCTGACGGTCGTACTCAGCATCAGTCAGTTCGGAATCAAGCCGGGGTACATGCAGGAGGTGTCGGATCGCGGCAAAGATGCGCGCTATGCCGCGCTGCGGGTGTCGTTGCTGATGACGGGTACCACCGGATTTGTGGCAGGGAGCGTCGTGGCGGCAGCACTTTTTTTTCTTCGGTACCTCGGTCACTGGCAAAACTCGGCCGCGCTGCTCTGGTTACCGCTTTTCGGTCTGCTCGCCAACCTCGGCATGATGCTGCATACCGATTTGCGTGCGCTCGGTGGCGCACGCGTACTCGCCGTGATAGCGGCCGTCACGTTTCCGTTATTCGCCGCACTCTTGGAATTCACTCTTCTTGCCGGCATCAATCCCCTGGCGGCATTTTTCGCGGCGCAATGCGCGACGTCGATCATCACCATCGGATACCTCGGACATCGCGCAGAGGTCATGCGTCACGCAGGTGTCGATCTTCGATTTTTGCGTCGTGCTTTATTGATAGGCCTGCCGGTGATGGGCGGCTTGCTCGCGAAGTACGTCGCCGACCTCACGGTGAGCGCGACGTTCCGCTGGTCCGCCGATGCCACGGTCGCCGGGTCTTTTGGTCTTGCGGTTCGGGCCACCGAGCCCCTGATGTCGCTATTCATCGGCGCCTTCCAGATGGCGTGGGGAGCGACCATTTATCAGTGGATCAAGCAGTCGGCGGATGGCGCTATCGTTCAACGATTCTCCGCCCGCTCGTGGTGGATGACCGTCACCGGGATACCGCTCGGCATCTTCATCGCCGCACCCATTATCTTTTATGTCAAAGACACCACGGTGACGATGCTCGATTGCATGTTCGTCGGCATGATGATCTCCCGACTACTGGCTTTCGGAATGGCTTCTTCGATGGGTTTTGGACAAACTCTGCAGCGCAATTATCGCGTCGGAATGCGCCTGCTACTCACCGAGATGCTCGTCAGCATCACCGTATTGCCACTGCTCGCGATCGCCAGCACGCCGTGGGCGATTCTCGCGGCAGCCGCGCTGCCATGGTGGTTCGTGATGCAACTGCGAGCGCACTCGAATAGAGTCGTACAGACTCTCGCCACGACCTGAAGCCGAAGAGGAAACCCCACATGCGAAGTCCGTTGATGACATCGTTGGCGCTGCTCGGCGCCTGGTCGTTGCCGGCGCCAGCGATCGAGTGGCAGCGTTTCGATCCGTCGCCCTATTCGCAGAGCGTGACCGACTGTGATCGAGAAGCCGCGCATCCGGACGATCCGAACAAGGTGCTGCCAGGCCGAGCCACACGCGATGTAAATCTGGAGACGGCCATTCGCGTCTGTCGCGCCGATCTGCTGCGCGATCCCACCAACCCGCGTCTCAAATATCAACTCGCACGCTCACTCACGTATGACGGCAAGGTTGCCGAAGCACTGCCGTTCATAGAGCAAGCTGCGGCGCAGAAGTACCCCCAAGCCATGTTCGTACTCGGCTATCTCTATCTCGAAGGTTCCTACGCCTCGCCGAAAGATCCGTGCCGCGCCGCAACGCTCATCCGAGAATCGGCCGTCTACGGCCGGCTCGCCGGACTACTCGGTTACCCGTCGTATACCTTGAACGGACGCTTCGAGGGCTGCGGTCTGAAGGTGGATCGCGAGGAGCTGCGCGAGTTCGTCGGCAAAGCCCGAAGCTTCAAACTCGATTACTACCCTGCCGTGCTTGCAGAATCGCTCGAAGCACGACTGCGATGAGGCAAAGGAGAGGGAGATTTGGTGGAAAGGGAGGGACTCGAACCCTCGACCCCGGCATTATGAGTGCCGTGCTCTAACCAGCTGAGCTACCTTTCCAAGCCGGTTTCAGGGCGCGGAAGTTTGGGCGGCGCCCCCTGCACTGTCAAGGCAGGTCAGACCCGGGTCAGCCAGCCATGCGTATCGGGCGCCTTGCCCTGCTGCACGGCGACCAAAGCGGCCCGCAAGCGCAGGGTCTCGGGGCCAACTTGGCCATCGCCCACCTTGTGCTCGCTGCCATTGCGCACCAAGGTGCCCACCCCCGAGAGCACGGCGGCCGTACCCGAAAGCGCAGCCTCGCCGTTTCGCGCCCAGTCCATCATCTCGTCGACGCCGAACACGCGTTCCTCGATGCGATATCCGAGATCGCGAGCGATGCTGAGCAGCGAATCGCGCGTCACCCCGTGCAGGAAGCTGCTGTCGAGGCTGCGGGTCAACACATGACCGGGACGAATGAGCAAAAAATTGGAGGCGCCGGTTTCTTGCACCTCGCCGCCCGGACAGAAGAGCACCTGATCGATGCCGAAGGCCTTGCGGGCTGCCAGCGTCGGGCCCATCGCCGCCGCGTAGTTGCCACCAGTCTTCACCATGCCAAGATGCGGTGCGCAACGCTGCGCATGCTCTTCGACCAGAATTTTGAGTGGACGAATGCCGCCGGCAAAGTAATCCCACACCGGGCTTGCCAGCACCACAAGACAGGCCTCGTTGGATGGTGTTGCGGCGGCACCGATGTTGGCCATGGTGCCAAAGAGCAGCGGTCTGAGATATAGCGCGCCGGGCGCCTCGGGAACGTCGGCCCGCACGCGATCGATCAATGAATTCACCATCGAGGCGAGCAAGGCGGGATCCGGCTCCGGCAGGATCAAGGCTTGCGCACTGCGTCGCATGCGCTCGACATGGCGCGCTAGTCGGAACACGTGCACCGAACCGTCGGCGTGCCGATACGCCTTGAAGCCCTCGAAGCACGCACTGCCGTAATGCAAAGCATGCGCCGCGGGATGGATCTGCAACGGCGCCGTCTTGCAGAGCTCCATGGGCGACCAAGCGCCATCCCGATACCAGGCGATCGCCATGGTTTCGCTGAGGATGCTGCCGAAGGGCGCGCTCTGGGGGTTACCGGTCATCGTCGACTACTCCGAAATTCCATGATCAACGAGGCAATGATGCCTCAGAAAAGGCCGATCGTCTGTTGACTCGAATATACCAGTCCGTGGACTGCCCCGATGAGCCCCGCCCTCGTTTTCACGACAGTCGGGGCCGACGCCGCCACTCGAGATGCTTCTCGCCACGCTCGCCGCCCGGCACGCGG
>Ga0129333_10007819_pt1 | contig 10084 bp, 5 predicted proteins | sample CPB6_08_DNA_FD_94474 | JGI IMG/M metagenome (GOLD analysis project Ga0129333, IMG submission 94474) | Freshwater to marine salinity gradient microbial communities from Chesapeake Bay, USA - CPBay_Sum_0.6_0.8_DNA | ecosystem: Environmental > Aquatic > Marine > Coastal | place: USA: Chesapeake Bay...
CTCGACCGCCAGCCAGTCGAGCAGTGCGGGGTGGCTCGGATAGCGGCCCAGCCGGCCGAAATCGCCGATCGTCTCCACGATGCCCCGGCCGAACAGCTGCGCCCAGAGCCTGTTCACGGTGACGCGCGCCGTGAGCGGATGGGCGGGGTCGAACAGCCAGCGGCCCAGCGTGGCCCGGTCACGCGGGGCATCCGCCGGCAGGGGCGGCAGGATGTCGGGAACGTCGCGGTCCACCCGCTCGCCCGGCTGCTGGAAGTCCCCGCGCACGAGCACGAACGCGGGCCGCGGCTCCGGCAGCTCAGCGCTCACCGGCTGATGTGCCGCCGGGCCGCCATGCAGCGCGTCGAGCCGCGCGTTGACCTCCCGGAACGCTTCCGCGGTGTCGAGGCAGACGTGCTGCAGGTAATGATCGCGGAGGCGCCGCTCGTCGGCCGCGGACAGTTCCCCGGCCGGCTTGGCGACGAGCGGCCGGAGGTCGGCCGGCAGGGTCGTGTCGGCGGCAGCGGCGGCGCGCCAGGCCGCCAGCGAATAGGCCGCTGGATCGGCGCCCCGGCTCACGCCCGCGGCATCCCAATACACCCTGCCGCCGTACTGGCCGAACGCCATGCCCGTGATCTTGCCGCCCGGCCCCAGGCCCACCTTCTCGGCCGGCACCTCGAGCCGCACCCAGCCGCCCGCCTCGGGCAATGGCCCCATCGACAGCCTGCTGGGCGTGCCGTCCTGGCCCCACGGCGCCAGGTTTTCGCCCCAGTAGGCGCGGTGATCCCAGCTGCCCGACGCGTCGTGCCACTGGAGGATGATCTGCCGCGGCGGATTGGCCGCGTCGAGGAACACGTGGGCCACGAGGCGATCGCCCGACCGCACCACCAGCGGCGGCTCCGCGGCCGTGAAGAAGTGCTGGCTCAGTTCCGCGGCCTCGCGGACGGTGGCCTTCGCGCCGCGGAACACCCGGCCCGCATCCGCCGTGACGAACTGCCAGGGTGACGTGCCCTCCTGTTTGGCCCCGGCCGGCAGGTCGTCGTCGACCCAAAACTCGTCCCGCGGAGGTCGGCTGACGTCCGGGCCCGGATCGGTGTAGGCGGTGCGGGCGAGCAGCGCGGCGGCCTCGGCCTGTGCTTCGGCGACCGCGGCCCGGTGACGCTCGACGCCCTCCAGCGGCACGCGCAGCACGGGCGGCACCGGCTTGTTGTGGAAGCCCTCCATGCCTCCGGCACCGACCTCCTCGAGGCTATTGAAGAAGGCGTAGAGTTCGTAGAACTCGCGCTGCGAAATGGGGTCGTACTTGTGACTGTGGCATTCGGCGCAGTTGAGCGTGAGGCCGAGCCAGATGCGGCCCAAGGTGACGGTGCGATCCACCGCGTAACGCACGAGCCACTCGTCGGGATCGGCGCCGCCCTCCTCGTTGAAGCGCGAGTTGCGGTTGAAGCCGGAGGCGATCCGCTGGTCGTCGCCGGCGCCGGGCAGCAGGTCGCCCCCCAACTGCTCGACCGAGAAGCGGTCGAACGGCATGTTGTCGTTGTAGGCCCGGATCACCCAGTCGCGCCACGGCCAGGTATCGCGCGTGGAATCGAAGTGGTAGCCGCTCGTGTCGCCATGTCGCGCCAGATCCATCCAGATGAGGGCCATCTTCTCGCCGTAGTGCGGGCTCGCCAGCATGCGGTCGACCATCCGCTCGTAGGCACCCGGCTCACGGTCGGCCAGAAACTCGTCGATCTCCGCCAGCGTCGGCGGCAGGCCGCGCAGATCGAGCGACACGCGACGCACGAGCGTCTCGCGGCCCGCCTCGGCAGCCGGCTCCAGGCCGCGCTTCTCCAGCGCCTCGAGCACGAAGGCGTCGATCGGGTTCCGCACCCGGTCGGCCGCCCGGACGTCGGGAATGGCGGGACGCACGGGAGGCACGAAGGCCCAGTGTTCGGCGTATTCGGCCCCCTCTTCGACCCAGCGGCGCAGGGTGTCGATTTCGGCGGGCGCAAGCGTCTTGTGCGACTCCGGCGGGGGCATCCGCTCGTCGTCGTCGGTGGAGAGGATCCGCCGCACGAACTCGCTCTGGTCGGGCTCACCGGGCACGATGGCCCCGGAACCCGCCTCCCCGACCGCAGCGGCCCGGGAATCGAGACGCAGGTCGCCCTTGGCGTCCTTGACGTCCGGACCGTGACAGGCGAAACACTTCTCCGCCAACAACGGCCGCACGTCGCGGTCGAAGACGACGGCATCGGCCGCCTCCAGGCTGGCGGCCGAGCAGGCCAGCGCCACGAGCGCGAAGGTGGGGGAGCATCGACTGGGCATGCGTCGATCCTGGCGATGCCGGCGGGCCGCGAAAGCCGCGGGTCCTCCGCAAAATTCCATCGTAGGCAGGCCCGAGGCCTGCAACAAGTTCGGGGTCGCCTGCGGTCGTGAAACCGCTCAGCCCGTGGCCGATCGCAGCCAGAGGCCCGCCGCCAGGAAGGAGATGCCGCTCGAGAGCAGGTTGAGGCCCACCAGCACTCCCAGATAAACGCCGGACTGGTCGGGCGAGCAGGTCACAAGCATGCCGCCCACCACCGCGGTCACGACCCCGTCGACGAGGAGCCAGCCCCAGGGGTAGTCACGCGGCACGGAGAAGGCGGCGGCCAACTTCGCGGCGGCCTCGAAGAGGATCACGATCCCCAGGAACACGGCGATCGCCTCGGTGCCGATCTTCGGCAGCGCCAGCATCACGGTTCCCGACACGACCGACAGCGCGCCGCAGAGCAGCGTCAGCCAGAATCCCCGCCATGTGAAGGTGCCCGCCGCCATGACGAGCTGGGACACGCCGGCGAGGAGCAGTGATGCAGCGATCAGGGTCTCGACGATCGTGGCGGCGGTCCAGGGCGATGCGATCGCCAGGGCCCCGAGCCCGGCCAGCACGGCGCCCAGCCCGAGACACCATTTCTTGAGGGCGGCGATCGGATCGGCGAGGCCAGGGTGGTCGTGGCTCGTGCTCATGGGATGGGCTCCTGGGAGAGGACGGTGTGAGGCGGTCCGCAATGTTACCGACCTCGCCGACCGTGCGCCTGGATGGGCCCTACGGCTCGGGGACGGGGCCCGGGCTCTGCAGGTAGGCCACGAGATCGACCACCTCCGCGTCCTCGAGCATTGCCAGCAGGCCATCTGGCATCAGTGAATTCGCACTCACCTCCCGGGAGGCGACCTCGGCGAGCGGAATCACGATCGGCTCCGGCTGATTGGCGACCCGGAGCCGCAGATGCTCGCCATCCTCGCCGGCCGGGATGCCGGAGTGGATCCGCCCGTCGTCGAGGAGCACGACGTGCATGCGGTAGGCGTCCTGGATCACGTCGCTGGGCGTGACGATGTTGGAGAGCAGGTAGTCAAGGCTGCCCCGGTTCGCGCCGGTGATGTCGGGACCGACGGCCCCGCCTTCGCCGTGCAGGACGTGGCAGGATCCGCAGACGCGCCGGTAGATCTCCCGGCCGTGAGCCCGGTCCGCACCGCGCAGGACCGACTCCGTCAGCAGCCCCCGATACGTGGCATAGGCCGCCTCCTTGTCGGCCGGCAACAGGTCGATGGGCCCCCACACGTCCACCACGCCGTTGCCCACCACGCGGCGCAGCTGCCGCGCCACGTGCGGAGGCACGTCGCGCCGCGGCACGTCGCCGCGCCGGACCGCCTCGAGCAGCGCCCGGCCGTGCCCGGCCCGGGCCGCCAGCGCATCGATCGCCTCGGCCCGCTCCTCGGCCGTGAACCCCGCATACCGCTCGATGAGCGCGGCGGCGAGCGCGGGATCGTCGTAGGCGGCGACGGCGCGGATCGCCGCACGCCTGAGCGGGGCCTCGTCGAGGAGCGGCACGATCCGCGGCACCACCTCCGCCACCCTGCGGCCGGCAAGCCCCTCGAGGGCCGCCCTCCGCTCATCCGCGGTCGCCGCCGGACGTGCCAGCGTCTCGAGCGCGGAACTCGTGGCCGTCGCCGCGAACCGCAGCGTGAGCTGGGCCGCCAGCGCGGCCGCTTCGCCACCCGCCGACTCGAACCTCCGCGCCACGCGTTCCCACTGCGGCGGCGGCTTCACGTCGGTGCGGCCACCGATCGCATCGCGCAGGCCGAGGAGCAGGGCCTCGCCGGCACTGGTGTCGACCTCGCCGAGGGCGACCATGAGCGGATCGAAGAGGCCCGCGGCGGCCAGCCGCCGTGCCACGTGCCGGCTGACGAGCGGCTGCCGCGCGGAGACGGCGAGCGCCGCGGCGCGGGCCGGATCACCGACGACGAGCGGCTCGAGACCGAACCAGATCATGCGGGGAATGTTGTGGTCGTCACGATCCTCGGCGCAGCGCGATAGCGCCTCGAGGATCGGCCAGGCCGCCGCCGTCCCCACCCGCTGCGCTGCCGAGGCCAGGTAGAGCCGCACCACGGGCGATGGATCAGCGGAGGCCAGGGCGGCGAACTCGGCCGTCACGCCCGGCGGCGGGGCGCGGTCCTCGCAAAGCAATTGGATGGCCCAGCCGCGGACGTATTCCTCGCCGTCGGCCAGCGCCTCCTGGAGGGCCTCGGGCTGGAGCGTCCCCGTCACGTGCAGGGCCCACATGGCCCGCAGCCGCAGGTCGACCGGCTGCCCGGCACGGAAGCAGTCGCGCAGGCCGGCCAGGGCGGCCGGATCGAGCGGCCGCGACAGGGCGCGATACTGGAGGATGGTGCGGGCCCGCGTGGCATGCCAGACGCTGGGGGCCCGCTGCAGCCCCACGAGCGCCTCGTCGTCGAGGCTTTCGAGGTCGGCGTTCCGATGGGGAAACGCGGCAGCCTGCGAGTTCGTGGCGGCGATGCGGAACACGCGGCCGGTCTCCTTGTGGAGCACGCGCGTGCCGCAGATGTCGGCATCGTGCCAGTCGAGCACGTACACGTCTCCCTCTGGACCCACCTCCATGCTGAACCCCACCCATTTGTCGTCGTGGGCCTGGAGGACCTCGTCGCCATGACGACCCACGAAGCCGCTGCCACGGCGTTCGAGCACGTCGGTGAGCACGGCGTGCTCATGGATGTTGGCCATGAAGATCCGGCCCCGATAGCGCTGCGGAAAGGCGTCGGACTGGTAAATGCGGGCACCGCCGTGGGCCGACTTGTGGGCGTGATCGGTAATCGTGCGTAGGTCGGCGTAGACGTGGGGGTTGAAGTGGCTGCCGCCCTGGCGGTGATAGATGCCGCCGGGCACCACGTGCCAGAGGTGCGGGATCACGCAGGCGGTGAGGAACAGCTGCCCCCTGGCGTCGTAGTCGATGCCCCAGGGGTTGCTGAAGCCGTGGGCCACGACCTCGAACCGATCCTTGGTGGGATGGTAGCGCCAGACGCCGCCGTTGATCTCCACCGTGGGGCCGTCGAAGTCATGGTGCTCGGGAAAGGCCTCGCCGTGGCGCAGCAGCCGGCCCTTGCCGGCGGGCCGGCCCACGGTGGAGGGCGTGGCGAATCCCTGCAGGCCGTAGAGCCAGCCGTCGGGGCCCCAGATCAGGCTGTTGAGCGTCTCGTGCCGGTCGCGGATACCCCAGCCGGTGAGCCGCACCTCGATGGCATCCATGTCGGCCCGGTCGTCGCCGTCGCGATCGGGCACGAACAGCAGGTTGGGCGGCGCGCCGAGCCAGAGGCCGCCGAAACCCACGGCGATGGCGGCCGGGAAGGGGATGCCCTCCAGGAACACCGTGCGCGTGTCGGCGTCGCCGTCGCGGTCGGTGTCCTCGAGGATCAGGATGCGGCTCGTGCCGGCACCCGAAAAACCTCCGCCACGCGACTCGTAGTCGCGGTTCTCCGCGATCCACATCCGTCCCTTGGCATCGAAGCAGAAGGCCATGGGCTGGCCGATCATCGGCTCGGCCGCGTAGACGTTGGCCCGAAGCCCCTCGGCGACCGTCATCCTCTCCACGGCCCGCTGCGGCGAGAGGTCGGCGGCGGCCGCATCCTCGGGCCCCGCTGCGCGGACCGAGCCATCCGCTGGGACGAGTGCGAGCAGGATCGCGAGCAGAGGAATGGACGCACGGCTCATGCGCTGAATCCCGGCGAACCCGACATACGGTCGGACGATGGGCACGCCGCAGCGCCGCCCACTCAACGGGAGGACGGCTCGCGTGCCTGGGAATTGTAGACCGGGTTCAGCCCCACCTCCCAGCGACGCGACTCCAGGTCGGCCCCGATGTCACGAAACTGCCGGTACAGGAGCCGGCGCAACTCCTCGGTCCGCCGCGGCTCGGCCGCGCACAGGTTCCGGGTCTCCCCCGGGTCGGCCGTCAGGTCGAAGAGCTCGCGGCCCCCCGTCTCCATCGTGCACACGAGCTTCCAGCCGTCGGGCGTGACGACGCAGCGCTTGAACGTGTATTCCCGATAGTCGGTCTCGGCGAAGGCATGGCGACGCGGCGGAACGCCCCGCATCGCCGGCACGAGGCTGGCGCCCCGCATCTGGCGGCGCACCCGCTCCGGCACGTCGATCTCCAGCAGGTCGAGGACGGTCGGCATCAGGTCGATGCTGCTGACGCGGTCGTCGACCGTGCGGCCCAGCGTGCGCCCGGGCAGCTTCACGATCAGCGGCACCCGCAGCAGCTCGTCGTAGAGCGTGAAGCCGTGATCGAAGCGCCGGTGCTCGTAGAGCTCGGTGCCGTGGTCGGACGTGATCACGAACACCGTCTTCTCGCCGAGACCGAGGCGGTCGAACTCCCGGAGAAACTCCGCGAAGCGGGCGTCGGCGCGGTTCACCTTCTCGTCGTACACGGCCCGCCAGAAGCGCACGTCGGCATCCCGCAGCGTGACGTGGCCCCTGTCGAGCCCCTCCTCCCGCAGCGCCTCCTGTTCGAGCGCCGAGCCCGTGAACCGCCTGTCGTAGTCGGGATCCACGAAACGGTAGTCGTAGCCGGCGGTCGGCGTGCTCTGGCCGTGCACGTCGTAGCCGTGGAGGAAGAGGAAGAAGCGGCGTTCCCGGTTGGCCCGCAGCCAGACGAGTGCCTCGGGCACGCTCCGCTCCAGCGTCCCGAATCGGTCCCTCTCGTGGAAGTAGACGTCGAAGCCCTGCTCGTAGCCGAAGCCGCCGCTCACTCCCGCGTTGCCGGTGAAGGCGCCCGTGGCGTAGCCGGCACCGCGCAGGACGTCGGCCAGCGTCAGCAGATCCGGGGCCAGGTCCTTGAGGTTGGCGAGCCTGCGCTGCGCCGGTCCGTAGACCGCGAACTTGTTCGTCATCCGATGCTCGGAGGGATAGACGCCGGTGAACCAGGTCATCGACGATGGCACGGTCCACGAGGCCACCGCGCGGGCCTGCGTGAAGGTCACGCCGGCCCGCGCCAGCGCGTCGAGTGTGGGCGTCACCGGGCGCGGATTGCCCAGGCAGCCGACGTGCGCCGCTTGCAAAGCGTCGAAACTCACGAACACGAGGTTATGGTCCTTGCAGGAGAAGCCGCGGCGGTCGGCGACTTCCCCGTCCATCCCGCGGACCGCGGCCGAGGATGCAGCCAGCAGGGCGAGGAAAAGCGGCACGGCACGCCCCGCCGCGCTGGCCGGACGACGCGGCATTGCTCGTGAGGCATCGGTGATGTCGGCTGCCATGACGGCCTCGCCCGCGGACGCCGCGGGAGTCACTGCGGCGTGCGGGCCACGCGGAATCCCGTGTCGTAGGAGCGTTCGCCGGGAACGTGCATGAAGAGGTTGGCCGCGCGGCAACTCCGTTCGTTGAACAGCCACGAGCCGCCGCGGAGCACCCTGTGGTCGCCGCGCGGAGGACCAGCCGGGTCGGAGCCGCCCTCGGGCCGCTCCGCATACCGATCCCAGCACCACTCGGCCACGTTGCCGTGCATCTCGTGCAGCCCCCAGGCGTTGGCTGGGTAGGAACCGACGACGGCGGTGCGGCCCACCTCCCGCCAGCCCGGCGAGAGCCCGTAGGCGCCCGCGTCGGCCGACGGCTTGCAGTTCGCGTCCTTGCCGGTGGTTCTGGCGCCGTAGTGAAAGGCCGTGACGGTGCCCGCCCGGCAGGCATACTCCCACTCGGCCTCGGTCGGCAGCCGATACCCGGCGCCGCCCGTGATGAAGACGTCGGCCCTCTCCACGCCGCCGTCCGCGCGACGCTTCACGTCGTCGAGCCGGTAATACGCTGGCAGGCCGTCCTTGGCGCCGAGCAGGTTGCAGAACTCGACGGCGTCGAACCAGGAGACGTTCTCCACGGGCAGGCGGCTCGTGTCCCGGCCCTCGACCCGCGTGCCCCCCTCCGCCTCGGCCGCGAACGAACTGGGATTGCGGCCCGTGATCGCCAGGTAGTCGCCTTGCGTCACCTCGCGGGTGCCCAGATAGAAGGGTCGCGTGATGCGGACGCGATGCGGCGCCTCGTCGGGGCGGCGGCCGGGTTCCGCCGGAGGTGAGCCCATCTGAAACTCTCCGGCCGGCACGAGGGCGAGCACCATGCCGGTGGTCGTGCTCGTGAGCGTGGCGGGCGGCTCGGGATCGGCGGCCCGGCCGGCTGCGACACTCGTCGCCAGCAGCAGGAGTGACAGCCACACCGATTGGGATCGAACGTGCATCGCACCATCCGCCCGAGGGCGGCTCCGCGGGACACGGCGTGCCGCGCTAGGGTGTCGGGATTCGATTCAGCGTGTACCAGCCGGTGTCGTGCAGCAGCGGCAACCCGGCGGCACTGCGCACGCCTGCGGCCTGCACCTCGTGGATCATGCATTCCCGGAGGTTGCCCACCGTGAGCCTCACCCGCCTGCCGTCGGCGGATACCTCTGCACGCTCCACCGGGCAGGCGGCCTCGTCGACGACGGGGCTGCCGTAACTCGACTGGTAGATGTACGTGAACCCCTTGGCCGCGTAGCTCGCCGGCGTCGCGGCCGCGGCCGCATCGACCGGCTCGGTGAACTCCAGCTCGAAGCCGCCCGGCACGGCGCGCATGGCCAGGATTTCGAAGGGCGTCTTGCCCGTCCACGACAGCCTCTCGAGCGCGAAGTCGCCACCGCCCCGTGATCCCCAGCCACGATTCGTGCCGCCCACGTAGAGCGAGCCGTCGGGAGCGAATTGCAGCCCCAGCGACCCGCTCTTGAAGCCCTCACGAAACCGGAAGCAGGCGCCCTGCATGACGCCGTCGACCGTCTCCAGGAAGCAGCGCATGACGGTGGAATGGGTCTGATCCGTGACGAACACCTGGCCCGTGAAGGGGCCGAACGCGCCCTGCGTCTGGTCGCAGGCGATGCCGGCCGCGCTCTGGCCCATCACGCCGTAGGGAAACACGATCACCGAGGGCACCAACTGCGCGATGCGGCGCACCTCCTCGGCCCAGCGGCCGCCGCTCTTCGGCTCCGCCGGCTTCGGCCCCATCGCGGGCGCGAGGTCATACCACTTGAAGCCGCCGGGATGCCCGACGAATCCGCCGGGCACGAGGTGCTTGAGGGCACAGGAGCCGTTCCAGGGCCCCTGGTTGTCGGTGTAGAGCACGTTGCCGGCGGCGTCGAAGCCGATTCCGCCGGGGCTGCGCACGCCCGAGGTGGTGGGGATCGTGCGGCCGTCGGGCGTGATCCGCACCGCCCAGCCGCGAAACGGGGTCACGCTGTCGGAACTCCCCGTCAGGCAGAGCACGACCCAGATGTCGCCCTGGCGGTCGAACTTCGACCCGAAGGCGTATTCGTGGTAGTCCCCCGACACGCCCCAGCCATCGGCGACCGTCTCGAAGTCGTCGGCGACGCCGTCGCCGCTGGTGTCGCGCAGCCTGCTCACCTCCGGCCGCTGTGTGACGTACAGCCAGCCGTCCTTCCAGGCCAGCCCCAGCACCTCGTGCAGGCCGTGCGCGAATCGCGTCCAGCGCGGCTCGGGCCCCGCCGGGTCGGAGACGATCCAAATCTCCCCGCGGCGGCTCGCCACCGCCAAACGCCCGTCGGGAATCCACTCCAGTGCCCCGACCTCGAGGTGGGCCCGCGCGGGAATCTCGAGCGTCTGAATTCGATAGAAGTCGGCCTCGGTCGGTCGGGCGACAGGTTCAGCGGCCGTGGCACTCCGCCCCGACGCGGCCCAGAGCGTCAGGCAGATCAGCGTCGCACAGACCCACGATGGCCTCGTCACCATGCCAACTCCTCCACGATTGTCACCGCACCCTCTGCGGGCC
>Ga0129333_10007821_pt1 | contig 10084 bp, 6 predicted proteins | sample CPB6_08_DNA_FD_94474 | JGI IMG/M metagenome (GOLD analysis project Ga0129333, IMG submission 94474) | Freshwater to marine salinity gradient microbial communities from Chesapeake Bay, USA - CPBay_Sum_0.6_0.8_DNA | ecosystem: Environmental > Aquatic > Marine > Coastal | place: USA: Chesapeake Bay...
CTCAAGGCAGGTTTGCAAGCGGCTGAGCGACAGGCCAAATCAACTGGTCAAAACATTGAACAGGCGTTTACAAAGTCAGGCAAGCCGTTGCAAACGGCTGCAAACGGATTGCAGTTTTACATCGACGCCCAAGGTAGGGCTAGAGAGGCGTCGGGCAAGTTTCTTTCACTGGCTCAGCAACAAGCTGCTGGCCTAGATAAGCTTGGTGGGTCTGCAAAAGGTGCATCTGAATCCTTTGGTGGTCTCTCGTCATCACTCGGTTTTTTGGCTGGCTCTATAACGGCAGGCGCTGTTCTAGCATTTGCTCAAAACGTCTCACAAGTTGGCACTGCGGCTGAATCTGCAAGAGTTCGATTGACAGCTCTCGCGGGCAGGTTTGATGAAACAGCTCAAGTGCAAAACCTGGTTGCAGCTTCTGCACGCACTCTTAACCTTTCAACGACTGAGGCTTCAAATGGTTTCGCGCAACTTTTCGGAGCCCTTCGCCCTGCAGGCGTTTCGCTTGACCAGATAAATACAATCTTCGTTGGTCTAACTGCGACTGCAAAAAACTTTGGTATTGGTGGCGAGGCTGTCAGCAGTGTTTTGGTGCAGCTCACGCAAGGTTTAGCATCAGGTCGACTTCAGGGCGATGAACTTCGATCTGTTTTAGAGCAGTTACCTCCACTGTCACAAGCCCTTGCCGCCCAGCTCGGTACAACCGTTGGCAATCTCAAGAAGTTTGGTGAGGAAGGGAAGATTACTAGCGATGTCATTATCAAAGCTCTTGAAACTCTCAAAACAACCGAGCTGGGCAATATAGACGCGGCTTTAAACTCTACTGCTGAACGACTCAAATCCGCTCAGGTTTCTTTTGAAGAGTTCAAAGTTGGCCTTGCGACAACTTTTGGCGATCTTGGAAACTCTTTGATTGTTGGGTTTAAAAGTTTCTTTGATTTCATAAACAGACTGGACCTGTCGGAGGGCGAGCGGCAAGTGCAGCAACTAGAGCAGCAAATCTCGGACACCCAAGACTTGATTGCACAAAGTAAAGCCTACAACCTTGATACCACCGATGCGGAATCTCGCCTTGGCGACCTTGAGAAGCGATTAAACAACATTAAAAGTAGGCCTGATATTGCAACACCGGAGAATCAAAAGAACTTCGATCAGCGACAGCAGCTTTTTCAGCAAATTAACTCGCAGGAGCAGGATCCTTTCGGCTTCGGTGCATCTGGCCTTCGTTTGGGACCTACGGATTTTTCCGGCAGAGCCCTCCTCGCAGGCTTTGAGCAATCAATTCAACAGTCAAAGTCTAAGTTTGGTGAGCTAAATGCGCAGATAGCAACATTGCAGCAAGAAAAGATAGACCTACCGATTGATGCAACTCTTGATCGCCAAAGAATTGATGAACAGCTTTCAAAGCTGCGCGACCAGTTGGCAGCTGACAAAGAGTCTTTTAGGATTGAGTTGCAGATCAAAGCTTCTGAGCAGTCGCTAGCGGATGTTCGGAAGCAACTAGCAGCTGATCCCGCCAATGTAAATCTGGCAACGGAACGCGATCAACTGGTTTTGCAGATTGAACAACTTAAAGATAAGCTATCGCAGAGCGGCCAGCAGTTAGTCGCTTCTGGTGTTCAGGTTGGAAACGAAATTGCCAATGGCGCAGAGGAAGCTTCAAAGTCGCTTGCCTCTGCTGCGCAGCGCTTTATTGATGCCGCCAAAGCTTTGCAGTCCACAAATGAAAGCAACTTTAGGTTCTTGACTAAAGCTGCGCAGCAGCAAACCATCGATAACGCCAAGCTTGATATTCAAAGAGGCGTCAACTCTGGATACATTGACCCTAAGTTTCTCAATGCAAGAAGGCCTGATGATGTCTTTGCTGCGGCCAGTGCTTCTCGGTCGCAAGTTGATGCGTTGCAGAGTTTTAATCAGGCTGCAGCTGACTACAGCAACGCTATAACCCAGTCCAATCAGACTCTTAGTTCAGTCAGTAATCAGCTGCCTGAGGTGGCCAACAAAATCGTTGCCTTGCAAGGCAGCCTAGAAGGATTGGCCCAGAAGGAATGGAGCGTGAACGTCAACGTCACCGGCGATAGCGCGGCCAACGTGAGGGTGGATTGATGACCGTCTCTATCGGCGCTTTCACCACCAATAAGCTTCTTGCGCAGCCCTATGGCTACGAAGAGGCGCAGACCCGTGATGGCTTGACCGCCCGCAAGTGGCGCATCAGCGGTCTGCTCACCAGCACTGAGTGGCAATCGCTGATCAGTGTTTACAACACTTGGCGTGATGCCCGGATCCAAGACGCTGACAGCGTGGCGGCCAACAGCGTTGGCACCACCGTCAGCCTCACGGCCAATGCCAACGGTCTTACTTGGAGCGGTATCGGCTGCTGGTTCACCAGTGCGCCCAGCGGCGAACAAGCAGGCCCCTACATCTCAGCCAGTGTTGAACTGGTGGATGCAGCACAAGCGCTGCAGGTAGCACTACGCAGCAGGGAAAAGGCGTACAGCGCTGAGGACCGCCCCAATCTCGGCACCTACACCTTGGGCACCACGGCAGTAACGCTGCTGCGCCCGCCTGAGACATGGACCGATGCACCGGCAGTAGCCCGCGCTGTCAGCGGCGTCAGCTACATCACCGGTCCTCTTGGGGCCACCCGCGTGCGCGTCATTGAGGGCCTTACCAACGCCAGTGGCTGGACCGCTATCCAGAGCTGGTACGAGGCCACGGTCTCCTCGCTTCCTGACAGTGGCGACTGGTTTCCAACAACGCCGCCGTCCGCCTCTGCCGTCAATCGCGTGATTAGCGGCCTCAAGGTCATCGAATACACCGTCTCGCTCACCCTGGCCCAGCTCCTCTGATGGCAATCGACGTTCGCGCCAAGGTCTTCTGCAATCTTGGCCCTGTAATCAGCGGGAACCTCAGCGATGAGCAACTGAGTGTCGGCCAGGGCCTAATCCGCTGCCGTGGGCAGATCATCCTCAAGGGGCTATTCACGCCCTCGGTGGGTTCAGTGGTGACCTTGGGCTACGAACAGGACGGTGTTGTCGCGCGTATCCCCCGCGTGATGCGTGTGCTGGGCAGCTTTGCGGATCCGTTCCGCAACACCACCACCGTGTCATTGGGCGACAAGCTGGTGTTGCTGTATGACAAAAACAGCGCGTACAAAGAGAACGCACCAAAGCCCCCAGAGCAGGAGTTTCCAGACGACGCGGAACCCGGTGACCCTGTCAATATTCCTCAGCCGTTTCCAGATAATCAGCCTGTTAATACACCGGAGCCACTTCCAATACCTCCGCCACTTAATAGGTATGTCTGGAATGGTGTGTGCTGGCGTGAGGAGGAGCTACCAGAAGAACCCGACGCCGAAGGATCGAAGAAAAGCGAACTGCAGAAGCGTTTCCCCAATTTCCTTTCGTTTGACTTTGGTTCTGAGTTCAGCTCTCGGACTGTGCTGGTTTCGGAGGAATATGGCCGTGTACCACTGCGCGATTTCCTCGAAGTTAAGCCAACGATCAGCGCCTCGTTCATTGCATTTAAGTGTCTCGCTGGACTGGGCCTATCCAGCCGAGGGCTAAACCTGTCTAACCAGTATGAAACGGCTGAGTTTGACCTGACAGAAGGATATGTATCTGTACTCGATAAGCTGCTTGCCTCGGAGAGCAAGGTTGGTTACTTAGACGAAACCGAAACCCTTGTCGTATCTCCGGTCATTGCACCCACCGGCACTGGTCCGGTCATCACAGAGGATGACATCATTGATTTTGGCCAACTAAACATTGGCACCCCACCCAGTCAGCGCGTCATTGTACTTACCACGCTTGATAAGAATAGAGATCAAAAGCCTATCCCGCCAAATGTCGCACCCGTAGCAAACGACTACCGCCTGCCCACTCGTTACCGCAACGATCAGAACTTTACGGTCAGCGGTACACAGCTCGCATTTAAGGGGTTTGACCCCGACTACTTGGCACAGCGTGCTGTCGCATCGAGTCGCAGCCTAAGTGTCGCTTCCATATCTTCTGGCACCGGCTGCAGTGTGTTTGCCACCGGAATCGACAACGCTTTTATCACTGTCGTACCAGACGGCGAGTTTACTGGAGCCGGTAGCTTTAGCTTTACCCTCACCGACGGTCAGAGCACAAGCAATAGCGCCACTTGTTACTTTGAGCTTTATGCACCTGACACCACCCAAGACTTAGATCTTGACTTTAACAATCCGGTTAGAGAGTCACTGGAATGGCGCATACAACAAGCAGAAGAGGAAATTGCAGAAGCTCAAACGCCACCAAATGACACGCAGGATACCGCCCAAGGCGCTGTAACAGAGGAGCAGAAGCAACAGGCCGACAAGCAACGCGAACAGAACAAGAAGGACTGGGAGTTTGAGGAGTCGCAGGGCGCTGACAAGCTTGTTCTGATCGCTTATGAAGCCGAAGACGAAGCTGGTAACACCTCCACAGCGTATTTTGAACGCTTCTATCGCCCCTACACAAACAGCTTCACGCAATACGACGAATATGACCGCGTGGCGCAGCGTGCTACTCGCTCCGACCGCGCATTATCGGAAGTCTGCGGATCACTAGCCAAAAGCTTGCTCGAATTTGAAGGCAGCTTCAGCGATCCCATCATTTCTAATTACACGATAGAGCGTTTCGGCTATTACACCTCTTGGGACAGGGACAGCGAATTCTCAGAAGAGCAGACTGAGTACGGCAAAGCATACGAAGAGGATAAAGAGAGAGAAAGAGCAGCCTGGGAAGAGGCCAACAGGAAGAACAAAGAGGCACAAAAGTCACTGCCCGTGACGTGCCCACTCGACTTCAATCCTCCAGAAAACCCTGCTGATGGAGAGGAGTACACCTACAACTCCATGCGCTTTGTCTATGAGGCAGCCGCTAATGGACGTGGCCGCTGGACGCAGTTGGAGGTTGAGTTCATCCCGCGTCAGAGCAGCTTTCCGTCAGCTATTTACACCAGTGACCTTCAAGCCACTGTTGTCCGAAAAACCAGCGTTCTCTACAGCTGGATGGTCTGGCAAGAGACCAACACCTACGGCACTGTCGCTGAGGTTCAAGGGGGTATCAACGTGCCTTTTGACGAAGACTTCTATATTTATCCCAACACACGGCAGATCAAAACGGACTCAACTTATGTTGAGTACGACGTTGACTACGCCGCTGGCAAAACAAAAACAACAACGCGCCGCTGGACAATCGCGGCAAACACGGCGCAGGGTCAGCAACTGATCGCGGAACTTGGCGACTACTTCAAGACGCTGACAGACATTGAAGAAAAGAAGGTGCTTTACATTAAAATCCTTGAGATTGCAACAACTCTGGTCTATCAAGGAGCTGAGGTTGCAATCCGCACTGACCGTGAGTACGGAATCCAGCAGCGGCCTAGTGTCTACAGCCGCGAATGGACAGAGCGCTTTGAAAACGAGGCAGCCGATCCATCTGTGTTTGGCGATTACGAAGTTGTTGAGGTTGTCAAAGGCGCAAGGCGTTCGTCAAACGCATCCGCAGAACTTGATCAGTTTTTGCCACCTGACCCCAACACACAACTCACCAGTGAAGAAGGGGCGGCTTTTCCAGTGGATGAGGCATCGCAGGTTCGTTTTCCAGAACTGAAGATCACGATGCCGTACACACCGGCACCGTCACGCGATATTGATCAGGACCAGCAAGCTCAATACGAGGAGAGCAAAGCCCGGCAGCAAGCTCTGGCATATGCCCGTGCATCGAATGCCCTGCTGCGTGGCAACCGATTTGGCGCCTCAATCCAGTTGTCAGCCAAGGTGATGCCGCGAAAGGTGCTGGACTGGCTCTACGTCAAGATTGGCGGTGTCGGCGCTGCATACCGCACTAACGGCACCAGCTGGGTGTTCAACGAAGCGGGATTGATCTGCAACACCGACGCGCTGTTTTGGGGTGGTGTGGGTGGCACTGGTTCTTCCTGGTTCCCGCTAGCGCAGGGAATTAACAGCCTCCCACCGCTGCCTGCCGTGACAACAGCCACCCCCGCACCGTCTAATTCAATCCCGACTCCTCAAGGCTTCAACGCTGCGGATCCAGGCACGATCTGGAGCAGCCTGCCGTATTTGCAGGATGCGGTGTACGCCCAGAGCATCACGCCAGAGACCCTGGTGCCGGCTTATCAGGAGCGGGTCAGCCTGTTGGGCGTAACCCGTTTACAGCTCACTGCAGAGCGAGTGGACTACAGCTTGACGGTGGCACCGAAGGAGGTGGTGCTGCAGACGAGCCTGCCGTTTGAGCCCAAGCGGCTCAGGCTGCTTAAAGGTGAGGTCGCGGTGACAACACTCATCGGCCAGGCAGCTGCGTTGAAGCTCAACAAAGCAATCAAAGCTGACGCCGGCAGCCTTGTGGCCACAGGGTTTGGCGCTGGATCGATCCGCGACTACCGCATCGGCACCAACTTCGGCACCTTCGTTGGTACTGGTCAGAACGCCAACTTTGTCTATCAGCGGGCACCGTTTGCTGTAGACGCTGGCAGCGTGGAGCTGAATGGTCAGGACGCCGGGTTCCGCAAGGGCATCATCTTGGCGGGAGATGCCGGTGCGTTGACTGTTAGCGGTCAAGATGCCGGCAGTCTGCGCAGTTACAGCTTGCCTGCGGATGCTGGCAGTTTTGCTGTTACGGGTCAAGCGGCATCCATTGGCTTCCCGCCCAACGTGGCATTGTTGCTGCATATGGATGGCGCAAATGGTGGCAATACCTTTGCTGATTCCAGCGGCAAGAGTTACACGGTTACTCCCTCGTCGGGAATGACTACGAGCACAAGCATTGTTAAATTTGGCTCGGCGTCCGCTTACGCATCAACAACGAGTCACTATTTGAGCATGACTGGTGCCACTGCGGCAAATATCTTTGGCTTTGGATCTGCTGACTTTACCGTCGAAGCTTGGATTTACCCAACACAAAGTACCACGAGTGCCTCAATCTACGCCTGGGGAATTACAAGCAGTATTGTTCCTTCCAGTTTCTTGGAGGTTAACACAACGAGCGGCGGCTTGTCGTTCTTGTATTCAATAAATGGCTCTAGCTCTACACAACTTAGCGGTGGGGCAGCGGGTTTGTTAACCAATGGATGGCACCATGTTGCCATTGCCCGTGAGGGCAGCACAATGCGCGGTTTTATTGACGGCGTACAGGTTTTTAGTGGCGCGATTTCTGGCACCATTGCCAACCAGTCAGCGCGGAGCGGCTACATAATGACAACAAATGGAGGCTCCAATACTTTCCTTGGATACCTAGATGAGTTTCGGGTTGTCAAGGGAAGCGCTATCTATACAGGTAATTTCGTGCCACCCACTGCAGCGTTCCCGAATCCTTAGTAGCCGGCAAACTAGCTCCAAAGCCCTGCGTTCATGGCTGCGTACCAAAAGCCTCAAGCATTCGTCGAATACTTAGCCGAAGGCGTGTTCAACCTTGCGTCGGACACACTCAAGGTGTTTTTGAGTAACGACACCTTCAGCCCCAGCGCCGACGCGGTAAAGGCCGACATGACTGAGGTGAGCGGGGGCAACGGCTACACCAGTGGCGGAAATGCTGTAACGGTCACCTCTAGCAGCCAAACCAGCGGCACCTACAAGCTGGTGCTTGGAGATCCTGCTACTTGGACCGCTTCGGGCGGATCCATTGGGCCCTTCAAAACCGCTGTCTTGTACAAGGTCGGTGGTACATCCCCTGCCAACCCGATTATTGCGGCTTGGGATTACGGCAGCAGCATCACCTTGGCAGCTGGTGAATCCTTCGCCGTGGACTTTGATCCCACCACCGGCGTGCTGACTCTCGCTTGATATGGCACTCACCACCAGCCTTAGCTCTTGGGAGCGTGCTCGCGTAGCGGCGGCGGCCTATGCAGGGGAAGACGTTCGCGTCTCCCTCGCCAACGTCACTGGTGCCAGCTACACCGTTGAAAATTCCGTCACTGATTGGGACAGCCTCAAGGTCAGCTCTAGCGGCTACACCGACTTCACCGCAACGATTGGCGAGGGTGGGTACGACACCACTCAAGGCCGCTTTGAGCTCGGCACTGGCACCGGACCCGACACCTACATCGACGCGGAGTTCACCGCCACCACCCTGAGCTACACCTACAACCGCGTCTACGTCGTAATCGGCGCGGAAACGTATCTGCACAGCCTTTTGACTGAAAGCCCGTCAGTCACAGTGTCTCCCGGCCAGACCATCACCTATCGCATCCAGCTGGCAGTGGCGTGAGTACCCGCATCAACATTGATGTCAACGGCTTTGTTGCTCTTAAGCAGCAGGCCGATGCGGTGGCGCAGAAGAACCAAGAGAGTGCTGTAACTCGGCAGGAGGAGGCGAGGCTAACCAACACGCAACGCCTGGAAAGCAAACGCGAAAAGTTTGGGCAGCTTCGTGATCGGTTCCGCGCGGCCCGCAAGGACAACGCAAGCACAGACGAGCCCAGGACTGCCAGTAGCGCTCAAGCCAAGCAGCCGACTACGAGCACGGGGCAGAAACGCAATGATGTACCCACCAACGAATTAACACGCGAACTTTCTGCCTTTCGCAGAGGCGACGAGCTGGTGCCCTTTGCCGTCAGCTGGCGTGGCAATCTCACAGCCGCACCACAAACTGTGTGGGAGGGCATCTTGTTCCCCGAAGCCGGTACAACTCAGACATCAAGGATCACCTACACAGGCGGCGACCAAGTGCAACCTCAGCAATTTGAGATTGCATCAAGCAACGATATTGCACAGGTTGATCAAATAACGCGATACAGCGAGTGGACGAGCGTCCCGCGTCTGTGCTTAAACGGGGTCTGTGGTCCCTCGTTCTGGGTCTACGAAGGTTGGTGGGCTGAAAGCATTACAGGCGCTTTCATCAGCGGTGTTCCTGACGCGTCGATCAGCAACCCCGTAGTACTCACCACCGAGTTCAACCCAGCCCCTAGTAGCGTCACTCCGACCGGTCCAATTAACCACAGCACAACTGGTGAGTATCTGGCCGTTAAGCCAGATGGCACCATGTTTTTGGTCGTGCGCCTGCCATGGCAGCCAGTTGAAATTACAACTACTGAGCTAAGCCGCGAGGTATATGCTGCCAACCCAGCGACAACTGAGCCCTTTGACGCATTAGGCCAGCAGCAAAAGAATCTCAACGGTGGGTATAACGGCAACCCAGTTCGCAGTCCCTTTCCCAGTGTTCCTCTCTACAAGATTGGAACAACGCAACCTGTGATGTTCATCCGGGCCAAGGGCGGAGCCATGGAAACCAAAATCGCTGGATACGATACCAGCCAATCCTTTGCCACCTTCTACGAGGCCAATGCCTACAGCGATGACCCCGGCAAAGAATTGCGCAGCAGCTATGCGGGCGAGGTGCGGATCAGAGGCAACAAGGCGCACTTGTTACGCATGAAGTGGTCTGAAGTGATTGATGGAGAAACTTACGTGTACTACGAAAATTTCCCCCAGCCCACGCTGTCCCAGTTCATTACGGGCACTGGGGCCTTGGCACGGCTTCGCAGCGATGTCAGCTTTGAAGACCATATCTACACATTGCAGCCCTACAACACAGATGCAGAACTTGCTGCGCAGCTCGCTGCGATCACAACGCCAGCGGGTGTGCAGGAGAATCCGCCCTATAGAGCGGTGCCGATCAACGTGTCTAAAGCGTTTGTTGCTGCCGCATCGCGCCAGCTCAGCACTGCTGGACCTGACGTGTTGACTCCACTGACGTTCTTTGCAGCCATGCCATGAACAACGACAATGCCGCCCTGCTTGAAGCCCTGCGCAAACAGACGAATGCGGTTGTGCAGCTCAACCGTGAAGCAGCAAAGAAGCGCGAAGCAGCGAAGAGGCTGATGCAGAAGTGGTCAGCTAGCTAACTTACTTATACGGCTACGGATCTTCATGCCCACGCTCCCTTTTGTCCAGGCGCCCGAGGCACCGACAACACGCAGGCTGGGCACACCGGCCAGTGGCATTTTGGAGATGCCGGTGCTCGGTGGTCTGACCGTTGGTGAGTCGGCGGTGATTTCGGAGCTGCTGGCCAATGAGCAGAGCAGCTTTGTCAAAGGCGCTCAAATCGCCGACGCGATTGCC
>Ga0129333_10007822_pt1 | contig 10084 bp, 10 predicted proteins | sample CPB6_08_DNA_FD_94474 | JGI IMG/M metagenome (GOLD analysis project Ga0129333, IMG submission 94474) | Freshwater to marine salinity gradient microbial communities from Chesapeake Bay, USA - CPBay_Sum_0.6_0.8_DNA | ecosystem: Environmental > Aquatic > Marine > Coastal | place: USA: Chesapeake...
AAAAGAATCGCCTATTATAAATAATATAAAATGTTCAAACAATTTTTTACATCATTATTCATCAGACGCGCTCCTGTCTTTTTGGGCCGTTGGAAACTGAAATACGAAGAGCAACAAATAAACAAGTGTGTTTTATGGGCCAATGAGGACAACTGTGGTTGTTGCCAAATAGAACCGCCTATTACTGATGAAGATGTTAGCGATGATTTCTATTTACCGTACATAATATAATAATATTTCTATTTGCCGTAAATCAAATAGAACTATAATTATATCGTATATGCTAATTTAAGAAGCTTATTGGGAGTTTTCGAGTCCGGCAGTTTAAGAAGTTTATCAATTTCAGAATTTCTCCAACTTAGATAATCATATTTTCCTCTGACCGGTAAATATTGTAATTTATGGTATTTCCATCCAACTTCTTCTAATTTATTGATAAACTCCGACTTTACTCCGGAGGCGATAATATCATCTTTCGACATATAAGCGTATTTTATTTTAGGTTTCTTGTATTTTTTGAGCCAATTTTCGAATACTTTCATTGCGAGGCGCATATCGCTTGTTTGGTGTGGATGATATTTCGCGCGGTTTTTCATAGTGTTTATTACGCTGAATTGATAGGCTGGACTCCGGAAGCGGATGAGTTGGATTGTTTTGTGGGCGGTTTTTTCATCTTTGAAGCCAGTTCCTTTCATTGTCCGGTTTGGATGGCGGTCTGAGTAGAGTTCCATTACGTGTTTATAAAATAATATGATTTTATTATTTTGTAAAAATCAAAAATAATTATTCAATAAAATATGATTTTCTCATTATTTACGAAGAAGAAAAAGAACACCGATTACAATGAGATGGATGCCTTCGTTGAAAAAGAGTATTTCGATGATATAAAGGAGACTACTGTCGTCTCGGATGAAGAAGAACCTAAACAAGAAAACAAAGAAGATGTCGTAAAGAAAGCCAGAGATTTATTGAAAGAAGCGATAAAAATTTTTACGTGATAATAATATGGAGAATATTATTTATAGAGTCCGAGGACAGATGACAATCATATTCAAATGTTTTAATTTAGTAGATGATTGCGTCCTCTACTTATACATATAAATATCTTTGATATTTATATCTAGATTTTTTATTTACAAAGTAAATAAAAAATGTACAATCAAACGCTCAAACAAGGTCTTAAAGTTGTAATGACCACAAAATCAGTTGAAGTCTTTAATATTAGTTCCGGTGAAAAATACGAGGACAAAAATAATAAGAGTGGTCTCGTTCAATTACACGGCGCATTCTATTGGATTAGTCTCGACGCCCAGAACCAAAAATTATCTTTGGGAGTAGGTGAGCCTCGTTTGGAGACGATGATATATCAATACAATTTCCAGAAAGAGGACAAGCCATTCTTAGAAAATCTTATTTATTTACATAAAGATAAGGATTCCGTAAAAATACTAAAAATGCTAGTTGACCCAATAACAGACAAAATCCCATTGAGCGTTAAAAACACAGATGACCTAACAATCCTCGACATCGCCAAACAAAAATACATGCCCAAGTCCAATTTATCCGTCATTTCCCAAAAGTTGTACATATAAATATCGAAGATATTTATATCTAGATGTTTTATTTACAACGTAAATAAAACATGTACGATTGTATATCCGGTAAGAAGTTCGTCCTCAATGATAAAGACTTCCCAGAATTTTCCGATGCGATTGAGTATAGTATTGCGACAAAAGGCCTCTGGTGTAATACTACTCTAGTAAATAAAAGTAAGGAGTTCAATAAAGATAAGCCCAATCTTTTGGAAACATATCTCCGTATTACTCTCGGGCGGAATAATGGAGAATCGCCCGGAATACCGTATGTTATGGAAATTTGGCCTCCATCGCATTATTCACCTATCCACAACCACGCAAATGCGAACGCCATCATTCGCGTTTTACACGGCGCCATCCATGTCAAGCTATTCGCCTTTTTATGCGAGGAAAAAGACGGAATTAAGCCATTCGCTGAGGCCGACTTCAAGAAGGACGATATTACTTGGATAAGTCCCACGCTCAACCAGACGCATCAACTCGTAAATATTGGAAAGCCGACATGCATAACTATCCAATGTTATATGTATGATGAAGCGAATAAATCGCATTATGATTATTTTGATTACATCGACGCCGACGGTAATAAGCAACAGTATGAACCCGATTCCGACATGGACTTTGTAGAATTTCGTGAGCGAATGAAGAAAGAATGGGCCAACCGAAAATTCAAATAACGCAGTAGTCCGCCAATGAAAGCTCACCTTCCTCTAATATTTGAGTCCTCCAATTGAATAAGATATCAATCACACGAGTATCCAAATCAATCCTCTTGAATAAATCGCCATCCAAAAATATTAAATTACCGCGCCGGAGTTCGAACTTTGAAATCGTCGCATCCTGACTGACATATAAAACCGTAGTAGTCATTCCGTGCTGTTCAATAATATTCGTTTTATTCTCAATATAGTATATTTTCGTCCCCACGCGCAAGTAGTCATTAACTTCGCGACATGGATACATCAATATTTCAACCTCTTTTACAAAAAATTTTTGGTTTCGTATTTCCATCCTGACGATTGAATAATTATGGAGGCCCTTACATAAACATTCAAAGTCCCCATTTTCCATGATTCGGAATGGCATATGATAAGTATACATATAATTCTCCACGGAATTTATACTGAAATTGATGATGGTTGGTAAATCAATCCTCTCAAATTCGGAAAATGCGAATGGGTCCATTTCATTGTAGAGTTCCTCATATTTCCACAAGAAAACACTGATTATATTCTGTGATGAGCGGATGATATATAGATGGGGTAGCGTCGGATGATATACTAATTTAATTTCATAACCTTCTGGATAACGGACAACCGTCTCATTTACGACGATGCCGCCACTTGAAAATATCAAAGACTGTATTTCCAGACCGGCATCGGGACCATTATCAGTTAATTTGCTAATAGCCATCCTCGATTTATTCGGATGAAATTCCAGATGATAAATCTCGCTACCAAAATCCAATCGGTCGATGTATCGGTTCGAGTGCGCATCCCAGAACATAACTGTTCCATTTCTCGTCGCCGACACAATACAGTCATACAGGCCATCAAACCTTACTATATCTGGAATACTCCTTACGAAAATGACATTATTCTCAACAAAATCATCTTGGTAAAATTTTATATAAATTCCGTTTTCAATAAATAGGGCCGTCGTATTTTTGACAGCGCAAAGAATCCGGATGTTTATAAATTTCCTATGGTCCATATATGATTCCATAAGTTCATTCCGGATTCTTTTTGGGAACGCATTATAAAGCCGTTCGCAACATGCGCCATTATTTATTGAAAGTAATATTTTTTCCCATATTTCAATTGGTAAATACATTTTAGATAATATTTATAATATAATATCTAAAAGCTTTTATATTTACAATTTTTTTATGAAGTTGTATCCGTGCCTACACATATCATCTACGGTATAATGCGCCTCCCATCCAATCTCGCGAAGTGCCTTCTCCGCGTTTGCGAACACAACCGCCAAATCACCTTCTCTCCTATCCACAAATTCGTAATTCAATTTGATGTGATTCACGCGCTCGAATGCGCCAATTAATTCCAGAACGGTTGTTCCATTACCAGTCCCCAGATTGTAAGTATTTATTCCGGCGACCTCCAATTTCTTCAACGACGCAATATGTCCGCGCGCCAAATCGACGACGTGGATGAAATCGCGGATACATGTTCCATCGCGCGTATCGTAGTCATTTCCAAAGATGCGCAACTTCTCTAATTTTCCGGTGGCCACTTTGAGTAAATATGGGAATAAGTTATTTGGCGTATCATTTGGGTTTTCACCGATGAGGCCTGATGGATGCGCCCCGATGGGATTGAAATAACGCAAAATGACGACTGACCATGAATTATCCGATTTATACAAATCTTCCAATATATTCTCTAACATATATTTTGTTTTATCGTATGGATTCGTTATTCCATTTCCGGTGGGCGCATCTTCGCCGACAGGATACGTATTCGTCCCATAAACTGTCGCCGAAGATGAAAATATAATTCTCTTACAGTCATGTTTCGCCATAATTTGTAATAGAGTAATCGTTCCACTGACGTTATTGTCGTAATATTCGAGTGGAGCCTTTATGCTTTCTCCTACGGCTTTGAGTGATGCGAAATGTATGACAGCGTATATCGAATTATTCTTGAATAAATTATCTAATTGTAGGCTGTTTCTTATATCAATATTACTGTATGTTAGTCTCGATTTATCTGTCATTTTTGCGATTTCAATTATTTTATTGAAAACCTCAATCGAGCTATTCACTAAATTGTCGATAATGATGACATTAAAACCAGAGTTCAATAATTCAACGACTGTGTGGGAACCGATGAATCCGAGACCTCCTGAAACTAAAATAGTTTTCATAATATATCATATTTAAAAAAAATGAACTATTATTCGTTATGAATATATTATTACTTCTGAATTGCTTCTTATTCGTAATAACTCTATCGGAGTATCTGATATGTATGAAATATATCAATTACGAATATGAATATAAAAATGCGTGGTTTAATATATTACTGAGTGTTTCACTGACTCCGTCGTATTTCATCTTACTGATTAAAGATGTCAATCGCAACAAATTGCGCGAATATGCGAAGCCCGAAAATCGCATCCAGCTCTTCTATCCATTCGCTACCGGATTCCTATATACAATTGAAACAATAATGCTCTTTTACGCTCTGAATACACTAACGCTCAGTTATTATACTATTCTGCGCTCCGGATTTATCTTGTTCAACATTCCATTTTTCAAGTATCTCCTACATAAGAAAATAACCGCCATTTATTTGTCGAGCTGTGTATTATTGGTAATTTCTCATGTTATTATTATTACGAATTACGCGAATACACAGCCGAACGCATCACTTCCAATAAACACACTCCTCATTTTCATTTCGTGCTTCCTGAACGCGACTTATAACAATGTCATCGAATATTCCGTTAAGAAATACAAGATTCCGAATATCGACTTCCAGATATTTTTTCAGATTACGTATTTCCTTTTCATAATCGGGCCGTCTATTTATTACACGGTTCAAGATTTACCACCTATTGATGGGCTAACTATGGTCCTCTACGCAATGATTGCGCTTGGCCTCCAAATGTATATGTATAACAAGATTTATATATTGAACAATAGGAATGACTTCATTCCGGCGAATATACTCCTGAGCAGTTTGGACCTCCTGCGACGAATTATTCAGCTACTGTTTTCGTTTTTATTTTTCGATGACCAGTTCGATACATATGTTGTGTTATCATTGCTCTTTTTGGCCATTTCCAGTTTTTTACTTCTATATCAATACTTCCACGACAACCGGATTATTCGACACGTTGAGCTGGAAGATGTTGAAGTCAAGTAGTTATATAAAAATGTATAATATATTATGGACTCCAAGACTTTCATCATTGACCTCATTGACAAACAGATGAACGCCGTTCTGGAAACCTTTTGCTTCGACGCCGATTTTATCAAAATCCTCAAATCCCACAACCACGAAATCATCGTTAAATTCCCTGTCCAACTGGAAGATGGTTCCACTGAAATATTCAAAGGCTATCGTGTCCAGCATAACAACTGGCTCGGGCCTTATAAGGGTGGTCTCCGATTTGCAGAGGATGTTTATTTAGATGAATTCAAGGCGCTCTCTTTCTGGATGACCATTAAATGCGCGATTCACAATCTTCCATTCGGTGGCGGTAAAGGCGGTATTAAATACAACCCGAAGGCGTATTCCGAGTGCGAAAACAAGCGGATTGTTCAGGCTTATTGTCGGAAAATCGCGAATTTCATTGGGCCCGCCGTCGATATTCCAGCGCCCGATATGGGAAGCACCAGCAAACACATGGACTGGATGACGGCGGAATATCAGAAAGTAAGCAATAATCCGCTGGTGTATAGTATTATGACGGGAAAATCGACGTCATTCAGGGGAAGCCAAGGGCGCGATAGGGCCACTGGGCTCGGCGTTTTCTACAATATACGCCTCTGGTTTGAGAATATATTTGAGGAATCATTGGAGAAGAAGACGTATATTATTCAAGGATTTGGGAACGTTGGCTCATGGACGGCTCGATATTTGAATGGGGCGGGGGCCCTTTGTTTGGCGGTCGGAGATTACACTGGCTACTACTTACTGACAGCGCGATTTTATGAAGAGCACGTGTTTTCGGATATTCTCAACCTCAAAGAGTTGAAGGACCTTCATACAAAATTTGAGGGCGTCCAGAAAGTGGAGATTTCCCAGTTCTGGGAAGTGGAAGCGGATATTGTTATTCCGGCGGCGATGGAGCTACAAATTACTGAGGAAATCGCGCGGAAAATGAATTGTAGGTTGCTCGTGGAGGGCGCAAATGGGCCGACTGTTATTGAAGCTGACCGAGTGTTCGTTGAGAGAGGAATCGAGGTCATTCCTGATGTTTTGTGTAATAGCGGTGGTGTTATGGTGAGCTACTTTGAATGGCTACAAAATCGGTCGAATGATTACTGGTGTTTGGAAAAAGTTGAGAAAAAATTAGAGGAAATAATGGGAAAAACATTCAGGGATTTTTTGAGGATAAAGGAAGACGCGAAAGATAAAATTAGCAATAGAAGCGCGGTTTATAAATTGGGACTCGACAATTTATGGAACGCATACACGGTCAAGCGAGATTGAAAATTTATAAAAATTGAAGTTAAATCAAACAATATTCTATCATATCAACTGATTTAACAAATACAAAATGAATCCAGTTATTACAAACTTAACACAGCAACAACTGAGGCGCCGCTTCATGGAAGAACACAGTCTTGGGTTTCCAAAACGCGCATTATGTTTGTTTTCAATGGCCCAATTTGTCATAAGACGCTTGTTGGCACCAATGAAATCATCGTCAACAAATAATAGAAATGAAATCGCGAGATTACGTCATGAATTTCTGAAACTATGTTCAATGAAATTTGGGCTATCTCTGATTCCACAATTCATTCTTCGAGGACGGTCCCAACCAATCAATCATCAAGATATTATTCGATTAAACAAAGAAAAATCATTAGAGAAACAATTTCTGTCGATTTCACATTACGGAACCGCAATTCTTTTAGGAAATACCAGCGCAATTGCTGAAATTTCTTATCGTTTGTTCAAGATAAAAATATATAGCCAAGATGGATTTTTAGCTTATTCAGTATATCAGAAATTTCTTGATTTATTAGAATATGGAATATCTCGTAGATGTCCAGATTGTCTTGCTATTATGGCTCATTTTTTGAATGTTGGTTTTTATAGCATTATCCAAAGAAAAAAACAACGTGCTGTCAAACTTGCGGGAGAAAGCGTAGAAGCAGGAAGTGTTATTGGATGTTTGGTTCTTGTGGGATTATTGTCAAATTCGCATTTCGATCCCGAACAAGATATATTTAGTCATCAAAACGATATTGATGAAATTGAAGGTGCAATTGAAATATTTCAAGAAAAAATAAGAAAAAAAAAAGAGGGCGTTTTGATTTGTATCAATCATGTTGCTTACACGGATGATTTAATATATAATCAAATTATTGTTGCGATTCGTGTATTACAGAACAAACTAATTTAATTTTCAATAAAAGAACACTAAAATAATGTAGTTAAATTTATAAAAATTGAAGTTAAAGACATCATTATTTTATACAATTAAGGGATTTGATAAATATAAAATGAATCCAGTTATTACAAACTTAACACAGCAACAGCTGATACGCTTCATGGAAGAACACAGTCTTGGGTTTCCAAAACGCGCATTATGTTTGTTTTCAATGGCCCAATTTGTCATAAGTCGCTTGTTGGCATCAATGAAACCATCAACAAGGAATAATATTAATGAAATCGTGATATTACATCATGAATTTCTGAAACGATGTTCAAGGAAATTTGGGCTATCTCTGACTTCACAATTCATTCTTCGAGGACGGTCCCAACCAATTAATCCACGAGATGTCATCCAGTTTCAATCAACCTCATCATTACAAAAACAATTGTTGGCATTATCTCATTACGGAACCGCAACCCTATTAGGAAATACAAGCGCAATTGCTGAAATTTCCTATCGCTTGTTCAAAATAACAATGTATGACCCACGTGGAAATATTGACAATCGTTTTAAAAAGATATTGCTTCAATTGATTGAATACGGAATCTCTCGCAGATGTCCAGATTGTCTTGGAGTAATGGCTTATTTATTGGATGATGGTTTGGGGATTGTTCAAATCGACAAACGACGCTCCCTTAAACTCGCAGGTCAGAGCGCAGACGCCGGAAGTATTTACGGATTGTTTTCTCTGGCACGTTTACTAAAATATAATTCGGACCATGCGTCATATCATCATATGTATGATGATGATGGAATTGATATTGATAAAGATGATTTAGGGATTCGACAGTTTGTTTTTGAAAGAGCGACTCGTGATGAACAAATTCGCCAGACATTGAAAGAATATGGTTGCGAAAGCTGTCTCAACCAATTTTATGATGGGAAAGATGAATGTCATTATTGTGGCTTTGAATTTGATGTGTTCAATCATTATTCAGATGATGATGATACAAGCGTTTCAAAACCAGAGCAGATGCGAATTGCGGTTGAGATTTATTACAAGATTTTGAGAGAAAATCCATCATCACATCCAATCTGTGTTGATTCGCGTAAGGATCTCGTCAAAATCTATAAAGCGAGAGAGCGGTTATTTGGTGAAAGCATTGAAGCAACTGATGAAGAAATACGCAGATTGGAGGCAATCTAAGATTTCCTTCTAATAAGTGATTTAATTTATAAATATTGAATAATTACATCGACCGAAAAGAAAAATGAGACAAACTTTCTATAAAAAAAATAAAAAATCTTTCAATTAATCTTTTTGGTGATGTAAAAGCACTCTTAAAGAGCATTATACTATTTGACGACTACAACCAATTACGATTGTAGTGGTTAGTATATTTTATTGAAACTTATAATCACGCTTATATTTTTCAGGTCTTTGTCCTGTTTCTATATAGTGATTAAATACCTTTTGTATATTTTTACATCCATTCTTGTCACGATTGATACATCCCTTCCGTTTGTTTTCCATTTTAAATGTTAGGATTGAATGCATCTTTCGTTCTATGTTTCTCTTATCTGGTAAATATAAATTATTACACAATTCTTCTGTTTTGTAATTCAGGCATGATGTTCTAAATTCATCTATATTATAAACTTCAAATCTGGTATTTAGTTTTCGTTTTATTGATAAATTTGGAGTTGATATAAAATTTCTCATCTGTTTTCCAATACTCCAATCACCAATTATGATTTTTATATCCTTACCATACTTGTTCTCAATCTTATTTAACATATTGTCCTCTGTTCTTTTTGTATTGATATACGAATACCATTTGTATTGTCTGAATTTTTCATCTTGATATAATGTTGTAATCGCATCATTTACTTTTAGTTTTTCTTTGATATATTCTTTAAATTTTTCAATATCACATGTTTTTGAATTGAATAATGATAATGTATTTTCAATTTCAGTAATGTGTTGTTTATCCTTATAATTTTTTAATAATGATGAATATTTTATCCGCTTGGTTTCTTTTATTCGTTGCTTATTTGTATATGAAAAATAATTACCATCATCATCCATCATCGTTAATAAACTACGCTTTCCAGGGTCAATAAATAAATGTTTTCCATCTAAAAAATCCTTTGAAACTTCATCAATATACGGAAACTCATGTAATACTTCTTTCTTTGTTTCTTTCTTTTGTAATTCTCTTCTTTTTCTGTTTTCTTCTTTTAACTTATTTTGTTGCACTTGCTTTTCTTGTTTTTTAATCTCCTTTTCATCTTCTGTTAGTCCTTTCATTTGTTTCTTTCCATTCTTCATCTTATCTTTCTTTATTCGCTCTTCATTCACAAAGTCAGTATGTAAAAATCGTAATGAAACTGAATATCCATCGGTTATAATT
>Ga0129333_10007823_pt1 | contig 10083 bp, 26 predicted proteins | sample CPB6_08_DNA_FD_94474 | JGI IMG/M metagenome (GOLD analysis project Ga0129333, IMG submission 94474) | Freshwater to marine salinity gradient microbial communities from Chesapeake Bay, USA - CPBay_Sum_0.6_0.8_DNA | ecosystem: Environmental > Aquatic > Marine > Coastal | place: USA: Chesapeake...
AGAGCAACAAACAATAATCAACGACCTTAAGGCTCGTATTGAGTTTCTCGAATCAAAGTAAATTGTATATTTGTATAACTAATTAGTTTAAATTATGGCAGTTAAAGCAACCGTTGACAAGTTCGGAATTACGTTTACCGATGCTTATCACAAAGTGGTACGTCTCACATACGAGTCTACCGACCAGAAGTCTTACACCTACGTTCCGGCAGGAGAGCTTCAGTACGATGAAGATGAAAATCCGATTCCTCCTGTAGCTGTACCTCCTACCGAAGTGTACGTTAAGAAAAACCATTGCTACTTTGAGGTAGCAACCTACGCTTCTGAGCAGACCCGCGAAGACCACGCAGAGCCTATCTACCGTTCTAGCTACAACTTTGAGCCTACGATGACGGAAGATGACCTTCTTGCTCAAGCTTATGCTCATCTAAAAAGTCAAAGCGGATACGAAGATGCGGTAGATTGCTAATATATTCGTATATTAGTACCACATTAATGTAACTAGTTATGATTCAAGTATCAGAAGAACAACTTAGCAAGGCTCGTGAAATCCGAGGCAAGCAGCAGCAAATCCAAATGGAACTTGGTGCTTTGTATGTCTCAGAACAAGACCTGAAAACTCGCCAATCTCAACTCGTTGAGGAACTTCGGAATTCTGGAGATGAGATTCAGGGACTTATGAACGAACTTGCTAAAGAACACGGTCACGGAACTCTTAACCTCGAAACGGGTGAGTTTACTGTGAGTGAACAAGTTGCCGAGTAGTTTTTCCACGCTTCCTTTGCTACTCTTGAAAGCCCTTCGGGGCTTTCTTTTTTTTGTAGATTACCTAAAGAACAACCGATTGTGAAAGCAGATTCCACAGAAGCAATTGCTACCACTTGGAGCCTTACGGCGGGTGGTGTTTTGCTTGCTCAGTTACACGCCATCTTGGGCGTAGTCGTCCTCGTAGCATCATTGTCATACACCATCTGGCGTTGGCATCGTGATATCAAGTCAGGACGATGATTGAGCGAATCTTCAAAAACCCAAAGACCACTTTGCTTGGTCTTATTATCATTATGCTCTGTTTTGTGATGGTCTTTTTAGAGAAGGCTACGCTTACGGAGGTGTCGGTTTTTATGATTGGCGGATTCTCAGTTTTATTCCTTAAGGACGGTAAAGATGGCGACAAAACTGAAGGCTCAAACGGCTAACCAATACGTTAGCAAAAGCAAAAAACGAGGTAAGCACAGCAAGTCTGCCTCAGACAACAAAGCCAGTAAGAACTACTCCAAGCCCTATCGTGGGCAAGGTAAATAATTATTTACTTATGCAGCTATCAGAACACTTCTCACTCGAGGAGCTTATCCGCACCTCCACTGGTTTGGACAATACGCCAAACGAAGAGCAGATAGAGAACTTAAGGCAGCTTGTCATTAACGTATTGCAGCCAGCTCGTGAGGCTCTTGGACCAATTCGAATCACCAGCGGATTCCGTGCTCCGGAAGTAAACGCTAAGATTGGTGGGGCTGCTTCCAGCCAACACACCAAAGGTGAGGCTGCTGACCTTATGATGAGCGGAGGACAGAAGCGTTTGTTGGATTGGATTATTGCGAACGTAGAGTTCGACCAAATCATTTCTGAGTTCCCAGATAAGAATGGAAACCCCGCTTGGGTTCACGTTAGCTACCGCAAGGGCAACAACCGCAAGCAAAAACTAAAGGCAATTAAGTCAAACGGTAAAACTAAATATGTACCTTTATGAGCGATAATAACTTTGACAACTGGCTAAATGAACTTGAAGAAGCTCCTCAACCTACCTGCAATATCGATAATCCTGACGAGTGTACTTCTTGCGGGTCTTAACGGATGCCGAACTACTGCACAACTTATCCCAGAGAGTGTGATTGTCAGGGACACAGTAATTGTGACCAAAGAGCGAAAGCTGACAGACACTCTAACGATACTGAAGGACACGGTAATATATCAGGACAGGGTAAAGCTCGACATAAAGTACGAGGATAGCCTTGTTTATGTTCGGGCAATTTGCCCACCAGATACCGTAACTATTGAAACGATTAAAATCGTTGCAAAAGAGGATAAAAAAGAAAATGAATTTAATAAGAGCGTAAAGTCGCTTAGTATTCTTTTCTTGATTATCTTTACAGGACTATTAGTTATTTGGTTGGTTAAGTTGACTAAGTAGTTTTTGGATTATTTGTGTGAATGAGAAGGGGGCTTGCGCCCCCTTTTCTATTTCCCCTTGATGCTGTCTTTCCATTGTACCATACAGACTGCGTATCGCTGTGCTGTGGTTGGATAGTCTTTTACCATTTCTGAATCGCCCATACAGCGTTCAGCGTAGGCCCGTTTATTTTCATTCTCCAGAGGTGTCGGAATCGGCATCTTCGTTTTCTTTATCGTTATACAAATAGTGACAGGAACACTTGTCTCCGTGGCAAGTGCAACTACTAACCCAAACAACTTGTTCCATACTATTAATCTACCAACTTGCGATAGACAAATTCTGCAATAAGTGCGGAGAATGCTGCGTAAATCACATCAATCCCCAGAATTAAATCAAACATAACAGCGCCCCAAAAGGTGGTGCAGAGAACGCAGTTAAAGGGCTTGAAGTTTAGGTTGTTGTCAATGAACCGAACGAACGGCTCAAAAATGTACAGATAAGCGTACATCAATCCAGTGGCTACAACAATTAGCCAGGTATCATATAGTGTCATAGGTCTTTACTTACGTTATCATCTTTAGTATAGCGAAGGTACTTCATAACGACGTTGCCGTCCTCTACGATTCGCACCTTGCCGGAAATCTTTTGTCCGTAGATGTCGCTCCATTTGAGGGATGTCATCTTATTGTACATCGCGGAGAATATCATCGAGATGATTAGGTTCGCTGCGCTCTCGTTTGGCCTGTAATAGTGCAAAAACTTCTCGCAACAGCGCATAACTCCGTCGTCGATGAGTACCTGTATCAACTCAGGGTTTTCAGGCGCTCTAAACGAAGAATTTGCTATCTCTCCAGCTCGGTCTAAAATGAAACGACCTAACGATTCTGTTATACGACCTTGCTCTACGGATTTGATAGCTTCAATCTCTATCTCTTCCTTGTCGTATCTCATCCTCGAGGGAGTTAAGCATTAGCAGAATCTCGGGCAGGTAGTCTGCGAGTTCCGAAGGTTTAATCTTCATCTCCCTTGCGATGCCAATGACTGTCACCGGAATGCGGTTAACGACACGAGTGCGGATGCGCTCGTAAAGGTCAATAAGGAAGTCAGCCTCTGCTTGGCTTAGGATTTCGTAAGAGTCGTCCATTCTTTGTCAGCGTAAGGGCGGATAATCTTGCCGAACTCAGGGTCGATTTCAGCAATTTCATCCATTAGTTTCCACTCTTTCCTGTACGCTTCCTTGATTTCCTTGAGGGTTGAGTCTTGTCCTGTATTTGCAAACAGCGAAGCCATCTGCATCAACTTCTGGTCGATGACTTCTTTTGTTTCTGGGTCAGTATAATACTTAGCAGCCATTTAATTTGTATCCTTTTAGTTTGATTCTAACGAGGTAAGTATTCTTTGGAAGACTTCCTTCGAATTGTATTTTAACCGATTTAAAGTACGTTGGAGTGTCATCCGCAACATACCCCTCTTGGACAAGGCAATCAGATAAAAACTTTGAAACAAGAATGCCGTTATCAATATCAAGACGGCTATTGTAGCTAATATCCAAACTATAGCTTTCGCAGGTAAACTTATCAAAAAGAGCAAGCTGTTCCTTAATTGCTGTTTTGTAATCATTTTTGTACTTAAGTCTAGTTGCCCAGTGTACACCAGCGTAAATCTTATTCAGGCTTGGTGGCTTGGGCAGGGTTAACGTTATTTCTTCCAATTTTCTAAAACTTGCGAGTCACGGATGTTCAGGTATCCAACGACCTTAATAATCTTTTCCCGGTTGGCGAACTCGGTTGTCTTTGGCATACGACGTTCTTCCCACATAGGAACTGGTAGTTCTGTGAGGTTGAACACATAAACGCCAAAGGGCGTAGAGTTGATGTACAATGGTGTTGTACGGAACTCTATCGCCCTCGAGAGCAGATTATCGTATTTTGATTTTTCAATCAGGAGTTCATCGTAGTGCGTCTTGCGGCACTTAAGCTCGATGTCTGACTTGGTGTCTACGGAATAGCAGTCGTAGAAGCTGAACTCATCGCGACAGGTCTCCAGGTCGGAGATATGCGTTTCCTTTAGATAGTTAAAAAGCTCTCGCTCATTTCTGATTAGCATCATTTAAGGCAATCTTCAGAAGAATCAGGTATCCAATTAGGTCGGACACCGTATCCTCTGTGTCAACATTAATGCCCCGATTTTTGATACGCATAAGCTTATCATCAATCCTTGCGGTTAAAGAAATGATTGGGTCTGCATTGCCGAAGATTGCGACAGGGTTAAGGGCAGAATCCCCATACGCACGATTCTTAGAAATCAGCAAATCACGAACAGCGTTTGCAACCTCGGTAATTTTTTCTTCAGAGCTTTTCATTTTCATCAAACAAAGATACCTCAAATTTATATATTTTTTGCTTACCATTTGATTCAACGAGTAAGCGACCACTTACAGGATTAAAAAAGACGTATTTTTCTGAGTGTCCTGTATACTCAGAAACATCAAATTTGTATACCTGACCATTCAAAATCAGGTTTAATTGCTCATCCAGATTAGCAGAAGTAATCTGTTCTACGTTGAGCTGGAAGAAGAGGCAAATAGCATTGCCCCAACTCCGCTTATACTCCTTAACTAACGAGAGGTTGGGCGTAGACACGGCTTCCATCGAATTCGTTAACCTCGTAGTATCGATTGGTGAGGCGGTCGTAGTACATATAAACCCATCCGAGTTTACCTACGGCCTTGGGCTTTGCCTTTACCACTGAAATCTTCACCTGATTCGGCTCGTAAGGGATGCCGTTGCTGTCAGACAATCCGTATGGGCAGCGCCATATATTAATGACCATCATACCCTTGCGAGACCACTGCATACCGCCAGCGATATCGTTCATCGTAGGAACATCAACGTAGGGGATTCCGTCTTTGTACTTCACCTGTTGGTGCTTGGTGTGTACGGTGACAATGGTGTGGTAGTCGCGCTCTGCGCTATGCTTGCGCACACGAGTAAGAATCTGCCCGATGGCGATGTCTTCACGCATACCTGTAGAAACATCGGTCTTGATTTCGGTGAATGGGTCTACCGAGCATCCGTCAATCTTGATGTCGTACCGAGCCTCGATGTCAGCCACAGCGGTGTAGAAGCCCTCGATGGTGAGGTCTTGCAGTCCGGAGTCGATGATGTAGAAGTGCTTAGTGATGAATTCAATAGCACGCTGAGCTTCTTCATCGGATGCGGTGAGCTTGTCATTGAGTAGGAACGGCTTGCGCAGGTAAACCCAAGCGAGTTCTGCAAACACATCAACAGGGCTTCCGGTCTCTGGAGAGTAGACGGCCCACTTCCATCCGGAATACTCCGCGAGGTTCATCATAATCTCAAAGGCGAACTGGGACTTGCCTTGGTGTGCGCCTGCGTAGATGTAGGTGGTGCTACCGCGCTTCACGGAATACTTATCGAAGAGCGAGTGGAATCCAACCCACTCACCCTTTTTCATACCATCGTTACGGAGTTCGAAAAGTTGCTCGCGAACTTTTTCGACATCGAAAATAAATTCTCTCATTGTCCAAATTCTTTGTTGTAGTCTTCTTCTTTGTGTGTGAATGAATGCGAAATAGGCTTCTGCTCGAAGCACTCTTTAACGTGAAATTCCTTGACCTTCTTACCAGTGAGTCCGTGCTGGAGCATCATCTGGTAGATGATTTCGGGATTTCTGTTGATGTCCTCGATGCTCTTTGCTCGAGACACAAACTCGTATGGTCGGTCTTTAGTCCCCTTGTAGTGGTTCACATACGACTTCCCCGAGGTCACCTTCCAAGCCAATTGAACTCGGTACAAGTAAATCATCTGTAGTTCCTGTTGCATCTTTAATGTTTTTATCAAGTTCTAATAGTCGTGTGTAGATACGGCGCATAAGGTGTTCGTGATACGCCATAGCTTCGAGAAGAATCTCCCGCTCCCTCTCGTAGTAGGTAATGTTGAACGGCTTCATTTCATTTCTTTAACGAAGACACCATCAACCGTCTTACCCTTGCGGTCTTTAATCTCGTTGTAGGCTGCCTCAAGGCACTCCGTTGCGGTGAAGCCTGACTGCGCTGCTAAGATAATAAGGGTCACGATAGAATCACCTATGCCGTCCTTAAGCTCTCGGCGATTGCCTCGAGCAAGTGCTGCTGATGTCTCTCCAACTTCTTCCATAACCTTGAGCATCTGCCGCGGTCGGTTTTCCGGTACGAGTAGACCTCGTTGGTCTGCCCATAGTTCTACATCTTGAATTAACTGGTCTGCTGTTTTCATAAAGTGTAAAGTGAAATTGATTTAAAGTGTAAAATAACTTGAGAAAACTATACACGATAGGGTATAAGTGTATAGTTATTGGCATATTTTATACACGATAGGGTATAATAGAAAAAAGACTCCGTTAATCAGGGCGGTAGCTTGCCGCTTGCTGAAACCTAATGCGCCATAAGCGGGCGGAGTTCTCATTTCTATTAGGTGTTAAAGGTTATTCTACCCAAGTTTCAGAATCAATCACCTCGCCAGTATCTTCATTGATTGTTAGATGCAAGGTGTACCAATTGCCGTTGAGTTCAACGACATCTTTAAATGTGCTGCTGGTTCTCTTCATTTCTCTTTTGTGTTAAAGGATTCAGACCATTTCGTTGGGTTCAACAATATGGTGTTAAAGGTTTCGTTGTAGTATTAGTTTGTTATGGTCGTGATTACTTTTGGCATCACTAAATCCATATTCGTAGGCATCCATAATTGCCTCTTTCTCTTTCTGAAGCATTTGTTCAGCATTTTTTAAGCAATACCATACCTCAAGAGCTAATCCTGTTTCTTCATCTTGAAGATGCGATATATACTTTTTGTGCAACCATTCCATATGTTGCTGCATCGGGGTCTTCAGTTCTCTTTGGTGGTTATTTGATTTCTTTGTGCATCATTAAATGACACATCTTCCTGCAATGCAGCAATTTACCATCATTGCTTTTGATTTTGTCAGTTTATGATTTGTTATTTGTTTTGTTTTTATCACCATAAACCGAACGCTCAAGCCACCTACGGTACATCGAAGCGGCAACAGCGATACGTTGAGGATAGAACTTGTAGTCCGGCCTCAGTTTAGCCATAGCAATGCGCATAAACTGCTCTCGCTCCTCAGTTAATGTCATCATTCGTGTCTTCATAGTGTTCTCCAGTATTTCCATTTTGTCCGATAATGTCCATTCGTTTGTTTAACTCTTCCTCCATCTCAGCCCACTCAGCGTTCTTCAAACGCTCCTCGAGCAAGTCCTCTTCAAGTTGCCGATTGTGATTCGAGCAAGCAGTCTTTTGGTTGTCAACGTGGTGCTGACTATCACCAAGGTCATCCCAGTACAGAAATTTAAAGTTGTTGTCCATAATAAAGAGGATGAAAAAGGGGGCATAGCCCCCTCTCATACAATAGCAAATTACGACAATCAGAAAGGGAAGTCGTCTGACCCTCCGTTTACGGGCTTAGCCTTCGGGGTGTAGGCTTCCTGTACCTTCAGGTACTTCTCGCCGTCACGCTTAGACATAAGCTCAAGGTTAACCCAACCGCTTTCGTTCTTCAGTCCATCGAGTTTCTCGAAGTCCTTAGGGCCAAAGGCGATTTTAACGATTTCACCAAATTTGGTTTTGACCACCTTGGTCTTACCAATGAAAGTAGCAGTTTGTTCAGCCATTTTCAGAAAAATTAAGATAAAATTAATTGTTTGATATGCTCGTACATATCCTCTAATCTACGCACCTTGATTTTGAGTTTTTCCACATCATCATTCAAGTTCTGTCCTCCGTTCAGGTCTTCGATTGCTGAGTAGCAAGCAAAGTACGCACGCTCGTAGGACTTGTCCTCATCCAACCAATCTTCGTGGCTACGCTCGTAGTCGTAGACACTCTTGCGGTCGATGTTTAGGATAAGACCAACCTCAGTTGCTCCGTATCCTATCTGCTTAAGTAAGTTCACAACCAGTCGCTTCGCTCTGGTAATCCCTTTGTTCTTCTTTGGACTCATAATCAAGTCCATAGGAACATCTGTGTAGTTAGAAACTACTTCTACTACTTTATAGTGTAAAGCTCCTTGCATAGTTGCTCGTATAGTTTCCATCTATGAATAGGTCTTCATAGAGTTTGATGCTTCTGTTTAGTTCTTGGTATCCGGAGTCCATAAACTCTTGGCTGCACTCAAAGATACCAATCTCGTAGGGCCAACTCTTCTCGACCACAACAAAGACAAACCTTTCTACTTCGAACAGATGGCTGTAAAGTGCCGCCTGTTGGTTGTACAAAAGATACCTTGCTGATTTCTTGAAGTCATCAATGCTCTTGGCGGTGGTCTTCAGGTCTACGATGTAGTCATCATCCCACTTCTCAACGAGCATATCCGCTTTGCCCTTGAACTTGTGTCCCTTGTATGTTCCGACTTGAGGAACTTCAGAGCGACCTCCCAGCATTAACGCTTGAACCTCCGAATTATTTTGTAGGCGTTCGCTCATCCCAAGGTAGTCTCTGTATTCGGACTGAGACAAGATTAACTTGCCCTCGTTCTTCTCCATAAACTCTTGGTACGCCTTAGTTCTTTGGTCTTTCCGCACCTCGCACACAACTGCGCTATCGATACCCTCAAGGATAATAGAATGTACTGCCTTGCCCATATCGAACGCAGAGGTATCAGGTTGTTTCCATTTACCAGTCCGCCATAGGTGGAACTTGGTTGGAGACTCGCGGAGGAGTTTCAGCGCACTATTGGACAAATGCTCCCTGTCCGCATAGTACGCCTCATCGCTCTTGAAGATATCCTCAGTCATTCAGCATATTTTCAAATTGGTAAATCATCTCCACCAAATGTTCTTTAGCCATAGACATCAGGTAAATCTGATTATCCTCATCGAAGACTTGGAATACATCAACCACATCACTGCCTTCTTCTTTGTCGAAGCGAATGGTAAAGAACTTACCATTGGTCATTGTAACGCTTAGGTGGTTCACGAACTCTTCTTCGTTGCCTTCTTCGAAATCACTCATCCGAAAATCTCTTCGTATTGTTCTTTCGTGTAGGTGTACTTGCCTTCAAGCGCAGACTTAACGTGAGCCGCTTTTCCGCCCTTTACAGCCTCTTTCATAGAGTCGATGATATCTTGGGTCAACTCACGCTTAGAAGATGGCTGAGAGGGCAAATCCTGCTTCTTGATAGCCATATCAACCTCATCAGCAGTTGCGATGGAGGTGTCGATGCCGATTCCGAGGAATCCAAGGGCACGACCCACGGCAGAAGTTTCGCAGTTCTCAACGTATGACGTTTGGTTGATTCGGCTCGAAGCCTTATCCTCTTGCGCCATACCTTGGGCAACCACTACGCCTTCGGCGTTAATGATGCTTGCACGAACTACGCAAGACTCGGGGTCGAGATGCAGAAGTTCAGTATGGATTCCGTAGCCAGCAAATTCTTTGATGGTACGAAGAGCCTTGACACGCTGATTGACCTCAACGTACTCCTTGCCCTTGATATTGGTAGTTTTAAACTTGTATGAACTCATAGTTAGTTAGTTAAGTTTAGTCAAAGATAATAAAAGATTTCTAATCCACAAACAATTCCACTTGTTTCCCTACAATTTCTTTTAGTTTCAGCAGTTTGCCTCGCAGCATAGCCACCTCATCGCGCAGTCGTTGTAGGTCTTCAAAGATTGCCGTGTCCGAATCAAGCAGGTCACCCTTGATGAACTTGTTGGTGCATAGCACCGCATCAGCATAAAGGTCGCGGTAGTCCTGATAAATCATATTACCATCGTGGGTCTTACGATAGTGGTATGAAGTAGCCCGGTCTACACCGATGCAGTCGCTAATCTCGGGATATGTGGTGTACTTGTACACAGCATTCACAAACGCCCTTCGAGGCATTACACTCTCGGG
>Ga0129333_10007824_pt1 | contig 10082 bp, 6 predicted proteins | sample CPB6_08_DNA_FD_94474 | JGI IMG/M metagenome (GOLD analysis project Ga0129333, IMG submission 94474) | Freshwater to marine salinity gradient microbial communities from Chesapeake Bay, USA - CPBay_Sum_0.6_0.8_DNA | ecosystem: Environmental > Aquatic > Marine > Coastal | place: USA: Chesapeake Bay...
CTCGAAATCGTCATCCTTGAAGATCACCGCGTCGTGGTCGTGGATCGTGGCCCAGACGTGCGGCTCGTCGATCTCCGCGGCCACGTACAGCGCGGAATCGTCCCAGGCCATCTTCACCCGGGTGCGGTGGCGCGGCGCCGGCCGGTCGGGCCCGCGGATGTCCTGGAACGACTCCGTCCAAGGGACGTCCCGCCAGGCCTCGTCGTCGAGCACGCCGTCGATCCGCGGCGCTTGCGCGAGCCGGCCGCAGCAGTAGCCGCGCGGCTCGAGGCCCCGCATCGCCTCCCACTCCCCGGCATCCACGCCGCGGGCCGCGGGCAGCATCACCGCCCAGCCGAATGTCAGCAGCACCAACCGCGTCAGGATCGCCGCCGTGCCGTTCATGGTGTCCAGAGCCCGTCCTGGCCGTCCGGGACGGCGTGTCGACCCGAAAATCATACCGCGACCATGCCCCTGCGGCACGACCGCTCAGCATCGGCGGTTGCCCCATGGCGTAGCATTCCCCAACTCGTAGTCTCCCGGCATGGCCGCCGCTCCCAGCGGAAGTTCGCCATGCCCCACACACGCATCCTGTTTCGTGCCGACGCACGGGAACGCGTGCTCCGCGGGGCGACCACGCTCGCCGACGCCGTTCGGGTCACGCTCGGCCCCAAGAGCAAGTGCGTGCTCATTGCCAAGAAGTGGGGGCCGCCGCTCATCTGCAACGACGGCGTCACGATCGTCAAGGAGATCGACCTCGAGGACGCCGAGGAGAACCTCGGGGCCCACATGCTCCGCGAGGCCGCCGAGCGCACCAGCGACGTGGTCGGGGACGGCACGACCACGTCCACGCTGCTGGCCCACGCCATCTTCGCCGAAGGCCTCCGCAATCTGGCGGCCGGCGCCAGTGCCGTCGACATCAAGCGCGGCCTCGACCGCGGCCTGCGGACGACGCTGGCCACGATCCGGTCATTGTCGCGTCCGGTGTCCACCCGCCGGGAAAAGGCGCAGGTGGCAACGCTCTCGGCGCACAACGACGCGTTGCTCGGGGATTTCGTGGCCCAGGCCATGGACCGCGTCGGCAGCGAGGGCGTGGTCACCGTCGAGGAGGCCAAGGGCACGGAGACGTCGATCGAGGTCGTGGATGGCATGCAGTTCGACCGGGGTCTGCTCTCCCCCTACTTCGTCACCGACGCCGAACGTCAGCAGGCCGTGCTCGAGAATCCGCTGCTCCTGCTTCACGAGGCGAAAATCGCCTCGCTCAAGGAGTTCCTGCCCTTCCTGGAGACGGTCGTGGCCGCCCGGCGACCGCTGGTCGTCATCGCCGAGAGCGTCGAGGCCGAGGCGCTGGCCACGCTCGTGGTCAACCGGCTCCGGGGCGTGCTCGAGTGCGTGGCCGTCAAGGCTCCGGGCTACGGAGACCGCCGCCGCGCGCTGATGGAGGATATGGCCGTGCTCACGGGCGGCCGCTTCATCTCGGCCGATCTCGGAGTCACGCTGGAGGCCGTGAAGCTCGCCGACCTCGGCAGCGCGGCGCGTGTCATCGTCGACCACGACACCACCACCATCATTGGCGGCAGGGGTGACAAGCCGGCCATCCACGCCCGCTGCGAGGAGATCCGCCGCGAGATCAAGGAGGCGACGGGCGACTACGACCGCGAAAAGCTCGAGGAGCGACTGGCGAAGCTCGCGGGGGGCGTGGCCATCATCCGCGTCGGGGCGCCGACGGAGGCTGAGCTGAAGAGCCGCAAGGAAGCTCTCAGCGATGCCATCGCCGCCACCCGTGCGGCCATCGCCGAGGGCATCGTGCCTGGAGGCGGGCTGTCGCTGCTCCGTGCCATCGAGCCGTTGGATCGCGAGATCGAGTCGAGCGACGGCGACGAACGGACCGGCATGCGCATCCTCAGGCACGCTCTCGAGGTGCCCACCCGCACGATCGCCGACAATTCCGCGACCGACGGCGGGGTGGTGGTGGGCGAAATGCGCCGCGGCAGTGGTGCCTACGGCTTCGACGCGGGCCGCGGCGTGTACTGCGACCTCGTCGAGGCCGGTATCGTCGATCCCACGAAGGTCGTCAGAACCGCACTGGAGAACGCCGTCAGCGTGGCCGGCACGCTCCTGCTCACCGAGGCGACGCTCACGGAGGTCAAGGACGAGCACGCCGAACCGCCCCACCCGGACATGGCCGCCGGGTTCTGATGTCGACGACCGGCCAGGCGACGACACGCCAGGGGCGATCCCGTTCCGAGGCGGCCCCCGGAATCAGGCGGGCTTCCGCTCCGTCGCGTCGATGATCGCATCGGCGATCCTTGGCAACGGCAGCACCTCGTCGACGACGCCCAGGTTGATGGCGGCCCGGGGCATGCCGTAGACGACGCAGGTCTGCTCGTGCTCGGCGATCGTGATTCCTCCCGCCTGGCGGATGGCCTGCATGCCGAGGGCCCCGTCGCTTCCCATGCCGGTCAGCAGCGCCGCCACGACGTGCCGCCCTGCCGCCTCGGCCGCCGAGCGAAACAGCACGTCGACCGAGGGCCTGCAGTGGTGGATGGGGGGGCTGCCGAGGAGCCGTGTGCGGTAGCCATTTCCGGTCCACGCGACGGCCAGGTGCTGATCCCCGGGGGCGATCACGCACATTCCGCGCTCGAGCAGCATGCCGTCCTCTGCCTCCCGAACGCTCAGCGCGCAGATCCCGTCCAGCCGCTCGGCAACGACCTTGGAAAAGTAGGCCGAGATGTGCTGCACAACCACCACGGGCGGCATCGAATCCGGAAACCGGGGCAGCACCGTTCGCAACGCCTCCACCCCGCCGGTCGACGAGCCGATCACGATCAGCTGCCGTGGGTCGCCCCGTCCCTGGAGCGTCCGCACCGACCCGCTCGGCGGTGTGCCCGGCAGGGCCACCGGCACGGTGGCAGCCGGTGCAGGTGCACGCGGCGCCTCGAGCCCACGCCGGTGTCGAAACCGGGCCGACGCCGCTGCCGCCTTGACGTGAAACGCCAGTTTGCCGGCGAGGTCGCCTACCGTCGTGCTGCTGCCACCCGGCTTGGCCAGCACGTCGACGGCGCCCGCGTCCATGGCGTCGAGAGCGAGCTGCGAGCCGGCCTGCGTCAACGAACTGACGACGACCACGGGCAGGGGATGCTGGGCCATGAGGATGCGCAGGAACGTGAGCCCGTCCATGCGCGGCATTTCCATGTCCAGCGTGAGCACGTCGGGGTCGAGTTGCAGGATCTTCTCACGGGCCACGTAGGGATCGCACGCGGAGCCCACCACCTCGATCTCCGGATCCTCTGCCAGGGCATCGCTGATCGCCTTGCGCACGAGCGCCGAGTCGTCCACGACGAGGACGCGAATGCGGTGCGGCGGCTGTTCGGCTGTCGAATGCATCGATTGTTTCAGGCTCGGCAATACACGCTCGGCCAGACCGTCCGCAGCGAGTGGCGGATGCCGATCAGGCCTTCCGAGTGTCCCACGAACAGATACCCCCCCGGGGCGAGGTGCTCGGTGAGGCGGTCCACGAGCTGTTCCCGCGACGGGGCATCGAAATAGATCATCACGTTTCTGCAGAAGATCACGTCCAGTCCCGGGGCCAGCGGATACTGGGGCTGGAACAGGTTGATGTGCTGTATGCCGACGCGGCGCCGCAGCTCCGGCTTGACCCGGCAGTAGCCCTCCCGCGCGCCGACTCCTTTCTGGAAGTATCGCGGCAGCAGGTCGGCCTCCGGCAACTCGATCTTGGCCGAGCGGTAGATGCCGAGCCGGCAGGATTCCAGCATGCGCCGGGAAATGTCGGATGCCTCGACGTGCCAGGCGATGCCGGGCCGTCCCCGGGTGAACTCGGCGAGGGTGATCGCCAGTGAATACGCCTCCTCACCGGAGGATGCCGCGGCCGACCAGATCCGCAGCGGCCTGGCCACGGCGCCCGGCCGATCGGCGAGCGCCGGCAGCACGCGCTGCTGCATGATCTCGAAGTGGTCGGGTTCGCGAAAGAAATGGGTGTGGTTCGTGGAGATCAGGTCGATCAGCTCGGCGATCTCGTCCTCCCCCTCGGCCGACTGCAGCAGCCCGCAGTACTGCCCGTAGTCGCTCAGGCCCAGCGTCCGCAAACGCTGCCCGAGCCGGCCAGACACCAGTGCCTGCTTGTCGGCGCCGAGCCGGATCCGGCTCCGTGCGTAGACGAGTTCGGCGAGATACTCGTACGCCGGCTTCGTCAATGTGGCGTCCGTGGGAAATTCCATGCGTGACGAACCTCCAGTTCGTCGGACGTGCCGCTGACGGCACCGGCCTGCCGCCTCAGAAGTTGGTGAAGTTCTTGTCCTCTTCATCCGGCGCCGCAGAGTCGTCGGGCATGTCGATTCGCGGCATCCTCTTTCGCGGCAACACCGGTCGGGAGCTCCGGGGGGGCGGCGTTGGCCCTCGCATCGGCTTCCGCAGTGCCGGAGTACCGTTCGCACCGCGACCGGTGTCACGCCCCACCAGGGCCCGGAGCGCCAGCACCGTGTCTTGCATGGCGTGCACCTGTCCGTTGAGTTGCGACGCGGCATTCGCGCTTTCCTCGGCGCTCGACGCGTTGCCCTGCGTGACCTTGTCCAACTGCACCATCGCCACCCCGACCTGCTCGATGCCCTGCGACTGCTCCTTGGCGGCCGTGGCGATCTCCGCCACGAGACCGTCGGCGGACGTGACCTTGGTGACGATCTCCTGCAACGACTCGCCGACCCTGCCGCAGCTCGCGGCCCCCTGCTTGCTCTTGGCGATCGCAGCCTCGATTTTTTCAGCCGTCTCCTTGGCAGCCGCGGCACTCCGCTGGGCCAAGGACCGCACCTCATCGGCCACGACGGCGAATCCCGCTCCGGCCTCGCCGGCCCGCGCCGCCTCGACGGCCGCATTGAGCGCCAGAATGTTCGTCTGGAACGCGATCTCGTCGATGTTCTTCACGATCTTCGCGACTTCGGCGCTCGAAGCCTCGATCGCATGCATCGCGGCGTTCATCTCGACCATCGTCTGAGCACCGCCCTGGGCGGCGTCTCGGGCCTGCTTGGCCAGCGCCTTCGCCTTGTCGGCATTGTCTGCCGTGCTGCGGATCATCACCGACATCTGCTCGAGCGCAGCGCTGGTCTCGGCCACGCTCGACCCCTGCTCGCTACAACCCATGGCCAGGGAATCGCTCGCCGCCGCCAACTGGCCCGCAGCCATGGCCGTCTGCGTGGCCCCCTGCTCCATCGAGTCGGACAGGCCGCCCAGCGCGCGAGCGACTCCGCGGCTGATCAGCCAACAGACGAGTCCGCCGAGGAGCCCCGTGATCCCGACGAGCCCGCCGATCTGCCGACGACTCGCCGCGACAACGCCCTGTGCGGCGCTGACGGCCCGCGCAGAGAGCTTGGCGTTATACGCCGACACCGTGGTGAATTCCGCGACACACGCCTCGATCGCCGGATCGACTTCCTGAATCAGGCAGGCCTGTGCCTCCGCCTTATTGCCGGCCTGGGCCAGCGTCAGCAATCGGTCGGCACTGGCCAGAAACCGCTCGCGCGCGGCGACCGCGGCACGAAACAGGCGGGCGTCCTCCTCGTCGCTCACAAACCGCTGATACGCCGCCACCGCCGCGTTGCCGGCCTGCTTCCCGCTTTCGTACGTCGCTCTCGCGGCCGCGATCTGCTCCGTGTCGCCACTGAGCATCAACACGCGTCGCGCCGCCCGCCCTGACTTCTGCGTGCTCTGGGCGATCTCCGTGAGGGTCACCAGCGACGGCACGGTGTTCCCGGCCAGCACGGCCACCTGGGTCTGCATATCACCGATCCGCCACAGGGCGACGGCGCCGAGCAGCACGGCCAGCAGAACGAGGGAAAGAAAACCGCCGCCAATGCGCCGGGGAATGGTCATGATCGTCACTCTTTCTTCTTTCGCGACAAAAGGGCGAGTCGCCCGTGATGGATGTCCGTCAGTCCCTTGAAGGGACAGGCATGGTGTCTTCGATCGACATGGCATCGAGGTCGATGAGGGTCTTCACGGCAGTCCCCATCTTCGCCATGCCGGTGATGAAGCGGGCGTCGAGCGTGCCTCCGAAGTCGGGTGTCGGCTCGATGTCGTCGGCACTGAAGTGGGCGACCTCCTCGACGCCGTCAACGACGATGCCGTAGGGTCGCGTGCCGCCTGCCGAAACGGCAATCTGCGTGATCACGATGCAGTTCCGGTCGTCGTCGCCGGTGATCGGCAGTCCGAACTTCACCCGCAGGTCGACGAGCGGGATCACCTTGCCGCGCAGGTTGATCACGCCCTTGACGTGGGTCGGCATGTTGGCGACGGCGGTCACGGGGCAGAGGCGGATGATCTCCCGCACCTTGAGAACGGGGATGCCGTAGGACTCGTTTCCGAGCGTGAAGGTCAGATATTTTCCGGGCTGCGCCATCGCGGGCGTGTTGACCGGGGAATGCTGGTGGGTGCTTTTCATGGGTTCCTGTGCGAGCCTCGCACTGCCGGCGGCCGACCGATCAGGCGGCATGCTCTCCGTTCCGGTGCTTGAGTTTGACGAGTGCATTGACGTCGAGGATCAGGCCGACGCGACCATCCCCCAGGATCGCGGCACCGGCGAAGTCCGCCTGGTTGCGGAACGTGTCGCCGAGGCTCTTGATCACGACTTCTTGCTTGCCGATCAGTTCGTCGACGAGCAGGCAGCGGCAGTCGGCCCCGGATTCGACGACGACGACGATACCCTGCGTGGGATCGTGGGCCCGCGCGGGCGTGTTGAGATGGGTGCCCAGCCGCAGTAGTGGCGTGAGCCGGCCACGGACGCTGACCACTTCCCCGCGGCCCTGCACCGTCGACACCATGCCCGGCAACGGCCGGAACGATTCGCGCACGGCCAGCGTGGGGATCACGTACCGCTGCTCGCCCAGACCCACCAGCAGCCCCTCGATGATCGCCAGCGTGAGCGGCATGGAGATGGTGAACGTGGTGCCCCGGCCGACGGCGGAGTCGATCTCGATCTTGCCCCGCATCTTCTCGATGTTGCGCCGCACCACGTCCATGCCCACGCCGCGACCGGAAAGATCCGTGATTTGTTCAGCCGTGGAGAAACCCGGGGCGAAGATCAGTTCGAGGAGCGCTCTCTCGTCGATCGCGTCATTCGCGCCGAGCAGCCCGCGCTCGATCGCCTTGGCACGGATCCGCTCCGCCGAAAGGCCCCGGCCGTCGTCGGCGATCTCGATGACGATGAATCCGCCCTGGTGGAAGGCCCGCAACGCGATCGTGCCGTGGGCCGGTTTTCCGGCGGCGATTCGCTCCGCGGCCGGTTCGATGCCGTGATCTGCCGAGTTGCGGATCATGTGGATCAGCGGGTCGCCGAGTTCCTCGACGAGGGTCCGATCAAGTTCCGTATCCTCGCCCTGCAGGACGAGGCGGATGTCCTTGTCCTGCTGGACGGCGAGGTCGCGGACGAGGCGTGACATCTTCTGGAAGGTGGCACGGATCGGCACCATGCGCAGCGACATGGCGGTCCGCTGCAGGTCGGACGTGATGCCCCGCAATTGGCCGAGGGTGCGGGAGAGATTGCTGTCTGTCAGTGCGGTGGCGGAAGCACTCTGCACAACCATCGACTGTGCGATGACGAGTTCGCCGACCAAGTCGACGAGGCTGTCGAGTTTGCCGGTGTCGACACGCACGGCCGCGGCTGCGACGCCGCCCCCCTGCCGCTGGCGGACCTTGACGTCGCCGGGAGCGTCGGCCTGCGCGGGTGGCTCGACGGCCCCGACGGGCGCTGCGGCTTCCGGCGCTGCGGTGGGAACACCGACGTTCGACGCCGGCGGGCTGCCGGTGGCGGAAGGCATCGCGACCGGCGCCGGCGTGGCGAGGGCGACCGGCGTGGTCGAGGCAGCCGGCCGGGCCGACGTTGCGGCACCCGCGGCCCGGCCCCGGGCCAGCAGGGCTCGAAGGTGGGCGATGATTCGCGGGATGGGCAGCGGGAGCGTCACCTTGTCGCCGCCGCCAGCGAGCGCCTTCGTCAGTTCCTCGACGTAGCGCTTGAGCACGTCGGCGCCCGCCAGCACCACGTCGAAGGAGTCGCGTTCCAAGTGAAACGTGCCTCGACGGGCGGCGTCGAGCAACGACTCGAGTTCGTGTGTCAACTGTTGGAGCACGACCAGCTTCATCACGCCCACGTTCCCCTTGAACGTATGGAAGGCGCGAAACAGCGTATTGAGGGCCGCTTCGTCGCGGGGATTCTTTTCGAGCGCGAGCACGCCCTGCTCGATCTCCTGGAGCAGATCATGCGCATCCGCACAGAAAAACCCCATTAGATCGGCATCGGCGGGCTTGACGGCGATCTCGACGTGCTGATCCTCGAAGGGCCCTTCCGGCAGGGCGAGGGTCGCCTTGGGGATGGTCTCGGCCGGAGCGGGTGACCGGAGAGGCGCTGCCGGCGCAGGAATCGCTTCCCCGGCGGCACGCACCTCCCCCGCGGTCCACGCGGCGGGCGCGTCGGGGCAGGGCCGACCATGCGCCCAGGCAGCGAGCGCCGTCCCCAGCCAGGGATGCCAGCCATTCAATGCGGCGATCGTTTCCTCGCTGAATCGACCGTCGGCTGCCCGGTCGTCGAGCCAGCGGCCAGCCGTGGCCACGGCCTGCCGGATGGCGTCGGGAGCATCGTCACCCACGCCGGCGGACAACCGCCGTACGAGGTCGCGCATGACGGCGATCCCGCCCTTCTGCTCGGTGTCGACGAAAGCCAGTTCCAGCCCAATCTGCTGGAGCAGCGTGTCGAGGGCGGCGCGGCGGTCTGCGGAGAGGCTTGCCATGACGGATGTCACCGGGGCGGGACGGACCGGGGACCGCTGCGACGTGGACGTTGGAACCGCGGGAAACGACCCGTCCCCACGTCGCGCCGATGACGGTGCCGCGGGCTTCCGCACGTCCTCAGAAAAGACCGTAGCTCTGATACGGGGACGACGCAAATCGTTCGGACAGGATGTGCCGATTGTGCCGGTGGCATGGCCCGAGATCGACACTCGTGCTGTCGCTGAAGCTGTTCGCCGTTCAAGCGTGCGCACGTCGGGGCATCGGCCTGACCAAGAGGCACTTTCGCCAGAACCACATCATGGTCGTTGTCCGCCCCCGCACCCGCCGCTATGTTCGCGGATATCTACCCCCCGCAAACCCCCGCTGCGATGCCGACGCCCTCCCTTCTCCTCACCGGAGCCACCGGACTCCTCGGCTCCTATCTGGTCCGTGACCTGCTGGCCCGGGACGTGCCGCTCGCCGTGCTCGTCCGCGCCAGCCGCAGGCAGTCGGCGCGCGACCGCGTCGAGCAGATGGTGAGCGGCTGGGAAACCTGTCTGGGCCGACCGCTGCCGCGGCCCACCGTGCTCGAGGGCGACCTCACCAGGGAAGGGTGCGGGCTCACGTCCGACGCGGTCCGCTGGCTGGGTCGCCACTGCGGACAGGTGCTCAACAACGCCGCCAGCCTGGCTTTCGTGGGGGCCGATCGTGACGGCGAGCCATGGCGCACGAACGTGGGCGGCATCCGCAACGTGCTCGATCTCGCCGCCGCTGCGGGCATTCGCCATGTCCACCACGTCTCCACGGCCTATGTGTGCGGCCTGCGATCGGGCACTGCACTCGAACGCGACCTCGACTGCGGCCAGTCGTTCGGCAACGACTACGAGGCCAGCAAGGCCGAGGCCGAGCGACTGCTCCGGTCCGCGACGAGCCTCGATTCCGCCACGGTGTACCGGCCCTCGATCATCGTGGGTGATTCCCACACCGGCTACACCTCGACCTACCACGGTTACTTCGCCACGCTGCGGCTGGGCCACACGCTCCTCACGCGGGTGCCGATCGGCTCCACGAGCGGCCGGGCCCTGCTGGCGCTGCTCGGCATCGACCCCGACGCCCGTAAGAATTTCGTCCCCGTCGACTGGGTCTCGGCCGTGATCGCCGGGGCCGTCGTCGATCCGGCCGTCCGCGGTGAAACGCTGCACGTCACGCATCCGCGGCCCCTGTCGATGGCGTTCGTGGCAGAACTCGTCCAGGAGGCCGTCGAGAGCTACTCGGAGGCGGCCGCGGCCGACGATCCCGACCGCTGCGACGAGCGCTGGTTCGCCGACAAC